>Ga0228666_1000206_pt1 | contig 38361 bp, 37 predicted proteins | sample 80DmetaG_FD_182702 | JGI IMG/M metagenome (GOLD analysis project Ga0228666, IMG submission 182702) | Seawater microbial communities from Monterey Bay, California, United States - 80D | ecosystem: Environmental > Aquatic > Marine > Coastal | place: USA: California | collected 2016-10-11 | reverse complement strand
CTGCCAGAACATAAAATTGATTCTCTTGTAAAACAAGGAAAACTCTGATCGAAATCTCTTAAAATAATCAAATCAAATAACGATAGACTTCTTATAACTATTCTTATTTGAAAAATCTTGCGAATGTCTATACAGCAGCGCTTGCTACGAGCCTGGCAATATCGCTTGCCGAATCTTCTGGAATAGGAAGTGCATACGCTATAGGTATCGCTACATGAATAGTGACCTTTTTACTTCTTGTATTTGGAGAAATTGTTCCAAAAAGTTTTGCTACAAAAAATGCGAGTTTCATTGCAATAAGTGTTGCTCCAGTATATAAATTTTTGATGTGGCTACTCTATCCAGTGATTATTCTTATGGAAGTAATTATAAAAGTATTTTCAGGAAAAGGTACGGTTGAAAAAGTAACCGATGAGGAAATAGAAAGTTTTATAGATATGTGAAGAGACTCAGGAAGTCTATGAAAAGGTGAATATGAAAAGATAAAAAATATACTAGATTTTTGAGATACTACTGCAGAGGAAATAATGGTACCAAGAGTAAAAATAGAAGCACTATCTTGTCATACTACTGTTTGAGAAGCTCTTGAGTATTATTTATCTCATACACATAGTAGAATTCCTGTTTACAGTAAAACAATAGATAAAATAGAAAAATTTATGACCATAAGGGACATTCTTACAGAAGATAAAACAAAAAAGCTCTCTGAATTGAATTTACCAAATGTACTCAAAGTTCCTCTGAATAAACCACTCTCAAAACTTCTTGCCACCTTTCAAAAATCAAATAAGCATATGGCAATACTGATTGATGAATACGGTGGAGTAGAATGATTGATTACTCTGGAAGATGTATTAGAAGAAATTTTTTGAGAAATAAGAGATGAAACAGATAATGAAACAGATGATATTAATAAAGTTTGAAAAGATAGTTTTATCGTTGAATCACATGTTTGATCAGAAGAAATATTAGAAGAATTTAATTTAGATTTGAAGCATATTTGACTCGATGAGAAAGAATTTTGATGAGAGACACTCAGTTACCTTATTACTCATAAACTAGAAAGATTTCCTTCAAATGGGGAAATGCTTTCATTTGATATTATAGAAGAAGATGATGACGAAAAAGAGAATATAGGAGGGAAGCTTTTACTGAAAGTACTTGATATAAAAGATAGCAAAATTGGGAAAGTAGAAGTAAAAAAAGAAAAATAAATGAAAAAAGACGTACCAAGCGATAGCTGGGTGCGTCTTTTAGTAATGGTATCAGTATATTGAAATATAAGTTTTATATTCAATATACTAACAGAGTCTTATGCTATTTTTAGATTCTTCTTCTTGTGTCTTACGAGAAGAATCAAGTATGGCATAATACTTTTTTTTATCTTCCTCTGATAGAACGCCAATTATAGCTGTTAATAAGAAAGTATTCATATCAGCAAGCGTTACATGATCTTGATGAATTAAGTTATACTCAGAACATGCTCTTTGTAGATAATCAGGAGAAAAAATATTAATAGTACAGTGTGACATATGAGCAGACCAAAAAAAGTTAACAAGGATTTTTATTTACTTTAGTTTTTGTAAAGTTGGGTTATTCTATTGAAAATAATTTAAAGTCAAATATTTTCAGAAACTTCTTTTCTAATATCATTATTATGGAACTTTAGCATGTCATTATTTATAATCACTCAAAAAGGTTTTCATAATGTTTTATATGTTTTTATTGTTTTTGGTAGAAATATATTTTTTAGAAAATTGTTTATATGTGAAAGGCTTTTTTTTGTATTTTCTTCCGTGTTTTTTTTGTAAACAATAGTTTTTTTATTTTCTTCTATCTTGGAACTATATTCAGAAAAATCAGCCCAGGAATTATTTATTTTTATAAAATTTTCATAAGTATTATTGTAGCTGAGTATTGGTTTCAAATAAATGATCCAAAAGTATAAGTATATATCATTTTCAATAGCGAAGCTTGAGAAATCCATTCATTTATTTGTGGAAAAAAAACTCAGACAAAATCTTCAAGAATGTTTTTTATCAGTTTTTCTTACTCTGAGTACTTGAAAAATAACAGTAAGAAGTATTCGAACTAACCATATACTATTGCTTGATGTTACTACGTAGAGGTCGATATCAGATGATTCACGAGACGAATTCATTGAAATACTGTTTCCTACTCATATCATTTCCAATCATGGGATCCATTTTATATATTTTAGGTAAGATGTAGTCTTATCAAGATATTTCTTATCCCATTCTCATGGGGCATCTTTTATCTTGGCATACTTTTTGAATACATCGTGCTGTTTTTTTGAAAAAGTTTGTTTCATTTTACTTTTTAATTATTATACTCTATCTATGAATAAGGATTATATTTCTTCCCTTTTTATAAAGGGAAGTACCCGAGGTACGAGGGGGATGGGTTATTTAAATTATTTTCATTCATTATTTTAAATTATTTTCTTAAAAATTCAACTTCTTATGAGGTATGTATGTGTAAAGTGTAACTATATATTTGATGAATCTGTATGAGATAGGGAAGAAGAGATAAAAATAGGAACGAAAATAGAGGATATAGAAAAGTGTCCAAGCTGTGAGGAATACGATACGTTTCAAGGAATAAAAGAGGAAGTGAATTATGCTGATGATTATGAGAACCTAAAACTTTTAGAAATAGAGCACATTCCTCAGATAAAGATTATAGATGACGATCATAATAAAATAGAAGTATTTATATGAGCTTCAGAACACCCAATGTGAGATGATCACAGAATCACATCGATTTGTCTTTATGATGAATACTCAGATCTTGTAATCGAGGAATTTTTATTTCCAGAGAGCGACCCGAGTATAGAATTAGATGTGTCTGATCTGGATGAATATGAGGTAGTATCGAAGTGTAGTATTCATTGATCTTGGTGAAGGAAAATTAAAAAGTAAAAAAATTGAATTATTTTAGGAAGTGTGTTAAAATAAAAATATAAAAACATAAATAAAATGGATAAAAAAATATTAGAAATCCTTGTAGATAAGAATAATGAGAAATGACCTTGAGTCTTTGAGCATATTTTGATCGTGCTTCATAAGGCTTTTTCTGACCTAGAAGAGAAAAATATATTTAAGAGAAAAACTAAAACGACTCCAGTATTTTCTTTTGAAATTGCTAAAATTTGAAATAGAATTCGTTTTTTTGTCATTTCACCAAAAAGGTATGTGAGTTTTATATCGAGTCAAATATATGCACATTACAATGATGTAGAGATCTTTGAAGTAGGAGATTATTTAGAAAAAGTTCCAGAGTCAAAAATTTCTGTTTGAACTCTTGCTTTAGAAAAGGATAGTCTCTATGCTATAAAGAGTTTTACTGAACTTCAAGAAGAGGCAAGTAAAGAGACCGTTGATCCCTATTCATCTATTACATCAGCACTCAGTAGAACTGGGAAGTATACTATTAACACTATACAGATTAACTTTTCTCCGGTTAAGGATTGATATTGGAAGAAAAACCTATCTCATAGAATTAAGATTCTGAATTCATCATACCCTGATTTTCTAAAGATTTTTCTTTTGGGGCCAAAATTTATTTATTTGAAAATATTTTTTTTTCCTATTACGTTGTTTTTAAAGCTGATTCAGGTACTTTTTAAGAGAACTGAAGAAGAAGGTGCTCAGCAGAGTACAGGTGATAAAAATGAAATAAAAAATGCTGAAGAGTTGGAACTAGATGGGAAAAGAATACATGTGCCAAAAGATTTTGTCGAGAAATTATCTCTCAATGGATATAAAACAAGTATTAATATCATTAATGCTGGAGAAGATGAATTTGAATCTGAAAATTCTTTGAAAGAAGTCTTTTCAACCCTTTGAGTATATTCTTATTTCTGACAAAATAGTTTCACTCTTAAAGGTATTTCTAAGTGAGAGCATATAGTAAATCAGGTGAAGCAAAGAACTTTGGATGAAAGCTTTATTTTGACTACGAATGAATTATCAGGGTTAGTTCACCTTCCGACAAACTATGTAAAAACACCACAAATCAACTGGGTTTCTGCAAGAGCATTCGAACCACCTTCAAATCTTCCTATCATAGATCCAGATCTGACAGATGATATTGTTCCAGATACTATATATACTCCGATTTGAAAAACAAACTTTAGAGGTACCAATATGAGCTTCTGAATGTGACCAGATGATAGGAGAAGACATATGTATATCATTTGAAAGACCTGAATGTGAAAGTCTACCTTACTTGAAAATATGATCATTGATGATATAAACCAAGGGAGATGAGTAGCAGTTATTGATCCACATGGTGATTTAGCAGAGGCAATTATATGACATATCCCAAAATCAAGAACGAATCAAACGATTATATTTGACCCAAGTGATACCGACTGGCCAATTGCATTTAATATGCTTGATAATGTAAAACCAGAACATAGGCCACTGGTTGCTTCTGGTCTCGTGGGTATATTTAAAAAGATATTTTGAGACAGTTGGGGGCCAAGACTCGAACATATATTGAGAAATACTATTTTAGCACTTCTAGAATATCCAAATACTACTCTGATATCTATTCCTCTGATGTTAACGAGTGATGTGTATAGAGGAAAAGTAGTAAATAAAATTAGTGATCCGGTAGTAAAAAAGTTCTGGACTTGAGAGTTTGCTAAGATGGCTCCAAATCAAAAAGTAGAAGCTGCCTGACCGATATTGAATAAAGTATGACAATTTCTTTCCAGTACTATACTGAGGAATGTCCTTGGTCAGCCAAAGAATAGTTTTTCTGTAAGATGGGCGATGGATAATAAGAAAATTATTATCGTAAATTTGAGTAAATGAAAGATTTGAGAAGATGCTTCTGCTCTTTTGTGAGCGATGATGGTAACGAAGTTTCAAATGGATGCGATGAGTAGGGCAGATATCGCTGAGAAAGAAAGAGAAGATTTTTATCTCTATGTAGATGAGTTTCAGAACTTTGCTACTGACTCTTTTGCCACTATTCTCTCTGAGGCAAGAAAGTATAAGTTGAATCTTGTAATGGCAAACCAATATATAGATCAAATGCAAGAATCAGTAAGATGAGCAGTATTTTGAAATGTGTGAAGTATTGTCTCTTTTCAAGTAGGGTATCATGATGCGAGTCTTCTAAAAGAAGTATTTGCTGGTGAGATCTCAGAAGATGATCTTATGAATTTGAAGAAGTATAATATTTATTTGAAACAACTTATAGATGGTATGCCGTCTTCAGTATTTTCTGCTTGAACCTTTGCTCCTTATGAAAAAGATGATAACATATTTGCTGATAGGTATGACAAAATACTGAGTGTATCTAGAGAGAAATATTCTAAGGCAAGGTCAATGATAGAAAAGAAGATAAAACAAAATATGGATGAAATAGAAAAACAAGAGGCTCTGTGGGAGAAAAAGAAAGATGATTTTAAGAACAAAAAAGCAGAAGAGAAGAAGAAAGAACACGAAGCAAAGATGAAGAAACAACAAGAAGAAGCAGAAAAGAGGAGACAACTTGAGGAATGATAAATAAATTTCACATCTTTTTCTGTTTATTTAATTTTTTAATTGGAGTATGTCAGAAGTTACCTTTCTATCACAGACACTTTCACTCGTAGTATTACTTATTATTTCAAGTTTTACTTATATTTTGAGTAAGAGGATTAACTTCATGTATACAGTGATGTTAGTATTTATTGGTATTTTATTGGTACCTCTATCAAATACAGCTCTTTTTGGATTTATTGATGATTTTAGACTCACACCAAATGTATTATTTTTTGTTTTTCTTCCAGTTTTGTTGTTTGAATGAGCCTATAACATTAACTATAGAAATCTACTTAGAAACTGGAAAGCAATATCATCCCTTGCGGTATTAGGACTTTTTATATCGTCTATTGTGATTGCAGGCTCTCTCTACTTTATACTTCCACTGGTATGATTACATATTCCTTTCTTAGTATGTTTTTTATTCTGAGCATTGATATCAGCTACTGATCCAGTTGCAGTTCTAGCAACTTTTAAGAAAGTTTGAGCTCCAAGAAGGCTTACTATGCTTTTTGAATGAGAGAGTTTGTTTAATGATGGTACGTCAGTAGCTCTTTTTGTGGTAATTTTAGGAGTTATCTTAGAGTGATGAGTCGTCTCAGGAGTAACCTATCTTCAGTGATGATGGGAATTTATTTCTATGCTGTTTGGAGGTATAATATTCTGAATTTTCACTTGAGTATTATTTTCAAAGGTTATTGGGTATATAAAAAATAATGAAGAGGTAGAAATAGTACTCACGATAGTACTCGCTCATTTTACTTTTATAATGGCAGAAGTGATTACAAGATATTTTCCATTTCTTCCTATATCTTGAGTAATAGCAACAGTAGTTGCAAGTATTATTATTTGAAACTATGGAAGATATAAAATCACTCCAAAAGTGGAAGCTCATATGCAGAAATTTTGGGAATTTTTTGCTTTTATTTCAAACTCACTTGTTTTTATTTTAATGGGATTGATTTTATCTTCTATAGAGATAGCAGTATCATCTTTGATTTTTCCTATTTTAGTATCTATCCCAGTCGTCGTATTAGCAAGACTGATAAGTGTATATATTCCAATATGAATAATAAACTTTTTTTCGTTAGAAGAAAAAATACCAAACTCTTGGCAACAACTTCTCTCTTGGTGAAGTCTCAGAGGAGCATTAGCAATAATGATGGTTCTTTTAATCCCATGAGTGTGAGATCCAAATTATGAGAATATTCTAGCATTTCAGCAAATAGTTTGATGGGACTATCCTTTTAGTATTAGGGATTTCCTTATTGTATTAACGATTAGTAGTATAATGTTTACTCTGTTTATAAAAGCTCCGACTATTTGACTGGTTATGAAAAAAGCTTGAATTTCTCGATTGAATAAACTTGAAGAGTTTGAACATGTAGAGGGGAGTATACTTGCCAACATGAAAATATTAGAAAAGCTCAATACCTCTTATAAGAAGGCATATCTTACACAATCTGAATATGATGAACTTACTTTAAGGTATTCAGACAGATTGAAAGAAGCAGTAAAAAAGATGAAAAGAATTTTGAGTAAGAGTAAAAAAGAATCAGATACCTTGATCAGAAGAGCATTATCACTTCACGCATTATGAATAGAAAAACAGTATTTAAAAGATTTATTTCTCTATAATGAAATTGATGAAAAAAACTTTAAATATATTTTTAGAAAAATAGAGAAGCAAATGGAGAGAGTAGAAACAGATTCTCCACAGCTCAGGAAAATATCAAATATACCAGATGATTATGATATATTTTCCAAATTTGCTATCAAAATGTATAAAAATTCTAGTTCTCCAGTTGATATGTACATTAGAAATAGAGCGAGAGTGATCATAACTAGAAAGGTTATCAAAGAACTCAGGCAACTCTCAGAAATAGATTTTTGATTTGGGAAAACTGGGAAAGATAATGAGTATTTCAAAGAAATTATAGACCTGTATGCTTATTTTAACAGAGTGTCAGATGAAAAGAGGATTCAGATTCTTTTGAAGAATAGAACTACCATTATGTGACTCGAATCAAGGCTGGTAAATAAGTCACTTCTTAAACTAGAAGAACAGGTATTTAAGGATCTGTATAAAAGAGAGATTATCACACCAAAACTTTATATCACTTGTAAAGAAGAGATAGAAGAAGAAATATTCTCTGATGTTAAGGTAATAGGGTAAAAGAAGATTGGAATAAAACCAGTCTTTTTCTTTACAAAAAAATAAAATAAAATACACTACTTTCATACTTAAAAAATAAAAAAATTATGAAAATAGATAATATTACACTCGCATTCAAAAATAAGATCATACTCAAGGATATAGATTTGGAGATAAAACCAGAGGAGTTTGTATTCTTTATAGGATATTCAGGAAGTTGAAAAACCTCTCTTATTAGATCACTTATAGGAGATTTTAAGCCGGAGAAGGGAGATATTATACTCGATAGTAACCTAGCACTCTATAGGTCAATGAATGAAAAAACACTGCTTGATTATAGAAGAAATATAGGAGTTATATTTCAGGATTATAAACTACTAGAATCAAAGAAAGTATATGAAAACGTTGCATTTGCGATGGAGGTATGTGGCTATAGTGATGAGATGGTGAGGAAAAAAGTTCCAGAAGCACTGGAGAAAGTAGGACTTCTGATAAAAAAAGATAAGTTTGTTTATGAACTCTCAGGTTGAGAAAAACAAAGAGTAGCTATTGCAAGGGCACTCGTACATGATCCACAAATCATTATCTGAGATGAACCAACGGGGAACCTCGATCCAGAAACAGCAAAAGAAATTATGAATATCTTCCTTGATCTAAATTTAGAAGGGAAGACCATTATAATGGCAACCCATGATAGTAATATAGTTGATGCACTAGAAAAAAGAGTGATTGCCTTTGAAGATCGTAAAGTCATATCAGACGTAAAAAAATGAAAATATTGTTTATAATATTTTCATTTTTTTATTATTTGAGAAAATCATCTATTCATACTAATCCTTTTTCATTATAGGTTTTTATCACTTTACTCCCAATAATTGCAAAACTTCATTCTTTACACACAGATTTTATATCAGTTTTTGTAGAGATTCAGAATCCTATTCATAATGGGATTTTTATATGTTGTTTTACTCTCTTTATATATTCTCTAAACTCCTCTCAAAACTTTCACTTATTTCAGGTAGTCATGTTTTGTGATATTGCATAGACAAATCAACTTGCTACTTTTGATATATCTTTTAATCTTTTGAGATCACAACTGGGAGAAATAGTTTGTATGAGGTGTATATCATATTTCTTACATAAAAGAAGAAGTATTTTTCCATCTGGCTCGTCAAAAAGTATATCTGGTACTATAAGTCCATATATTCACTTCTGCTTTGCTTCTTTTATGAAAGCTTCTACTCAGTAGTTGAGTATTATATTGTAGTAGGTCATTATAAGTACCTGGGCTGTACTTTTTTTTGTATGCTTTTCTAGAAAATGAAAGCATTTTTGCGTAGTGATATTATTTTTTAATGCTACTGTATTTGCTTCTGATATTGTTATACCATCTGCAATAGGATCAGAAAAAGGAAACTGTACTTCTATATATTTACTATACTGAGAAAGAACAGTAAAAATTTTTTTACTTTCAGCTAGGCTTGGGTATCAACATACCATGTGTGTCATGAGTGTTTGTTTCATAGGAAAAAGGAATCTTATTGTGTAATATCTTTGAGAAAAGGGATAAAGTTTTCATCAAGCTTTGGTGCTGTTATAAAGAGGTCCTTATCTCACCTTCCAGAAAGATTGCAGACTATTGTTTTATTTTTTCCTACTTCCTTTGATAACTTTATTGTCTCGGCAATAGCATGAGCAGATTCAAGAGCTGGAAGAATTCATTCTGTTTCCATAAGAATCTGGACGGCACTCAGAGCTTCTTTATCAGTTGCATATGTTATATTGACTCTTCATATGCTTTCTAGGTAAGCTAATTGTGGACTGACTCCAGCATAATCTAATCAAGCTGATATGGAGGATGTGTCTTCTATCTGTCCATCTTTATTTTGTAGAAAATATGATTTAAATCATTCGGCAACTCATATTTTTTTATCTTGGAACCTAGCAGCATGTTTTCATTTTTTTATTCATTTTCCTCCTGCTTCTACTCATATCATTTTTACACTCATATCATCTAGAAAATCATAAAAGAGTCATTGAGAATTACTTCATCCTCATAAACAAGCAACCAGGTAGTCAGGAAGAACTCATTCTTGTTCTTTGATTTGTTTTTTTACTTCTTCACCAATTATTTTTTGAAAAAACACATTCATAGATGGGTAAGGAGCTGGTCAGCATGCAGTACCAAGGAGATAGTACGAATTATGTGAGTTATTAATCAGGTCCTTGAGAGCAGCATTTACAGAGTCTTTCAGAGTTTGTCATCATTCATATACTGGTACTACTTTTGCTCAAGCCAGTTCCATATAGTATACATTGGGTCTTTGTCTATCGTAGTCTTTTTTTCACATATAAATAGTGCAATCGAGTCATAGTTTTGCACAAATACTTGCGGTTGCCAAACCATGCTGTCCCGCTCAGGTTTCTGCTATAATCCTCTTTTTCCCTAAATGTTTTGCCAAAAGCGCTTGTCATACACAATGATTTATTTTATGGGCTCCAGTATGATTGAGTCCTTCATTTTTTATGTATATTTTTGCTCATCATATTTTATGAGTAAGATTTTCACAAAAAAATAATGGTGAAGGTCTCCCGATATAATTTTTATATAAACTATTGAGTTCCCTTAGGAATATTTTATCTTTTTTGAGTGTGAAAAAAGCCTTACTGATTTCATTCATTGTTGGAAGTAAGAGTTCTGGAATATATTTTCATCCATATTCTCAAAAGTGTCCTGTTTCATTAATAATAATATTTTTTAGGCTCATTGATTTTTACTCATGTAACAAAAATAAAAACTGTTATTCTAGAATAACAGTTTTTATTTTTTAATCAATCAATTGAACTACTTTCTTATAACTTTCTCTCATACTTCTATAATTTTTTGAAATCGCATAATCAATTTCTGATAAATATGGTTTTCTCTCTTGTATTTCCAGGTATTCAAAATACTTATTTGAGTGATAGGTAAAGTCTGTATAGTTTTTTACTATTCCACTCATTTGGTAATAATTAAAGTCTCAATTTCTGTACTTCATAGTAATAAGGTTCTTGAGAATATCATTGATATCTTTTAGATTTGAGAGTCTTCTTTGATTTTGTAGATCTTTCAAGCGAATATCATTTATTTGAGCAAAGCTCAGATCTAATATTTCTACTCAGTGATTCAGATCCAAGTTTTCTTCTAGTGACACCTGAGTTGAGAACACATTATTGATTATAAGAATAAATGTAATAACGCTGACAACAATGATGGAAGTTTTTTTTGTTCACATAATTTTGAAATTATAAGTATTATATATATAATTAAGTAAATATATATTATTTATAATAATTTTTTATCAAATGTCAAATAATTTTTATGATACCTTGTGAGTAAACAAGAGTGCATCACAAGAGGAGATAAAGAAAGCATACAGAAAAGAGGCTATGAAGCACCACCCTGATCGTAATAAGTGAGATAAATCTGCAGAAGCAAAGTTTAAAGAAATAAATCAAGCATACGATACTCTTTGAGATGAAAGTAAGAAAAAACAATATGATATGTTTGGAAGTACTGGAAATCAATTTTGATGATGATGAGGGCAATCAGGCTGATTTTCTTCTTGATCTGCTTGATTTGAAGATATATTCTCCTGATTTTGATGATGAAGTTCAAGAGCATCTTCTTGAGGAATAAATATTGAAGATCTATTTGGAGGTTTTAGTTCTTGATGATGAAAACAATATCAGCAAGAAAAGAAAAAAGAACCTGAAACACTTGATTTTGAAAAAACATATGAAATACCAGTCTTTGATCTCATATTAGGTTGTAAAATAGAGGTGAAGTGAGTGTATGGAAGTACTGCGAAACTAAAAATACCATTTGGAACGAAGCCTGGAAGTAAATTTAGGGTAAAAGGTTTTTGAAAGAAGGAGGGGTCAAGAGAAGGGAACTTGATAGTAAAAGTACAAGCACTTATGCCAAAAAATATTAGTGAGGTTGATAAGCAAATGTTAGAAACAATAAGAGAGAATATATGATATTCATAGATTCTCTCTTTTTCCTTTACTTCTCAGATAAAAAAGATATAAATAGAGGGAAGACCTTAACAAGTAATATTGATACATGTACTTGAGAAAGTTTACTCTCCTTTTTTTGATGTGTAGTCTCTATATTTGAAGTATAGGCTTTATTTTTGCATCTGAATGAGAAACGAAACTTTTTGTAAGACCCTCAGATAATCAGAGTAAAACAGATTCATATGAGTATCCAATAGTTTCTCATACCGACAATGTTAGAATCTACTTCCAAGTTATTAATAATTCAAATTCAGATATAAAGTGATTGGTTCACTTTTTATGGTGAGATAATTCTCCAATTAAGATAGATCTCCCTGTCTATGTTGCCGCTCAGAAAAGTGATGTAGTTTGGTTTGATTCCTATTATCCGAATTTATCACTCAATACGGTAAAAGTTATTTTTTCTGATCTTCCCCTAGATTCTTTGAATGACCTCACTCAAACAGATACTCTTGTATTTCGTTCCGATTTAGATATCGATGGAGACTGATACTATTCAGTCGAGGACCTCGATGATGACAATGATGGTTTAAGTGACATACTTGAATGAGAACATTGATCAGATACAGAGAATCCTGATACCGACGGAGATGGATTAAATGATTGACAAGAAATTGAGATAGGAACCAACCCAACAAATATTGATACCGATGGAGATGGAGCCAGTGACGATATAGATATTTTCCCTACGGATGATTCTGAAGTATGAGATATAGATGGAGACGGAGTATGAGACAATAGCGATACAGATGATGATAACGATGGTCTCAGCGATATATATGAAAGTCAAATAGGAACCGACCCAACAAATATTGATACTGATGGAGATGGAGTGAGTGATGGAAAAGATGTGTTTCCTAGTGATGATTCAGAAATGAAGGATTCCGATGGTGATGGAATATGAGATAATAGTGATCCAGATGATGACAATGATGGTCTCAGTGATATATATGAGAGTCAAATAGGAACCGACCCAAAGGATGCAGATACCGACGGAGATGGAATACAAGATGGAGAAGATATTTTTCCGACGAATCCAGGTGAAACGATTGATACCGATGGAGATGGAGTATGAAATAATGCTGATGAGGATAATGACAATGATGGCTTAAGTGACTCGGATGAACTACATCTGTGAACCGATCCTGAAAAATCGGATAGTGATGGAGACGGTATAGATGATGGAGAAGATATTTTTCCGACGAATCCAAATGAAACGATTGATACCGATGGAGATGGAGTATGAGATAATACTGATGAGGATAGTGATAACGATGGATTAAGTGACTCAGATGAATCGCACCTATGAACCGATCCGAAAAACCCTGATAGTGATCAAGATGGTCTGGAAGATGGCCAAGAAATTACTTGATGAACGAACCCGAATGCAAGTGATACTGATGGTGATGGAGTACATGATAGTGATGATATATTTCCAAGTGACTCAAAAGAAACTATTGATGTAGATGGAGATGGCGTATGAGATAATCGTGATACAGATGATGATAACGATGGTCTAAAAGATAAAGAGGAAGAAAAAATAGGCACAAATCCAGAAAAATCTGATACTGATGGTGATGGAATTGAGGATGGAAAAGAAGTTACTTGGTGAACTAATCCAAGCTCTATTGATACCGATGGAGATGGCATACAAGACGGGACAGAAGTGGAAATATGAACGGATCCAAAAAAATCTGATACTGATAGTGATGGAATAGATGATCAGAAAGAACTGCAAACTGGAACAGATCCAAGAAAAATAGATACTGATGAAGATGGATTAGTTGATGGTATAGATGCGGTTACAAACTTTCGAGTGGTCTTGAGCCCGTATATTCCTAAAGTTGTTTTTCCTTATAAGAGTTATAGGTATTCTATATGAGATTCTTATGATACTGATTGAGAAATTACAAAAATTGAATGGAGAATAGGAGGAGAAGTTTTTTCATGAAAACATGTAGATTACAAATTTAATGAATATCTTCCTGTTACACTTGAGGATGTTGTGGTGTCAGTATATGATGATAAACAGGAAAAAACAGAACAAAGTTATAAAATATTATTCCTTCATCCTTATATATGAGGTATTATTACTATCATTCTCTTATTTTTACTCTATTTCATTAAGAAGATATTTTTTCCACAGAAAAAGATTAGGAAATAATTTCTAAAAGTTTTGTTTTCGTTCATTCATTGATTCAAGTCAGTTTCAGTATAGTATTTATTTTTTGAGAGTGAATAAAATTTAGTATTTTTTTTACTGTAACATCACTATTTTCAAGAGGGAGTTCTCCAGTTATCTGAATGATCTTTAAAGTGGCGAGTATGAGTTTTGTATCCTCAATTTCTTCTTCTGTATTGATTTTTTCAACTATTTCAAATACCTCATAGTTTGGTACTCAGGCAGGTATTTTTTTGAGAATAGTATTGAGAAATATTAAATAATTGTTAATCTCAGAGAATGCTTTATTTTCATGGTGAAATTCTGATATTATATGGATATTTCTTATATGATGTATACTTTGTTCTTCTTTTGTACTTATTTCAAAATTGATCACATATCATATATCAAGAGCTTTTCACCTACTCCCTCTTCAGGTATTTGTTTTACTTAATTTTTTGTTTGCTTTTATAATACCATAATCATAGGAAAAAATGGTATATAAAAAATCAGTATCTTTGATCCTACTTATTTTTAGTATGATTCATTTTGTTTTAAAAACTGACAAGAGATAGAATTTAAAAAATAAAATTGAAATCTAAAAAATATGTTTATAATGGTAATGTTTTAATTGTTATAATCAAATATTATGTCAGAAAATAATCAAATTACAGAAGCAAGTGTTGATGTTCTTATTGCAGAACTACTCGCACTTCATTCAGAAGATGTTCAGGTAGATACAAAGGATTTCTGAGATCTATTAAAACATAGTCTTTCTTTGAATACAGTTGAGAAAAAGAGGGTAGTGGATGCAGTTCCTACTCTATCACAGTTTCAATTTGATGAACTCAAGAAAGTTTTTACCGAAGAAAGAGAGAAATTTAGAGAATTAGCAAAAGAACATCCAGAAGATATAAAGAAACTCGTAGCAAAACAACAAGCAGAATGGATACAGTTATGAGATCTCTATAAAGCAGAAAGGGCAAATCAAGAACAAGAAGCAGAAGATACAACAAAAATAGATGATATTAAGGCTAATTTATGATTGTAATTATAGAGTGTGGAATATAGTTTTTGTGTATATATAGAAAAACAAATGAGAGTTGATATGTACTTATCAACTCTTTTTGAGGACTTTTCTCGAAGCTATATACAAGCTATCATAGATTCAGGACAGGTTTCTATAAATTCTAAAATAGTATCAAAAAATATCAAGATTAAAAATAAAGATGAGATATATATAAAAGTAGTAATAGAATACACTGAGCTGAAACCAGAAAAGATAGATTTGGATGTAGTATATGAAGATGAGAATATATTGGTTGTAAATAAAGATACCGGTTTAAATGTTCACCCAGTCCCTGGAGCCTGAGGTACTTCTTGAACTTTAGTAAATGCTGTTTTATATCACTGTAAAGATAGATTGCCTTGTATTAAATGAACCTATAGGCCATGAATTGTTCATAGGCTTGATAAGCAAACTTCCGGTGTTATAATGGTTGCAAAAAAAGATGAAATGATGAATTATCTTGCCAATATTATAAAAAGTAGGAAGATAGAGAAATATTATGTTGCGATTGTAGCTGGAAGAGTTGGGAATAAAAAGTTTAAAGTAGAGAGTTATATATGAAGAGACCCAAATGATCGTAAAAAAATGACAGCAGAGAATCCAATAAATCCGAAACTTGCTATTAGTTATGGTGAAGTATTAGAATATATAGATGATAAATACACACTTCTTAAAGTAAAAATAGAAACGGGGAGAACCCATCAGATCAGAGTTCATCTCGCTTCTATTGGATTTCCTATTCTTTGAGACTTAGTATACGGAAATGCTAAAGTGAACAGGGAAGTGGAACTAAAATATGGTCTTACGAGACAAGCTCTACACGCATATGAGTTAGGTTTAGAACTGTATGGAAAACCAGTTGTGTTTAAAGCAGAATTGAAAGAAGATATGAAGAAAATTATCTGAAAATTTGAATGGTAAGTCCCCCTTGATTGATGGAGAAGCTGAGCGATAGCGAAGTAGAGGGAGCTAGGTAGACTATATAACATTCACCATATTGAAGAAAGGAAGCATAATAGCCATTATGAGGGTTCATATGATTCATCATACAAAAACTATAACTATTGGTTCGATAGCGGTTTGCATATTTTTTACTACTTCGTCTATTTCTTTGTTAAACTTAAGGCTTATTTTGCTTAATAGATGAGAGAGTTTTCCAGTTTGTTCTCATATTTTTACTACAGAAGCAAGCTCTATAGGAAATAGGAAATTTTCTTTTCCAGACTGTATATCATTCACTCACATAAGAGAACTCAGTTCTACTCACTTATTTACTCACGATATTATTTTTCCTAACTCTCTCTCATAGTAATCATTTTGGAGTGCCTTTGAACTGATGGCCAGTGATTTATTGATGATTACTCAGCTGTCAAGAAGGGTTCCAAGAGAAGAAGTGAATAAAGCAAGAATTTTCTTTTTGATAAGTCATCCAAATATTGGAACATGCAGAATAAATCTATCAAAATAGATTTTTGTTTTTGGGTGCCTTTTGAAAATAATAACTCAGGCTATGAAAATTACTATTCATACTATGATACTAAATATATTTTTTTGTAAAAATTCAGACATATTTATTACCACTTGAGTAAGTTCTGGAAGATTTACTTTTGCATCTTTATACATTTTTTGAATTTTTGGTATCACATAAACCATAAATACCACAATCATCGCAACAGAAAGAGTCATGATTACAGCGGGATATACCAGTGCTCATATAATTTTTCCTTTTAGTTCTTTTGCTTTCTCCTCTTTCACCTTGATAGCTTCTATAGAGTCTCATAACTTTCAGGTTACTTCTCACATTTCTATAATTGAAATATCAAACGTAGTAAATACTTTTGGATATTTTTGAAATGTATCTTTTAGACTGCTTCACTTGTTAAGCAAGTCTAGTATATTTTTAATGAGTCAATGTACTTTTTTATCTTTTGTCTGGTACATCATAATCTTGAGTCCATTAATGAGTGGAATTCAAGAGTTTAATAGATTTGATAACTGATCCAAAAAACTAATCTTATTCTTAAGACTGATAGAGAGAGAATATGTATTTTTTTCTCTTTTGAATGAGAAAAGAGAATCTAGTTTTATCATGGTATAGTTATATTTTGAGTATATTTTTTATATTCTTTGTAATTTTATCATTTTTCTTGAATTTTTTCAAATAAAGCTATAATAATGTTCATATATTGTTTAATGTATCTATAATTATGAGTCAGTTGTTGAAAAAGTTATTTTGAGTAGGAGAAGAAGATAAAATGAGAAAACTTGATGAAAGTTTTGAAGAAGAAAAAGATGATAATACCGGACAAGTCGCAGTAGATATACTAGAAACAGATTCCGAAATTACTATTCTTGCTCCTATTGCTGGTATTTCTTTAGAAGAAATAGATATATCTTTTAATAGTGCAGTTTTAACTATTTCTTGAAAAAGGGAGAAACCAAGTATATTTTATGATGATATTGCAATAAGGAATTCAGAATGTTTTTGGTGAAAGTTTAGGAGGAATATTATCCTACCAGAGAACCTTGATTTTGATACTATAAGTGCTTCTATGGAGAATAATTTATTAGTTATTACTATTAGAAAACTTCAATTCACTTCTCAGAGTATCAAGATAGATAGAATAGATGTATAATGTGTACTAAAATAAAGGAAAGATATTTCATAATTTTAAAAAAGTAAAATGATATTCAGGAAAAAAGTATGAATAGATAAACACGCCAAAAACGTAGATAAATTGGTAACTTGATTGATAATTTGAGGAGCTATTGCTTCTATGATCTGATTATCGAGAACAGATAAAGGAAAAGATGTTGCTAAGAATGTGACAGATGGAAGTATATGAGTCGCAAAAAAAGGGTATTCAATATTTGGAAAAGTACTGGTTTGATGTCTCAAAGTTATAGCACCAAAAAAAGATAATACTAAAAAATAAGATATGAATAAAAGATCGATATATTTTTGTTTTTGGGTGATGGGATTTTTTTTGTTTCTATCATTTTTTAGCAATACATCTTATGCGAATACTTGTGAATATACTGAGAAAAAAGAGAGATGTTTGGAAGCAAATGAAAATGAATGAGCTCCAAGAGCTATAGAAGACTTTGTTTGCCTTACTTCTAAGAGCGAGCAGGAAATTGTATTTCAAATTGTACTAGATGAAGAGTTTCGTAAAATTGATGATGAAGTAGAAGCGTATTTAAGTGCCTTAGAAGCAGATAAAGATAGGTATTTCTGAAAAGATAAAGAAATGAGTTATATACAAGGGATTGATGATATTACGGATTATTTTTCTGAATATGGGAAGTATGGACAAAAATATTATGAAGCTTGTTGAGTTGGTATTATTGAAAAAGTACTTTCTTGTCAAGATTGAGAAATTGATATAAAAAAGGCTGCTTCAGCATTTGAAAATAGTACTTGTACGAGTCTTGCAGGAGTAAAGTTAGATATATATAAGCAGGTAGCTTTTGATATACTTATGTTGAATAAAGTTCAGGTCAGGAAAGATGTAATGAAAAAATACGTTATTCAAGAAAGGAAAAAGTATGATATTCTTCTAGATCTTATGATGGTTAATATATGATACATCGAAAGAATATTGAAAAAGTGGCCTTCTAAGATTCTCAAACCTTATTAAATCAACTTCCTATGACATTAGAAATTATCAAGAGATATAATATCAAGGCTAAAAAGTCACTTTGACAAAACTTTTTAGTAAATGAAGAAATTTTAAATCAAATTTCTTCATTTTTGAGTATATCTTGAGAAAATATTATAGAAGTCGGACCTGGGTATTGAGCACTTACACAAAGGCTGTTAGAAGAAAAACCATTGAGTCTTACTTTGGTGGAATTAGATGAAAGTATGATAAAAATTTTGGAAGATAGGATATTCAGGTGAGAATTATGAACTGAAGGTATAGGTTTTGAAATTTATAATCAAGATGTATTAAAATACACTCCTGAGTTAGAAAAATATTCTGTGGTTGCAAATATACCCTATTATATCACTTCACCAATTCTACGACACTTTATTTATGATGTAGAACATATTCCTGAATCTATGATTATTCTTATGCAAAAAGATGTTGGAGATAAGATATTATGATATAAAAAAAATAAATCTTCGGTTATTAGTCTCTTTGTAAACAAAAAGTATCAGGTTGAAGAGATCATTAAAGTTCCCAAAGAAAACTTTATTCCTGCTCCAAAAGTAGAGTCTAGTATTTTGCTTTTCGAGAAGCACAATTTGTATGGAGAAATAGATAATCAAAAATTTTTAACAATAATTAAAATTTGATTTTCGTCAAGTAGGAAGAAATTGATTTCAAATTTAGTAGCGTGAGGTTTTCAAAAACACAAGGTTTTAAGTATATTTAAAGAGCTAGAAATAGAGGAAAATGCAAGATGAGAAGATTTAGATATTTCTCAATGGTGCGACATTGTAAAAGCACTGTAAAGTCAAATTTTTTTTTGAAAAAATAAAGTCCAAAAAAAACTTGCTCCTAGAGAAAAATTTTCTATAATGCAGACTTCGGAAAAAATTTTAAAGTAGAAAAATAATTTTGATTCAGACGTAGAATATCATTATTCAAAATAGGTTTTTATTTAAAAGTTAATGAAACTACATGCATAAAAAATCCATAGTTCACGTAATTACGAAATCTAGGATGAAGAGTGAAGCGTTTACCGCAGAAATTGATGCAATGGAAGAGCTGTCAGAGAATTATTGAATAAAAAATGTTATCTTCTACAAGGGAGATACCATAGAATATAAAGACCTTATAAGTAAACTAGAGAAGTTTGGAATACTACTATATAATTATTCAAATAAAGAGGATTTAAAGGAAAAAGTATGAGAGTTAAATAAAGAATTCGAAGTAGTTTTTATTTATACTCCTTTAGAGCTCCTTATTAATACCGTCAATGAACTAAAAGTAGCCCTTTGATATGCGGTATCTGATCATCCAAATATATTTAGAGATAAATACCTTCAAAGATGTTTGATTCAGGAACATAATGAAAGTCTTGGAATTAAGTTTCTAGAATGAATGCCAGAAGAGCTGAATATAGAAGAAATAGAAGAGAAAATATGATATCCATTTATCATAAAACCAGTTGATGGGGTACAAAGTGCTTGAGTAGCAAAGGTAAATGAAAGAGAGGATTTCCTTAAGTATTTAGAGTCATATAACAATCTTCATGATGTGCTAAAGGATAATGGGATTGATAATAAAATGCTTATAGTGGAAGAATTTATTGATGGAAATCTTTATTCTATTGATTATTTTATATCTTCAGAGTGAGATATCACTATTTCTAAACCACTTAAGGTGAGGTTGTGAATCGATATCGATGTAAATGATTACTGTAATATAGCGAGAATAGCATCAGAAAAGACAGAGTGAGAATTTAAAGGGAAGAAAGTAAAGACTTTTATTAATTCTACTGTAAAAGCAACAGGGATCAGAAATACATTTGTTCATCATGAATTCAAAATAAATACGAAAGGAGAATTAAAAACTATCGAGCTGAACGGAAGAATATGAGGGTGAAGACTAGAAGTAATGAAAGCTGCATACGATATAAATTTGTATGAGTTTATTGTAAAGTCAGACCTAAAGCCTTTAAAACTCAAAACAAATAATATAGCTATTAATATTTATGCAACCAAGAAGTGATTATTTAAGGGTTTTAATAACAAACTTCTTGCTACTATAAAGAAAAGAAAAACAGTATATTGCGTTGATAAAGAAGAATCTTATGTCTGAAAAGAGATATGACTTACCAAAGATGGTTTTAAGAAAGTATGAATTATAAAAATGGAGTCCAATAGTTACAATAGTATAAGAAAAGATTATCTCTATATTAAAACAAAATATAAAGAGCTTCTTCACATAAACGAACATAAGAAAAAGGGAAAAAAAGGGATTCTTGAAAAATTTTCAAATATATTTAAGAAATAAATAAAAAATGAAGTCAATAATTATTGACTTCATTTTTTATTTATGTTATTATATTAGAAATAATTTTTATATTGTGAACAGTGAAAAAGAAATTTTTTTATCCTTGAACACAAGAACTTTCTGAAGAAAGTCTTCTTGCTTTTTATGATAATCCAAATAATTTCACACTGAAGGACCCAAGAAAGAAAAATATATCAGATCCGTTTCCAGAAAATACTTTTGTATTATTAACTCATGGAAGTTTTGCTATTAATGGGGATATTCGAAATAATATTCTTTTTCATAAACAAGAATTAGGTAGCACTCTTGGTGGTGAAGTTCATAAATCTAAGAAGGCTATCAATTATCATTTATTAAGAGTTTTAAAGAATTTTTCAGATTTTTGAACGAGTGTTATGGTAAAACATTCTTGAATTCCAAAGGGTCATATAATAAAACATACTGGTTCTAGATTTATATGAGATCCAAATCGTGATATTAATGCTGATGATTTTATTAGAAAGACAGATTTTTATGGCAATATTATTCTAGAAAACCCAGAAAGGTATAGACCAGAATGAGAGACGGAGCATAAAAAGTATCATGATAAAATTACTGAAAAATTAAGCTGAGTTGAAAAAGAAGAATGAGGGGTGATTGCTTTTGATATACACGATACGTGAGTAAGAGAAATGTCTTATAACACTGAGGATGATAGGTTTAAAAAAGAAGCCTTTCCACTTATGACACTTGGAACAAGAGATGGGCTTGCTTGTAATCCAGAGATATTAGAGTATTTTTCAGAAAGGATAGAGCATTATCTCTGAATTAAACCTCTTCTAAATGATCCATACAAATGAGGATATGTAACACAAAGGCATGGAGAAAAATATAGAAAAGATTTAGAACAAAAGTGAGAGAATCCCTGAAAAAGAAATATGATTCAGGTAGAAATATGAAAGTTTTTGTATATGCAAGAAAGTACTCAAAAAGTTGATAAGGATAGGATGAGCCTTATATGAATATGAATACACAAGGCTATAGCTGATACTTGAAAGAAATTTGATAAAGAATACTTTGCTAGCTTATAAAAAGACTCGAAATAGAGTCTTTTTTTCTCTCTTTACTTTTTATCATTTTTTAATAAACTTTGCACAATTATTGCACTTTTTAACAATTTTTATAGATTTATGAACTTAGATAAGATTAGGAATTTTTGTATTATTGCTCATATTGATCATGGGAAATCGACTCTTGCTGATAGATTACTTGAAATGACTGGAACTATAGAAAAGAGAGATATGAAGCATGGACAAATGCTCGATACCATGGAATTAGAACAAGAGAGATGAATTACGATCAAACTGCAGCCAGTAAGAATGAACTGGAAAGGATATGAACTCAATATTATTGATACCCCTGGTCATGTGGATTTTCAATATGAAGTTTCAAGAAGCCTTGCATCGGTAGAATGAGCTCTTCTTATAGTAGATGCGACTCAGTGAATAGAGGCTCAAACACTGAGTAATGTATATATAGCACTTGAAAATAATTTAGATATTATACCAGTGATAAACAAAGTAGATCTTCCTTCAGCTGATGTTGCAAAAGTTACCACTGAAATTGTGAATCTTCTTGGCTGTGAGGGGGAAGAGATTATACCTGTATCTGCAAAAACAGGTGAGAACGTAGAGTCAATTTTAGATGCAGTAGTAGAGAGAATACAAGCTCCAAGGGTATTTAATGCTTCAGCAGATCATATAACCGAGGAATTAAAGGCATTGGTATTTGATAGTCAGTATGATGCATATAGGTGAGTAGTTTCGTATGTAAAAGTTTTTGCTTGAGAAATAAAAAAGTGAGATACTCTAACGTTTCTCAATTCAAATAAAAAAATAGAGGCACTTGATGTGTGATATTTTGCTCCAAAATATACCAGTGATAAAAAGATTTCAAATGGTTCAATTGGGTACGTGGTAACCTGACTGAAATCAATTAGGGAGGCAAAGGTATGAGATACTTTATGGAAGCCAGAGAATAAAGAATGACCAAAAGAAAAAGCTGAAGGTGCGTCTCCAATAGATGGTTTTTCGGAAGTAATTCCTTTTATCTATGCAGGAATTTTCCCAATTGAGAGTGATGAATATCCCCTGCTTAAGGATTCTATGGAGAAGCTTATGCTGAACGATTCTTCTCTCACGAGTGAGTCTGAAGTAAGTCCAGCTCTTTGACACTGATATAGATGTTGATTCTTAGGGCTATTGCATTTAGACATAGTAAAAGAAAGACTATTTAGAGAGTTTTGAATGGATGTTATTATGACTTCTCCTCAGGTAACCTATAAGGTAAAACTCCAGTGAGATAAATCATCTGAATATTCTCGTTTCTTGCCAGTCGTAATAGAACAAGAAGGACATATTTTTACCTATATCAATGTTTCAAATCCAGAAGATCTTCCTCCAAGGGAAAAATATATATCAATTGAAGAACCGGTTGCAAAAGTTGAAATCATTACTCCTTGAGAATATATATGAGCCCTTATGCAATTATCACAAGAAAGAAGATGAATTTTTAAAAACCAACAATTCATTGATGATAGCAGAGTAATGCTTACTTATGAGTTACCGATGAATGAACTTATTGGGGTTTTTTATGATGAAATAAAAAGCCTGAGTTCTGGGTATGCTTCGATGAACTATGAGTTCATCAGATATTCGGAGGATGATATGGTGAAGCTTGATATATTAATTGCCGGAGAAAAAATAGAAGCACTCTGATTTATATGTCATAAAGATCAGGCACATTACGTATGAACAAAGATGTGTAAGAAACTCAAAGAAGTAGTACCTAGAGCATTATTTGCTATTGCTATACAATGAGCAGTTTGAGGAAAAATAGTAGCAAGAGAGGATTTATGAGCGATGAGAAAAGATGTTACTGCAAAACTTTATGGTTGAGATATTACGAGGAAGAAAAAGCTTCTTGAAAAACAGAAAAAATGAAAGAAAAAAATGAAACAATTCTGAAAAGTAAGTCTTCCGAGTGAAGCATTTGTAAATCTATTGAAGAAATAAAAGGTCATAGCTTAATAGGCTATTACCTTTTATTTAATATTCTCAGCAATTGAAATTTTTATTGTTTTATCAATTTTTCTTAGAGTTTCATGGATTCTCGTGAGATCTATATTTCTATTGATTTTAGAGATTATTTTTATAGTTATATTATTTTTATCTTCCACTATATCTTTTGTCAGAGTATTCATAGGAATTCTGTTGATTTTTTCAATAATCTTTTTTTCCCATTCGATCTTTTCAGACTCCTTATTCTTCTTAAATTCTATTTTGATATCACAGTAACGGTATTGTCTTACTAATCTTTTCTTGATTTTTGTAATGATGGTAAGATTAAAGAGGATCAATAGAGTGGCAACAATAGCAATCCAGTATAGTCCAGCACCTACTACGAGACCTATAGCTGACGTAACCCATATATTTGCAGCAGTAGTAAGACCTTTTGTATTAAATCAGGTTTTCATAATCGTTCCAGCTCATATAAATCATATTCAGGTTACTACTTGAGCAGCTATTCTTCCAGGATCACCATTAATATAGCCTGGCAGGAGAGCAACTTCCATTGAAAGTATCATTAAAAGAGTTGATCCAATACATATCAGTATATGTGTTCTGAGTCAAGCGGGTTGATTATTTAATTCGCGTTCGAGTCATATAATAGAAGCGAGAACAAGACTCAGAAAAAGCTTAATAAAGAGTTCCATTTCATGAAAATTTATAAGGTATATAGGAGATTATACTATATCTTGTAAAAAAAAGCGAAAAAACTCCCCCATTTTTTTGACAAACATCCCTTTTTTAATATAATCCTCTTGCTTTGTGAAATACAGCATATATGGTGCCCGTAGTTCAGTTGGTTAGAATGCCAGGTTGTGACTCTGGAGGTCGTGGGTTCGAACCCCATCGGGCACCCCATAATGGATTTGTTAAAATTTCTCCTTTTTGGAGATTTTTTTGTTGGCTTTGTATAGAGGAAAACTCATTAATTTGCTGGGTGTGCTTCTTTAGCTTTTCATATTCTATCTTTCCGTTAAAAACTATATCAAAAACTAGATTAATAAGTGCAGGATTTTCGCTTTGCAAAGCAAGTTTATCTAGGTGTGTGATAACTTTTTTAGAGTAATGTATAAATTTCTTTAAATTTGTATTGTTAGGTGATTTTTTTCTTGTTTGATTGTCTAATTTTTCTTTCAGTTTTTTAATATTTTCTAATTCCTTATTTTTCGATTCGAGGATAGTTGGGAAGTTAATAATTTTATCTATATTTTCAATTATCTCCTTCTCTTTATGGCTTAATTCTTGTATTTGTTTTTTGTAAGTTGTGATATTATCTTGGAATTCTTTAGATTGCTCTTCAAATATTTCTTTTGAAATATCCTCGTAAATTATTAAAGTATTTTTTTCTACCTTTATCGCCTGTATAATTTCAAGAATAACCCTGTGAACCTCGTTTCTTCTGAGACCATAAGTACTATGCTTTCTTCATTTTTTTCAAGTGCAATGATAATAATGATGTTTAGCACCAGTTTTTGACCTAGAAGTGCTTGCAGTTAGATTTCCGTCGCAGTGGGCACACATTAAAACTTTAGAAAAAGGATATTCTGGGTTGTAGTTCTTTTTTTTCTTAATTATAGGTTCATTTATTTGTTTTTGTTTTCAGTCGTTATACTCCATCTTTATTTCGGTATCGTTTATTTCAATTATTTCAACCTTACCTCTATTTGCCTTATTCCAAGTTTCAATATCAACTAGACCTTTATAAGGAGTTCTGATCGGCTTATTTCCAGTCCATTTTGTTTTTTTTATTCAAGCGTAAATGGGATTTTGTATCATTCTTTGTACTGCCTGTTCTGTGAATTCTTTACCACTTCTTTTTCTATATCATTTCAAGGTAAGCTCTTCAACTATTCTTGAATCATTTAAAATTCATGCAATTCTATATTCATACATTTCTAGCATACATTCTGATTCTGGTAAAAGGGGGACTTGTATTACTGCTTTTCAATGTTGAATAGCGATTTTTTTATTCATAAATCAATAATTAGCCTGTCTTACTTGATAGCCCATTTGCTCTAATTCAACTTCTCTTAAAATTGTTCTTTGTAAAATTTTTTTTCACTCTATCTTTGCGTTGGTAGCCATAATTGCTTCTGCGTACTCACTTGGAGTTTCTATATTCCAGTCATATTTGGAAAGGTCTACTAAGTCGTTTTTAAATACTACATTGCTTGGTTGAATGATATTTTTTGCATCCCTTAATTTCATTCAATTTTTCTCAATTCTTTCTTTTACCTTTTCATAAGTTCAATATCAATCACGAGTAAATCTGTCTATATCAAAAATTATAAAATAATCTATTTTATTTTCCTTTCCATATTGTATAGATTCTTGAAAAGTTTCCTCATCGCTCTTTTTTCAAGTCGTTACTTCTTGGAATATTTTTACTAATTTTAAATTATTATTTTTGCAGTAATCTTTACAATATACATCTTGATTACCAAAACTATCTCACTCTCTTTCTTGTTTGCCAGTAGAAATTCTATATTGTGCTATTGCCGTTTTCATCGCTATTTGAGAAAAATCTTCTTGATCGTCTGTCAGTTGCGATTTATTTCAAACATAAGCATGATTCACGGAGTTTATTTTCATATAAATTGTATTAGAAATAAATTATTTTGTTACAAATTTGATATATATTACGCTTTATCTAAATTTTGTCAATTCTTCTGCATGAAATTATGATAGTTGATATATGCTAATTTATATAACTTTTCTATAAAAGCTATTTTCTCACTTTCATTCACATCATATCATTTAAAATACTCTAATTTCTGTTTTAAATTTTTTATCATTATCGTTAAATTATTCATTAAAATTAATACTATAACATGCCGATATGTTATATATTTAGTTCTGATTTTTTAAAAGAGATAATCTCTAAAATTTATAGATTATCTGAATTATTATTTTGTTTTTTTGATTAACAGGAGGGTTTAAGTTTTTTTATTTATTTTTAGGTCGTATCATCATTTTCATTACAAAAATAACTAAGACCAAAAGTATTGTATCATAAAAATACAAATATTGTCAAATTTCTCCTTTTTTGTTTATACTTCTATATAATAATAAGTTAAGATAACTGGGTAATTTTGCTTTAAAATAATCATTTCAAGTCACGTTATTTATATTTTTTAAATCGTAAACTTGATTTTTATTTTGTGTCAACTATAAGATAATTATTATTTACACAACAATACAGGTTTAATTTTCTTCAAAATGCCCCAAATAAAAAAGTTTCAACTCAAACAAAATTACCATAGTATAATAAAGTGCTCAAAAGATATTTGTAATAATTTTATTAATATCTAAAAATGCCAGAAAAGGGGGTAGTAAAACTATCAGTACCGCTATCAGAAGATATTGTAAATAATCTTGATCAAGAAACAATAACGAAGATAAGGAACAGTATTCACGTAATAATAAATCCTATAAAAAATAGTGATTTAGATTTAGATGATATTAGAAAAGATTTAGCAAATCATATATTTCTAGGTAAAAAAACCGTAAGTGAAAAAACCTTAAGATATTTCAGAAGTGCTCGCTTTGTTCTAAAGAGCTTTTTACCAAAAACTTCAAGCTTAAATAATATTAACAATGCAAATGCAAAATTTCTTGTAAGATATATTAATATTCTTGAGGGCATTACTAAAATTAAATCAAATAATTTTATCCTTAGAGAATTATTTGACGAACTCTCAATTTTATACAAGGACGTAATTGATGCTGGAGCTCGTAAATTTAAAAATTGGGCATTAATGAAAGAATTCCTCTCAATTCCTGATATTATTCGCGGAAATATAGAGACGTTATGTCAGCACTATTCTACCACTTTTGGTTGGCAACCTCATATACAAGAATCTGAAAAAAAGTTTCAAGAGAATGGAAGTAGTAAAGAAAGTTATTGTCCACTTTTTATTACAAAGGGATCTTTCCAGAAATTAACAGGTAATTTACTTAAAAGATTTAAAGATTCCAATGGTAACCTCCATAAGCTAGGTAGAGATCTTCCTTTATTGCAAAAAATATTTTCTGAAAAATGGGATTTAGATAATTTAACTAAAAAACAAGCAGAAAGGAGTATGGAAGTTTTAAAGAATGAATTATCTATTGAATATTCTGAGAATATTACTGTTGTAAATTTTTTAGAATTTGAGCGAAAAGTTGAAAATACTATATCTGAAAAAGGAGAAAATTATCCATTAAAAATTAGAAAAAGACTCGCAAGATCTAATTACATTGCTTCTTATTACATAGGAGGAGAGGAGGAGAATTTTGAAATTGTAAAAGGGGAAGTAGATGAAATTCTTAAAAAATTTCAAAAATTTCTTTTAAGTGATGGTTTATATAAACTTGATAGAAAAAACAAGGACGATGAAAATCTTTTTTTAAAAAATCAGAAAAAAGAAACGGAAAATTATCTTATAGATCTACTTCGTCCAGATAGGTTTTTAGAGGCATCAGATAAAATACTATATAAAGTTTTCAAGTACATATATCAATATGGGGACAGTGATATTCGAAATATCGCGTGTGACATAATACCATCAATCCGAGAAGGAGTAATAAGTAACGATAAATATCATTTCTGCGACACCCTTCCAGAAATAATTAAGTTTTTATATTCTTTTGCTTGTTCATACGATGAAAATCAAATAGATTTTGTAGATTGCTATAGTAATAAAAAAATATTTTTAGCTGATATTATTATTAATCGTATTTGGGAATGGCTCTATCATTTTAAATTTAGATTTTCAATTTATAAAGAAATCCTTGCAGGAGAGAGCATAACAAGCTGTTTAAAGAGTGCGTATAAAAATACCCAAGATCCTGACAAACCAACGGAGGAAATAAAATATGAAAATCCTGATTTATGGGACAGGGTTGTAGAAATTTTAAAAAAAGAGCAAGTAGATTCTGATTCTCCTGAAATGGTTTTGGATGGTTTAATAGAGTATTTTTCATCAGCAGAAGAATTTGACAATTTCTGTATAACTAATATTATTAGACCAGATATAAGGGATATCTTACTTACTAAAAAACCACATTTGACCAATAAAACCAAGGCTAAATACGAAAATGATTATAATATAGAGGTAACTAAAAGAAAGTCGACAAATGAGAGTATAGAGGAAGAAATAGATGGTTCTAAAAAAGCATCTGAAAGAGTTTTGGAGGATAAAAAAGATGAGGTTTTAATAATACCAAACTCATTAAATGATATTTTTAAAGAAGATGAAGATAGTTTTAATTATTATCTAAATAAATTAAATTTTATAGTAAGTGATGACAATATAAATATGCTTAATTCGCAAAATTTTTCTGCATACAAATCTCTTATTAAAAATATTCAAACCCTAGAATTATTGCAACAATATGCAAGAAGTCTTGATAGGGCAGAAGATTTTGAAAAAATTGAATTATTAATATTTTCTATCCTAGATAAAATTTATACAAATTTTCAAAAGAACCAAAATAAAAATTAACAATAAAGCGTATGAGTGGCAGTTCAGCAATGATAAAAAATAAAAAAGAAGAATTACTTAAGAATCTAAATATATCATTACTAATCGAGAAAGACTCTTTAGAGAGAAAAATAGATGATGTTTTGACAAGGCAAGAATGCAATTACGCACCATGTAATAATATTGACAACATAAGAGAAGAAATCATTCCATACATTCAATCATTATGAGTGAAGATAAGAAATTATTATTAAAATTAGAACTTGAAAAGGTTGCAACTGAACAGGCAAAATTAGATGTTGAGTTACTCAAGCAAGGATATTCTTTTCAAGAAACTGCAAAAATTACACTATGTAGTGGTATTGCAATTTATTTAATAAGTCATAACTACAATGAATATGTATTTTATATATTTGTTGCAAGCTTGTTTTTTTCCCTTAGTGCGTCAACCCTATTAATTATAGGTAGATGTAAAGGCTTCTTTTTTAATACATTTCTATTTTTATCAAACATATTGTTTATTGTGGGGCTGTTTCTTTTGGCAACACTTTCTAATGATAAAGTAAAATCACCGTCAGATATAATAAAGTGCAACTTTGCCATACCACTTGAAGATAAATCATATAAAGTTCGCGGAAATATCAACGGGAAAACTTTTGAAATTATTCAAGAACCAGCCCAAGGAACGCAAAAGAAAAATTGATTTTGCTTTAAATATCCCATCCTTTTTTAGCATATTCTCACATGACCTACAAAGTCGTTAAAAAAGTTAAAGGACACTACTATCTATACTCGCAAGAAAGCTACAGAGTAGGAAGGCATGTAAAAACCAACTCCCAATATTTAGGAAAAATAGATGAATCCTACGCAAAAAGTATAAAAAATAATAAATCAAAAAATCACTCTCCAAATAGCGAATCAAACAACATCGATATAATCACCGAAAAAACATTCGGTTCTACTGTAACCTCAATATCAATTAACAATCCAAAGTCAAAATATCCTCCCACCACAATGAAAGCCCAGTTTTCTATGTTTTCTGACAAGAAACAGAGCATAAAAAATATGGAATACCCATATTTAAAAATAAAAACAAAAGCAAAACTCTCGCATTCTGCCCTTTGGAGCGAATACAGAAAAAATATAAATGGACTATCAGAGAATTATGATCTGAATAAAATGCCAAAAATAACCATAAAAACAGGCAATGAAATCGGCATAAAAAAGAGAAAAAACCTCAATTACATCCTCACCATTCCGAATAAAAAAGGGATCAGAACTCTTGCGAAAAAAGAATATTCAAAAATATTTGCCAGAATCGAGCTCGACCTCATGAAGTCACAAAATCCTAGAATGTACGATAAACTCAAATTTGAATTTCAAGAATCTCTCAAAGAAACCAAAAAACACCTCAAAACATTCGTAAAAAATCACGACAATCATTTAGACAAAGAATCATATAATATAGGGCTTTCTATGTTCAATTACGCAAATGAAGTTAAAAAAACAAAAAGAGGAAAAAGCACCGTAGAAACAAATAAACTCGGTTTTGGTTATTCTGGAAAATTAAATTTTGAAAATGAATTTACCTACCTCAGACAACAAAACCCATCTAAACTAAAAAAACAGATCAGCAGTCAAATAAGAGGCTGTAAATCAGCCATTACAAGACATGAAAAGAAAAAAGTATCACTCATCAGAAAATCAAAGCAAAAACGAGATATTAAGGCTTTAAAATCCCGTATTAAGCTTCATGGTGAAATGCTAAAGAGAATAGAAATTTTAAAATATTGATTTTCTTTATTTCTAAATCCCAACAACACTATCCACAGAACTCCTCACATAATCATCAATTTCTTTTGAACTATCAACCCCATACCCAAACTCCTCTAAAATATAGCGAATCTTTTTACAATTCATAAATCAAAAATCGCACACCACCCTCACAATATTTGAACTCTGCTCATCAATAGGAACAAATCAAATATTAGGGAGTCAATTCTGAAATAACTCTTTTACCAGAGATTCCGACAATTCTACTTCATTCATTATCAAAAAATTAAAAAATAATATAAAAACTCGAGTAAAATTACTATATTAAAAAACATTTTTACATCAAGTCTTTAATGTAGAGATTTCGTGAAGAGAAAGCCAACAATGTACAATTAAAATACCAAAAAATAACAAGAAAAATGACATTTTTTTCTTCCTCCATTTCAAAAGTTATCACTACAAATATTTTTTTTGCCCATCCAAATCAGAACTCAAAATAACAAAACCAAGAGAGATATAATATTTTTTCCACAAAGCACCCAGTCCCGAAATAAGAGAGGGATTTGCGTTGATTACGAAAATCGAGTGAGTAAAGTGAAAGAGATTTGAAAAAGAAACAATAACCCTTAATATATTAAGGGAGCTTTAGGTCGAAAAAACATAAAAACCCCTGTTACAAGAGGAATTATGCTTGATTTTTTATGATATTTCTATTATACAATCAAACCTATGGTAAATTTACTTAAAAATACACACCATAATATACATTTAAAAAAGGATTTTACGGTATTTAGTTTATGTTATCAGTAGAACAATTATTAGAAAAAGAGCTTCAAAAAATAAATCCAGATACAGATAGGAAGATAAATATAGGTAATTTTTTTATTACAGAAAATGAACCACTCTATGAACATATTTCACAAAAAATTTCTTCTGACAAAGACGCGGATAAAAGTTTTTTATCACTCAGAAAATTCTATTCCTATTTCACCAAAACATTCAAAAAGCCCATTAAAATAGAATATGATAACAGCCCGAACGACGCTCCCATAACCAAACAACTCGTCCATAATCTTTACAAAGAACACAGAGAAAATAAGGACTATGATGAAAGATATCATCAATATGCGAGATATGCCAAAAAACAAAGAGAGGTAGAATCAAGCTACGAAAAAGACTATAATTCATATATAAATTACAGTACTCAAAAACCCAGAAATACTAAAGAAAAAGAACAGAAAAGCCAACAAAGCCCCATTCTCTCCAAGACCTTCTTTTCTAAAAAAAGACCCTATCTTCTGCCAGAAATTGAAAGCCACACCTATATCAGCGGAGCAACAGGATGCGGAAAATCAGAAACTATCAAACTCCTCATTCATCACTACCTTACCAAAAGCACAGAGTCATCAATCATCCTCTTTGATCCCCACGGGGATCTATCAGAAGAACTCGTGAGATTCAAGGAAAATATCGAAAGCGACAAACTCGTATATATCCACCCAAAACTCGACCGCAACCTCGTTCCAAAATTTAACCCATTCGCACTCCCAGACATAAAAGATAAAAAAATACTCGCAGAAATAATAGAAGAAACCTCAGCAAGATTCGTGGAAATTATGAGCGAAGTATTCGAATCCTACGAACTCACCTCTGCTATGAAAACCGTTCTGAAAAATTGTTTTATGGTTCTCTGCCATATGCCCAATACCAGCTTTATGGATATTATTCATATGATGGATAAAAACACAGGTAAAAAATATCTAGACTATGCGAATAAAAATATAACCAACCCCATTACACTCCTATTCCTCAATACCAAGCTCTATGATGATGCCAATATGACCCCAACCAGAGAAGCAATCAAAAATAGATTCTTCTCCCTCCTTCAATATGACATATTCAATAATATGACCACTGGAGAAGAAACTTTTCATCTAGAAGAACTTATGAATCAAAAGAAATTCATAATCTTTAATTTTGCTGGAGTCAGTGAACTCCCAAGAAACATATTCGGAAAACTCCTTATATCTCAAATCAGAGTCATAGGAGAAAAAAGAGAATTAATCAAAAAAAGCAAAAGAACCCCCTGTCACGTTTTTATAGATGAATGCCAACTCTTCATCACCGCATCACTCAAAGACGGATTCCAACAACTCAGAAAATTTAAAATACACCTCACACTCGTTCAACAAAATATTGGAGACGAAATGTCACTCAAGCTCAAAAAATCAGTTATGACGAATGCAAATTTAAAAATAGTCGGACATAATGAGGCAGGAGATCTAAAGGCAATGTCAGACAATATAAATGTAGCAGTAAAAGAATTACAAAACCTACAAAAAGGACAGTTTTATATCAAACTAGGTTCAGAAATGGCAGTAAGAGTGCAAATGCATTCTCATCTTGTTGAAACTAAAAACTCAATGACGGAAAATGAATATCAAAAACTTGCAGAAAAACAAAAACAACAATATTACACCGAAATCAAACAACCAGATACGAAGGAAATTTTGAAAATAATCCAAGAACAAAAACAAGACCAGCAAATGAGAAAAAATAACAAAAATTCAGACATCGGAATATGGGAAAAAGATGATAATTTAAAACCAGCTTTTGGAAATAAAAAATCAGAAACCAAAATAAAATCCGACATTGAAACCGACGCAGAAGCTAAAACGATAGAAAAAATATGACCGAAAGAAGAAGCTACACACTCTCACAAATAAATATTCTCCTCGCTCTGGAAAAATATAGATTCCTTACCACTCAGCATATGATTCAACTCGGAATATCAAAAAACAAATCCTCTCTGAGTAACTATATGGTCGCACCACTAAAAACTGGAAAGAATCCACCCATAAAATATAATGACAAAGTAACATCAAGCCCAGCCGAAGGCAGATTGCACAATTTCTACTACCTCACAGAAACAGGAGCAAAAGAAGTGGCAGAACGAATGAACAGGAATATAAAAGATATTATCCGACCAATCAGCGACCCAAGATTTGCCCACGACTATTTCCATCGTTTTCACTATATCTCATTTTGGATAGAATTTGAAAAATTCTTCAACAGAAAAACAAAAGAAGGAGCAGACATAACGGATTATTATATAGAAAAATCCTATCATTATATGGATAAAAAACGAGTCAGTATAAAAATAGATGGAAATGATTATGGTTCAAGCGACCTCGTATATTATATCAAAGAAAATGAAGATGATGAAGGGCAAAAAGAAGTCATAGAAACAGACGGACTCTTCCTCACCAACAACATGCAAGATCAAGACGTATATATGGTAGAAGTCCACCGAAGCCCCAATACGCAAGACATTCTCAGTCAAATACACAAAAGAATTGAATCTATGCGTTACCAAGCGATATATAACAGATTTGGTATAGAAAAGAACGGCTACCTCCTTTCGGTTTCCACCAAAGAATCTACTTTAAAAAATATACTCAACAGAATCCAAATGCTCCCCTCAATCCAAGCCTTTGAGGATTGTGTATTTTTTACCAGCATTGAGAGAGTCAAGAAAGATTTTGCCAATGCTTGGATAGATTTTAGAGGTGGGAAGGTTAATATTTTTAATGAATTATAACAAATTATGAAAAAAGTATTTTTATTATTTATACTACTCATCGGTTTTCATCAACCATTACTAGCCGAAGAATTAGAAAGTGACCCTTGCGAACAGATTTCTAGCAACACACTGATTTGCACAAACCAACAAGGATATGCGTATGAAAAAAAGATAGAAGGACAAAATATGGATATTGAAACCATAGAACGAGAAAAGGAAAAACGAAATAAACAAAAAAAATACAAAAAGAATAAAGAAATACTCAGCAATATCCTTCAAAACGATACCCAAAAAAATCTCTATTTACAACATTTTCCAAAACAAACAGACCTTATTTTTTATAAAGGCGAGAGAGTTAATTTTAATATAGATGTAAGCGACATAAATCCCGAATACGTAATATTCTATTACGATCTTGACGATAAAGAGCCATTTTTAACAGACTGCAATATTCAAGACTGCTCAAACAAAATTCGTCTCAATGTTACCTACAATTCTTCAAGTGAGAACGCTCTCAACATATTAGTGAAAACTAAAAATGGATTCTATGATACAGTAAAATGGAATGTGACAGTAAAAGAAAACCTAGCTTCAGAAGATAAATCTTACATAAAAGAACGCTACCCAGCAGAAGGGCAAGTAGATGCAGAAATAAATAGCGGAAAAGAGTTTAAAATTAAAGCTCACGATGATAACGGAAATCTCTGGAAAATAGAGTTGTATAAAGATGACGAATTAGTCAAAGATACAGGAGATAGCTGTAATAATAAAACCGACTGCTCGTTGAGTAAATATATGAAATTTGATAGATTTGATATAGGAGAAATCAAAGCAAAAATACTCGTCAGAATCAATGAAGACACCTACCGCACTAAAATTATCAAATGGAAGCCGAATATAGTACGAGATTATTATCAAGATATAACCCTTCCAAAAGAAAAAGCCAAAAAAGCACTCGAAGAAAAAAAGCGCTTGAAAAAACAAGGGCTTCAAGAAGCGGAAAGCTACAAAAAAGAAGCAGAAAAATACAAGCAAAAGAAGAAGAAAATTATTGGAAGTATTGTTGTAATAGGAGGTATTATGTTCTTTTTAAAAATACTATTCGATAAATTTTCTCCCTATATCTCAAACCATCTAAGAGAAAAAGCAAGAAAATGTGAAGAAGAATTAAGAAGGCAAAAACTCGAAGAGGAGCGAGAAGAGCGAGAAAAACTCAAAGAAGAAGCTCGAGAAAAAAAGAGGAAAGAAATGGAGGCAAAATTAAAAGAAAAAGAAGAATTGGACAAGCAACTCGCCCTTATAGAGGAGGAAGAAAAAATAAAAGCGGAAATAGAGCTAGAAAAAGAATTAAAAATTACTAAGGAACTCGAAAAACAATCTGAATTAATACGAAAAAATGCAGAGCAAAAAAGACAAGATCGAGCAGAACAAGAAGAACACGGAATCAATTTTGCAAAAAAAATGAAAGGAGTTTTTGATGAAAAAGATGAAAAAATTCTAAAGAAAAAAACTACAAAAAAAGCCACAAAGAAAACTACGAAAAAAAATCCTAAATCTGAAAAAACGACTCAACCTAAGAAAACTACTAAAAATGTAGCATTAAAGGATGACAAAAAGAATAAAATAGCTAAAAAACCTTCTGCCAAAAAAAAGAGTAAAAAGAAGAGTGAGAAGAATAACGAAAAAGAAGATAAAAATAATGATAAGAAATAAAACCGATTTTAAAAAATAAATAACAATAATTTTTACGCATTTTTAAAATATGACGAACACAACAAAAAATAAATCAGCAGGAATCCTTTCTATGTTCAAAGATCCAAAACTTCAAAAATTAGATCAAACAAAAGTAATACATGATGAAAATAGAGAGCTAAATATGGCGCAACTTGATTTTGATATTAAATATAAAAAGGAACTCATAGCTCAAAAAGAAAGAGATAGGGAGGAAAAGCGAATTTCAGAGGATAAAAAACGAGAACACGAACTCAACCTTGCCAACAGACAAGAAAATCATGATTTTAATATACTCGATGAAAAACATAGATATGAGGATAAAATAAGAAAAGAAGATTCGGAAAACGCCCTACAAACAGAACGAGAAAGAGGAATGAACGAGAGAAATCTTGTATCTCACGAAGCAGAAACAAGAATCAGAGAAAAACGGCTCACTGAAAATTATCTTGAATCAGAAAGCGATAGGAGAAAATTTGAAAATCAAGCCAAAGCAAGAGATGACGCTATGCTGGAGGTAATAAAAATAATGGCAAAAGGGGCAGAAGATAGAAAAACCCTTGGTATTCAGGCGAAATTAGCGCAACAAGGAGTTGATAAAGAGAAGATTAAGGGGTGGATCGAGAATATTGAGGAAGACAACGATAAGTGACTCTCTAAGAGAGTCATATTTATTTACCACACATCTCGTTCCAAATACGGCAATGAAACGGCAATGAAAAAATATTGAGATTTTGATAAAGGCTGTGAACCCTTATAAAATATGGCTCAGCGTGTGAATCTCATTACTAACTTTTTCCACAGGGTTCGAATCCTTGTTTTATAAGGCTTTACCAGTTGGCTTTCTATTTAGAGATTTTTCAACCGAACGAGCGGTAATTACTTTTTACGAAAAATCTATCCCTAATTTTCAGGATTTAACTCAACCAAAATTCTATCTCCTTCGCTCTCAAATCTGATGCCATTTTCCTCAAAAACTCCTACCAGTTTTTGCATGGTTTCGATCCTTAAATTTCTTACCCCTCTCTCAAAATCACCGATGGTTGATTTAGCAACTCCGACTTTCTCGCATAATATATCCTGATTCCAGTCTAGAAGCGCTCTGGCAGCTTTGCATTGTTTGTAATTAATTATTATATTCATGCTCTATTAACTTGATAAGTCAGTCTTTTAATATTACTATACAGTTGTTTAGTATTGATACTAATTTCTTGGATATGGTTATTCTAGAATAATCATTTAATTTCACAATCTTAAATTTTCTTCAATTATGTTTACAAAAATAGATAAAAATCTGGATAAGGTCAATCAGGTTAAAAGTTTGGCATTTTCAATTGCTCATGAGACTAGGAATCCTCTTGCGGGGATTAAAGGTTGTTGTGAGTTGATGAAAAATAATTTAAATGAATTAATAGAATATATTGATTTGATTTACGATTCATCAAATCAGGGTCTGGCTATGATTGATATGATTTTGAATAATATTAGAGACGGTAATATTGATAAGAGTAATTTTACTGATTTATCAATTTCAGATGCAGTCAAAAAGGCAATCAGGCAATATGCTTATAAAAGTGAGGACGAGAAGAATTTGGTAAGTCGGGAGCGTTTTTTTAACTGTGTCAATTTAAGTTAAAATGAGAATAAAATTTAATTTATTAAATTTTATTCTCATAAATAATTATAAATTTTAACATTAACTTAAATTGATAATATCATGAATCA
>Ga0228666_1000204_pt1 | contig 38863 bp, 53 predicted proteins | sample 80DmetaG_FD_182702 | JGI IMG/M metagenome (GOLD analysis project Ga0228666, IMG submission 182702) | Seawater microbial communities from Monterey Bay, California, United States - 80D | ecosystem: Environmental > Aquatic > Marine > Coastal | place: USA: California | collected 2016-10-11 | reverse complement strand
CATATGTAAGAGGGCAAAAATTAATATACATGGAAGCAAAAGACTATTGTGAAACATATTTAAATTATTATATGATGCCTGCTATATTTTTATCCACTTCTGCTTCAGTATTATCACCGATATCGATTGACATATATTATGGTACATTATGGTTATCTGTAATAAATGCTATAGTAACGTTCTTATTATCGATAGTAAATTATATGAAATTAGACGCAAAGGCAGAAGCACATAAGATATCTGCTCATCAATATGATAAATTACAGTCCATGTGTGAATTTTCATCAGGTTATTTTTTACTATTTGGTGAAAAAGGGAGAGATGATATGCAAGAAGATATACGTACAAAGATTATTGATATTGAAGTTAAAATTAAAGAAATAAAAGCAACAAATAAGTTTTTAATACCTAGACAGATTAGGTATTACTATCCAAATATTTATAATTTAAATGTATTTTCAATAATAAAAAAAATAGAAAATTGTAGAAAAGATTATACTACAAAACTAAGAGACATTACAAATAGAATTATTCATCTTAAAAATGAATATAATGATATCCATGACACCGATAATACAGAGAAAAAGAAAAATAAAAAAAGAAAGTTACAATTAGCTTATAGAACAAAAGAAGACGCATTGACTACTATATTATTATTAAAGTCCGCATTCTCTGTAATTGATAGAATATTTCAATTAGAAATAGAATATGCTGAAAAAATGAGAAGGAGAATATGTAGTAGTTGTTGTTATCCACCTTTGGTTGATCCAATAGAGGAAAATAAATTTATCAAATATATTATTAACCCATTTGAACAATATGAAAACTGGATGGGTTTAGATGATAGATTATTACATGATAAACAAGTAAGAGATTTACTTAATTCTTATAATAAAAGTAGTACAAAGAAAAAAAGAAAATCCATTGAAAAAAAAATAATATCAGAAATTACATTAAACAAAATAGAATAATAAGATATATTAATATTATACCACAGCATAGAACGCCTATAACTTTCATATTATCAATATATTCTATACATTTATTTTCAATATACGTACAACAAGTTACATATGGTCGTGGTAGTTCACGTCTACATACAGGACACATATTTGAATCTTTTATTATTTTATTCCAACATAATCCACACATTTTATAATCACAATTTGATAAAGGACATGTTTCAACAACCGAAATATCACAACATAACTCACATTGATTAATCGGATATATTTTATTTTTTTCAAATTTAGGTATGTTATATAAAAATATAGAATTTGTGTCTGTCATTATAACATTTATTTAATTAAATTTAAATTAATTTAATTACACCTTTGAACATTTAAAACGCCGACCTAATTCAAATATTTTTTAGGTTTTCTTTTCCTTGTTGATGATTTTTTTACATATTTTTCATTCCTATCATATGCTCCTTTTATTAGATTTTTATAAATATGTATTGGTATTTCATGCAATACATCTTTTACATTATTAACTAATTCATTATATGTTAATCCCTTTTTCTTCTGTAATCGTGATTTCAATACATTAAAGTATCCTTCAATCGCATTTGTATAATGTTGATATGGAACAGCATATAATAAGTTATTATCCTTTTTAATTGCATCTTTAACAAGTTGATTTCTATGACTACTTGCATTATCTAAAATAATTAATTTATTCTTGTACTTTCCATTAATAAATTTGTTAATAAAATCAACCATCCTATTACTATCAATACCTCCTTTTTTATATACTTCATAACCGATTACACCTTTTGAAGAAATAGCAAATATACCAGTATATTTTTTGAATACTTCTTGGCTTTCTGTTTTAACAATACATCTTTTACCTAATTCTTCATAACACTTTCTTCTAATCATAAATGAGTTTAATGAAGTTTCATCAATGCATATAATATTATTTAAACTATGTTGTTTTATTTTACTATAAAATTCTTTGATTTGATTTTTTATTATAATTGGTTTTTTATATCTTGTTTTAGAAACATGTCGTAATCGTGTTTGTTTTAGTGTAATATTAATATCTCTAACAATTCTTCCCAAATGAACTCTTGATAGTGTTAAATCTGGATATTTTGTTTTTAATTTAGTTAATAACTCATCCATAGTAATCGTTTTATTTTTCCCAAGTTGGTGCTTTATAAATGAAATATGACTATTACTAATTTTATATGCTGTATAATCTCTTTTCTTTCGTGTAATGTTATTAGTGGATTTATATTTATCTACCCACCTCATTAAACTTCTTTCAGAACAACCGAATATTTTACAAGTATGGACTTGATTTTTAGAATGTGATAAATAGTATTTAACTGCTGATAATTTATAATCATTACTTTTATGAGTAGGCATATTATTTATATATAATATATAATATATAATATAATGTATGATATAATTATTTTTGGTGGTGGTTTATCAGGATTAACATTAGCCCACGAATTAATTAAAAAAAAGTTTAAGATATTAATCATTGAAAAAGATAATGAATTAGGTGGAATGGTACGAAGTGATACAAACAAAAATTTATTTCCTTCAGAACACTCTTGGAGAGGTTATGCCCCGTTTTATAAAAATACTTTCCAATTAATGAAAGAGATACCTTATTATGATACAAATGTGTTTGATAATTTAAGCATTCCTATAGATTTTCATTTACTATATGATAAAGAATACGGTTATAAGTCATTATTAACTATTAAAGATAGAATAATTTTATACTATATAGGTATTAATTATTTATTATCCGATAATAGAAGAGAGTATTATTATTCTTATAATATACAACCATTTTTAAAAAAATATTTATCAAATGATGGATATAATCATATAATTAATTTTGTAACAGGACCAGGTTATGGAATGAATAAAAATGAATTATCTATGGGACATTTATTTCATTTTCCAGTTATTTCGCAAATAAATAAAAAAAAATATACACATACACATTCTTCAAATGAAAATAATTACACCCATCATTCAACGGATAATTGGCATGTTATGAATGGTCCTACAAACGATGTATGGATTGATCCGTGGATTAGACACTTAAAAGAAAAAGGTGTTGATATTTTGACTAATACAGAACTGGTAAAAATAAATTATAAAAAAAATAATATAACTTCAGTAGAAATTAAACAAAATGGAATTATTAAACAATTACGATCCAAAGAATATATAGTATCAATTAATCCATTTAATACATTAGATATTTTAAGAAATAGTAAAATGCAAAGTTTATATAATAATTTTAAATCATTAACCGAGAATACAAAAAGTAAGCAAATATCATTTCGTATAGGTATAAATAAAGAAATTAAGTATCCAATTGATAATATTGCTTTTGTTATGAATGATAGTGAATTTAATATTACTTGGTATCCACAAGAGAAACATTGGAAACGAAAACCAAACATTAAGTCGTTATGGAGTGGAACAATAATAGATTTTGAGAAAAAGGGTAAAATATTTAATAAAAACGCCGAACATTTAGATAATGCAAAATTAAAAAAAGAAATTATATATCAAATATTACGCTCAAAAAGTTTTAGAAAATTAATATATGATAATAATGGATTTTATATAAATAAAGAAGATATAGAATATATTGAAATATGGTATGAATGGAATTTCAACAATGGTATTCAAGAACAAACAAATAAAAAATGGGTTAATAATATTTATAATGAAAAATTTCGTCCTTTACAAAAAACAGAGTATGTAAATTTATTTTTATCAGGTGCTCATACAAAAACAAGTATAAATATATGGTCTATGGAAGGTGCCATAGAAAGTGGTAAAATAACTGCTAATTATATTTTAGATAAGTATAATAAACAAAATATTGAACATTATAAACACGATGCTCCTTTCTATATTAAATTAATTCAATATATAGATAATATTTTATACAAATTATATTTACCAAATATAGTTAATTTATTAATCATATTAATATTATTTTTTATTCTATATAAGATATATATTATAAATGCAAAACATATTAAAAAAATTTTACGAATGGTCAAAATGGGAAGGTATTATGCATAATATTTTATTATTATTAGTGATATACATATTGTATATATTCTTTGTTAATAAAAAAGAAAGAACTCTATTAAATATTTTATTATTTACAATTATTATTAGTATTGATACATTAATTCATCAAAATATAAATATACGCAATCATAAAGTGACTAATTATTTATAACATAGATTTCATTAATTGTATTTCTTTTTCTTGTGTATCAATGATTTCTTTTGCTAATCTGTATAAGTTTGGATTATCTTTAAAGTTATCATTCTTTTCTAATAATTTAGTTGTTGTTGTTAATGCAGTGGAATGATGCGGTATCATTCTTCTTAACCATTGTTTATCATCAACTAATAATTGTTGTCTTAATAATAGTATTGATACACTAATAGATAAAATAATTCCAACAGAAAAAACTAACATATTAAAATGCCCCATTGATAAATAATGAACAATCTCGTGTGCCCATATCATATTTGAAGCCATTAATAAACCACCATAAAATAGTGTTTGCGATATATATAAGTCTGAAAATCTATATGCTAAAATGTTCATAGGATTGAATAGCATACCAATAATAACCATTACGATAAACATAATAATTTGTCTTTTTAATAAAGTTGATTTCATTTATATAATACAAAGATAAAAATCTGCGTTTTAAATGTTCAAAGGTGTAAAATATATATATATCAGATAATACGGTTAATGTATAATAAAAATAAAGTGCTATTAACACTATATTTTTATATTTTTTTGTATTTTGTTTATTTAATTTTTACTTTATTAATATTAATGTAAATGTCCTCCTATTTTGAAGGTATTGTTGTTAAGGTTAAGTAGAGCTTCAGCTGCTATATCTTCATCTGTTATTTCTCTAGTAATAAATCCATAGTCTTGTAGAATATTGATAGGAAGCTTAGTAATATCCACTACAAAATTAGGCGTATCTTTATCAAATGCTATTTCCGGTAATACGATTTTCATTTCTTTTAATTTCGCCTTATATTCTGGTGTATGTTGGTCTATTTTTCCATTTCTTACTAATTTTTGCTGAAATTTTCCGTGTAATCTTTTATAATAATTATCTATTTTTGGTATATAATGATTATATGCTCTGTGATGGGCAAATTGGTATAATTTTTTACCACTAGGCCATTCAAATCCACCCATATTATAGCATAGGCCTAGTATATTGCTTTCATGATAGGTAAGTCCTAAGTATTCTAATGGCTGGTAACTAGTGACTTTTTTAATTTTAGTATTATTAAATTTTTTAACAGGGCTAATATAGAGTGATATAGAGGGTGAGCTAGCAATTTCATGAGGATTTGATTCTTGCCATATTATCATATGAGGCATTTCTCTACAGTCAATATTTACCATTCTCCTCCTATTTGGATAATATTTATGCATATAAGCTGGATCAATTAAGGTAAATTCTGAACCATGTTTATCATGATATTCCTTAAGAGGTTTAAGGTCCGCATTATTCAAATCCCAGAATACAAATCGTCTTACCCCTGTAAGCCCTACTAATGAAGCAATGTCTCCTGGTATCAACCTTAATTCACCATCAACCTCTTCAAATAGCTCATGTGCTTCTATATGTAGAGTATTACAATTGTTCTTAAATTTTCTACAAACCCTTAATCTATTTGGTAAATACTTAATATCGCCACCATATAGGGATTTCATCGTATTGCGAACCGTAGTGTTAGTTTGTAATAAAGTATGTAATGGTGTGCCATACTGATGTATCATACCTTGTGCGTTATCACCTGCTTTCCTATTTTTATACTTGGAAGGCGTATTAAATTCAAATAAACTAGGCTCTTCAACTTTATGCTCTTCTAAGAACATATCATTAGCTGTATTATAGAACTTAGTTTCCTTAAATGCTGTTTCCATTTGATTCTTATCAATTGGAATAGGTATAACAGCAACTCCATATTTTTTTAAAATTAAGGAAGCCTCGCTAACATCATTCACAATGATATTATCCGCTGATATTTCAATTGGTTCGGGAAATTTGGTTTTTGGCATGTTGTTAATAGTATTTGTATGTTACGTATTTTTATAATTTTAAATATTAGTTTAAAAATAAAAGCAATTTTAAAATCTTGGAATAAAAGTTTAAATTGCTTTATTTTTTGTACCAAGAAAAGTAAATTATAACTTAATAATAAAATAAACAACAAGAACAAACACCACACAACACACATTAAGATGAACGCATCACCAAAATGGACGGTAGTCATTGGTAATGGTAAGAGAATGGCTAGAAGCTGGAGAAAACAGCCAGTTATGGGAGAGATGGATGTAGTAGATGTTAATGGTAGGGATATATCTTTGTATGCTCCCGGATTTGATAATAGGGGTGAGATTGTAGATGATGACCTAATGAGAACATGGTTACCTAATTGGGCTCTGACTGGTTCTAATTACGATGTAGTGTATTATCACACATTTTCACCAATGATAATTGAGAAAACTCATGATTATGATCTCTCATTACAACCTGATGTTGAAGCAGGGTGTTATTAAACGCCTAATAAAATATAATGCCCTACTATAAAGGGAAGTGGTATGAGAATGCCCAGTCCTGGGTAATAATGCTTAAAATAAGCTAGACTCTAAAAGGCCTGGTCTGTTGGCGAGACGTTAAATCGCATCTCCCATATCGCCTGGTTAGGTTAATGCCGACCTGCTAGATATGGATGCTCACTCGAGGGTGAATGCCGCATATGCTTACTTGCTGTAAGGTGCGAAGAAGTTGAGTAGCAAGGCGAGTGAAGACGATATTGCTTGTCCTAGTCCTGGAATATGACTATAAACTGTTTAGTTGAAATAGTGAAGTTTGGGGTTGACCTCCCAACCACTATACCCAAAGATGGTTGCCTCCGTTTTATAGCTCTGGTCAAGCGGCGGAGGAGATGATCCGCCATAACCGGTGTAAGTAGCCCTAATTGTGGGGGCAAAATTGAGGTTCGACTCCTCTTTATGGCTTGTTGTCCTTAGCACGACCTCAGTATTTAAAAAGGCTACGTCATAAAAAGATCTGACGTTAAACTATCATAGTGTGGGCACTATAATATAGGTTCAATTCCTATTTATGATATTAGGTAGGTATACCACGATCTTATGGTCAAAATCCCGTCCTAAACAAGACGATAAAAGGTAGTCCTTAGCATGACTTAAAACTGTATTTTTCATAGCTAAAAAGGTTGGAATCGTTACGTTTACCATCGCCAAATATAGTATATGCCATAACAAGAATATTAGAAGAAACAATAAATACAGAGCCGTTAACTAAACGAGAATACAGTCAGGCGTTTTATATGATGTTAAAAGCGAGATTAGAAAGTTTATCGGGAAATGAGTATCAAGAGTTTCTAGATATAGTAGATAGTTAATAAAAAATAAAAAATAAAAAAAAGAGGAGGAGGAGGAATATTTTTATTGTGAAAGGGGATAGATGATGGATTAAAAAAAGGGGGTAAAAGGATAAAGAAAAAGGGGGTAAAAAGAAGAGTAGAATTATAACCCATTTCTCATTATCTTACCGGTTTCTGAGTTACTATTAAATTACACAATATAAACCATTAATAATACAATAATAAAAATCATGATCTTGGTGATATAAAAGGTTAGATAGAAGAGTAGAAAGTATGGTAGAATGGTAGATTCAATAGTATCATCTCTCCCAAATTGATTAAAATTTTGAACCAAGATAAATAAATTATAAAAAAAAATAACAAACAAATTAAATATCAAGAAAAATAAAAAATAATAATGAGTAATATTCAAACTTTATTGGAAGAAACTTTGAAAAAGGGAGAGAAAGAGAGTAGAAGTTGTTTAAATCAAATGGGTTCAGCATTAAATTGTGATGAATATATGGATTTATATAGGTTAGTATATAGTATGAATGAAAACACCCTATCAAGATTGGAAGAAGCAGTGGAAGCAGTAAAATTTGATAAAAAAAGATATTGTCAATGGGTATCATGTGGAAAAAGAGAAGCAAAGAAAAAGGCCACAAAGGAGCGTAGTAAAGGGTATCAAGTAGAGGGAGAATTTGGGGGAGAATATGGGTATTTTAAATATCTAAAACCTCTAACAGAAGAACAAGAAGAATGGTTAGAAGAATATAAAGAATGTTGCTATCACTACGGTCAACCATGTGAAAGATGGCAAGATGAGGAGAATTGTTGTGGAGAAGATTGTGAATGTGTATTAGGTAGAGAATATAGTAGCTTAGTATTAACAGAATTATAATAATTAAATTTAAAAATAAATAAAAAATAAAAAAAAAGAAAAGAGGAGGAGGAAGATTTTTTATTGTGAAAGGGGAGAGAAGATACTTCAACTAACATCTCTCCCAAATCATCAAATTGAAGTTGTTTTTGTACCAATAATTATGAATTATTAATATAAAAAACAAATATGGAATCTTTTAAACAATTAAATAAAAAAAAACAAGGAGAAATGAGACCACATGGAGGGTATCGTTCAATACCTTTGAAAATAGTAATACCAAAAAAGAAGGTAGAAGAGGAGGAGAAAGAAGATCCAATAACCCCTGGTTCAATACATAGTGCTTGGACGGATTGGTATATATCCCCATTTCATTTTGAAGATGAGGATTATGTGGATCATTTTAAACCTTTGGAAGATGTAGATTATGATGGTTTTGGTTATGATGATTATTAAAAAAAATAAAAAAAATGGAAGAGTGGAGATAGCTTTTTTATTTATGTGGTATATATTGGTGCTATAAAGGTATATATCTTGGTGGTATAAAGGGTAGAAGGAGGGGTATAATTAGGGTATTAACCCATTTCTCATTATCTTACCGGTTTCTCATTATCTTACCGGTTTCTGAGTTAGTAGTATATAGGGTTCTAGATGATAGGGTAGAAAAGTGGGGTAGATTAGGGGTAGTAGGGAGAGTAGATGGAGGAGTGATAGGGGAGGGGTAGGTGGTAGAGTATTAGATTCCACACTACATATTCCTCTCTCTCTCTTCTCTCCCAAATCAACAAAAATAAAAATTATAAATTATAGTTTTTATTACAAAGTTTACAATATTTTTATAAGAATTTAAATCATACATTCTTATAAAAATAATTACCATCTTATATCTTCCATATTAATTAAAGATAATTCTGGTCTTGGTTGAAGGTTCCATTTTTGTAATGGATTAAATGGAAAATGTATTACTTTTTTTTCTGGATCATCCACTTTACTTGTGAAATCATGTTGGCTCCATGAACAAGATTCGTCGGGTGAATAAACATAATATCCTTTATCTTGTATAACATTATTTAATTCATTTGTTAAGTATGATTTACCATTTGAACCAGAGCCAACTAATATAATTGTTGGCGTTTCTTGTTCTATACTATTCAACATATTATTTTTTGAGATTTGGTATTTTTCTTGATTAGACATTTCGTCATTTGAATTTTCAACAGATTCATTAAAGGTCATTATATTAATGATTAAATGAAATCTCTTTAATATATTTCTATAACTCTCTTCTCTCCCAAATCAAACAAAATAAAAATTGAAATAATATAAAATAATAATCATTTTAATAAAATATATCATCATGTCTTTATTAACTCAACAACTTGAACGACTTAACGAGGAAAAAAGAAACCTAGAAAAAAGGATAGAAGAAGAAAAGCAAAAAAAAATAAAATTAAAAAAACAATCCATACGATACTTAGAAGAATTAATCAAACCTCTAACAAATAGATTAGACGTGACAGGAACAGTAGTTCTTACAAATAATAACAGAACAGAACGTATATACTTTGAAGATGGTAAAGATATAAAAAAATCTTTTCGTGATACCCAAACTGAAATTTATAATGACGATTTAAAATCGTTTAAAACAAGAAAACAACAAATAGAAGAACGAATTAATAAAATGCAAGATAAAAGAAATTATGTATTTATCCCACCTAGAAAAAACGAAGAATTAGTTAAAGAAGAAATATTCACAACCATTATAGGAATCTTAAAAAAACAAGAACAAGAAATACAAGACCTCAAACAAAAACTAAATCAAAAATAACTTCTCTCCCAAATCAACAAAAATAAAAATTATAAATTATAGTTTTTATTTATCACACTCATCAACCTCACTCATTAACCATTCTTTTAATAATATCTCTTAATTCCTTGTAATCATCATCGTCCCATTCTTCTTCTTTTTTAATATCAATATTCTCTGGATTTAACACCAACTTTTTAGCAGCAGTAGTACCTTTAATATTACAGTAAACAGTAGGACTATATCTGCTTTCTGTCCCACAACCTTGCTCTTCACTATAATCAATCCTCACAAATTCCTCGTTACCATTTGCCCCCCATTTAACATGCAATACAGCAATAGCAGAATGGCCATATTCATCATTGGCATGGTCCACCCATTCATAGTTAGCTTCAACACTAAAATTCTCCAACCCATCCACCTCATCTTGATCCAACTCAAAACACCTCGCAAAATTCATCTTAACCTTTGCTTGCTTCAACTCTTCAATCTTTTTTTGATATTCGGCAATCTCATTATTAACACTTGAATTAGAACTCATAATACTTGTAGAACTCATAATACTTATATTTTATATTAAAACAATACGATATATTATAATCATTCAATTTATTAATCCCAACTAACATCTCTCCCAAATCAACAAAGATTCAAATTGAATAATTATTTGTACTATAACATTTAATTATTAACAAACTAAAACAAACTAAAACAAACAAAAACAAACAAAACAAGACAAAAAACAGAACAAACATGAAAACAACAATAATACTATTAAGTTTTATTACTATACTTACATGTGTAGAAGCAGGTTTCAGTGAAGGATTTATAATGGGAATTATAATGAATGATTTATCAGGATCAAAACACGACAATACCAGCCGCAAGAACAATATATCAAAAATAAAATTAAAAAATAACATGATGACAATAGACACTAGTTTATGTGAGTTCCCACCTCAAAAAAACCCTATATGCATTGAAATAAATCAAACCAGACCACTAACAAATATCGAACAATTATTATTATCATTAGCCTCTTTATTAGTAAGTGGTCTCATTATACTAATATTTACTAATGATGACGATAATTTCAGAGAATTTATGATTGGATATATGGTTGGAAAAGGATATAGTAGTTATAGAAACAGACGCTATTAACAATACACCTAAACTAAAATTAAAACTAAATCAACAAAAAAACAAACAAAAAACAAACAAAAAACAAACAAAAAACAAACAAAAATAAACAAACAACAAACAAAAAACATAATAAAAATAAAACCATAACAAATATTATAATGTTTGAGCTTTTATTTTTTTTTTGTGGACTGATAGGATGTGCTTTACTAATAGGTCGTATTTGCGAAGAAGGTGATTACAATGATTATGATTAAGTAATTAAATTGCTTTAAAATTTATTTATTATAGATTAATAATAATTAAATTAACATACATTAACATACATTAACATTATGAATAAGGCAAAACACACGACCAATACAAACAATCGCTTTGGTTGTTTCACGGATGACGCGGATGATGTAAAAATACCTAACACAACATCAAATCCTTTGCGAAAAAAGCATAAACAAATGCGCAAATTACAAGAAAAGTATAATAAAGAACCAACACCAGAATTAAGCACATGTATATCACAATTAAAACAAGATATAGATAAGCTAGAAAATCCAGATAAATACAGATATAAGAAACCAACAAAGTCAACACCTAAAAAAAAGGTAGACAAATCAAAAAAATATCAGCAACAAAAGTCAAAAAATTACAAAAATAAAATGAAATTCAATAATACCAAACAAGAAAGAAAACAAAAACAACGCGAAAGAGAAGCAAAACAAAAACACCAAAAACAACAAAAACAACAATACCAAAAACAATACCAAAAACAACAACAATACCAAAAACAACAACAATACCAAAAACAACAACAATACCAAAAACAATACCAAAAACAACAACAACAACAACAAAAACCATATGAAATACCAATAGATTGTCCATCTGATATAAAATCATTAAATAAACATTACTGTGATAAACTTTATCGCAAAATAGCACTAAAATATCATCCGGATAAATGCAAATACGATAGTACTAAATGGATGAAATTAATAAATAATATCAGAGATTTTAAATTGAAACAACAATAAAAAACAACACATCCAACATAAACAACATACCAAACTATCATGAGCGATACTTATATTCATTACGACACAAGAGGTCATCATTATGACCCATACAACCGCGCTAATAATAGTCACTTTCAAGAACTACAACAAACCAATGCTATTTTAATGGATTGGTTAATTGGTTCAATGACAGTATTAATAGTAACATATACCTTAATATTATGTTATTATTTCAAAATATTACAAACCATTTGCAAGAGAGCATTGAGAAAACATGGTAAGATGATCACATTGGGAGAATTAAGTTCAAAACAATCACCACTGGAAACAGACACCACTCCCCTATCAAATCAAACAGAAGTGTAATTAAACTAATACGAATAAAATATATAAGAACACATCATATAAATTGAATTAATATTATTTTTAACATGAATAATATTAACACTAATATAAATATAAGATGTGCATTGAAACCAAATACGAATACATTTACTATACTATTATAAATACAAGTCAATTGGGTCCTGCTACACGTGAAGAATGGTTTAATGATGGATTTACTTGGAATGAAGCCATAAATTATGTCGAACATCTATTCAAAACTAGCCAAGATAAATCTGTAAATAATTATAGAGTTGACTATGCTCAATGGTGTGATGACATAGACTCCTGGATAAGTACTCAAGAAAGACATAAGTCCATTCCTATATTTGTTCAATATCAAGATAATCAACCAATTAAAACTATGGGCGAAGGTGAATTGTTCGTATTATATGAAGATAATTTGGATGATGAATATGAAGATGAAGAAGATGCTTACTCTACTGGTCCAGATGAAGATAATTATGATGGATTGGCTAGTGCTGATGGTCGTATATAATTAAATATCACAACACAACACAACACAACATAACAGTAATCTTTCAAATTGATTAAAAATTTAAACTAATATTTTTAATTATACCACCCATTATATATAATCAAAACACAATACAGAACAATACAATGTCTAAACATACACCAGAAGTAACCAATGACCAAACCAAATTAGATAAAATTACAGAGCAACTGTTATTATATAAGAGGCCATTTACATTGGAATTAAAACCAACAAACCCTCCGCGACTTAGAAGAATGCCTAGAGGTAATAGATGCCCTATAGATATGTGGCACCCACATACTAGATACATTATAGATCCCAAACGTTCCAAATATCCATATATATTATTTACAGCTACTCAACACAATAATCCTAGTAACACCACCGAAGCACATATATACCAAACACCTATAAAAACAAATTGGTGGATCAATATAGAAACCAATAAGGTATGTTATGATGCTTCCTCACTACTTCAAACTCATATAGAACGAGACCATATGAAAAACTTTATATTTGCTTTCACTGACACAAAAACAAATACCATATCCTATTTATAATATTCCATAATACATATACATCCCAAATACATATACATATACAATATAACAATCAAACATTATAAATACAAATAAATTTTTTTCTTATGTTTTTTGATGGTTTTCTTTTGCTTACCACTTTTTTTCTTATTATCTTTCTTTTTCTTATATTTTCTAGTATGTTTTAGTTTTTTCTTGCCACTTTTTTTCTTATGTTTTTTGATGGTTTTCTTTTTCTTACCACCAGAATATCTTCTTTTTTTTAAAGGACGTTCAGGTGATTTTGGTTTACGAACAGTAATTGGTGGCGTTGAAGTTCGTTTACCGATTGGATCTTTTACAAGAATAAAATATACAGCACGAACATTTTCTCTGGTTAAATAATCTTTAAATAAAGATGAAATAGAACGCACGTGAATACAATTATTATTATTGTTAATATCCATTTTTTCTTGTTCTTTATTTATTGTTTCTTGTTGCGGATCAATAATATATAAATTACCATTTATTTTACCCAATACAACACTATGTCCTGAGCCATCGTATCGATTGTAATTAAATATAGTATATTCACCATTCTTCATAATATCATCAACATTGTTTAAGAAGCCACTCATATATTCACAATTTTCCCGTATATATTTACCATTTGGATTATAAACAACTGAATCCATTACACATTTAACATTTTGTTTTTCTTGTGTAAACAGATGTATTTTATCATAAATAGTACCTATTATTTCTTCCAAAGTTGTAGACCTGCCTTTTATATTTAAAATATATGATTTAAACTTAACTTCTTCATCCGGTATTAAATAATCAAAGACACCTAAATAGCTCAATACATTTACAGTACAATCAGTGGCTTTTTCTTTTGGAAACGTTGGATCAAGACGTTTCCAATTTTGTAATTTACTAGGATTTATTTTCCATGTTTTTAATTTCCATCCATTCATAGTTACTACAATATATAATATAGTAATATATAGTATTATTTAACAACAAGAATAAACAAACAAACCAGAAAATAATATCATTATAATATAAAAACGATATCTTATTTTATAATGCCAAATAACAAAACCAAAAAAGCAAAACACACCACTAAAAAAGCAAAACACACCACCAAAAACGCAAAACACACCACCAAAAAGGCAAACAAAACCAAAAAAGATAGAAAGTGGACCGACACCACTTACCCATACCGTAAGATAAGTAAACAAGAAGCGATAGATGAATTTCTAAGACTAAGACGCCTAGCAGAAACAGAGATTAACCCACGTTCTCATATAGGCAATAGAACAGTAGACTGGGGAACAGAAAGAATGCGTAGAAAAACCAAATACAGAAACCGTTCCTTTGTGGAACTATGGAAAAACAAAAAAAAGCGAGATAAAGTGCTTCAGTTTGCCAAACGAATTCACAGAGATTATAAATATACGGTAGACCGATCACTAAGAAATGCCATCGACTTACAATGGGGAACTGTAAATACCATGCGTCCAGCATCAGCCATTCAAATGTATAAAAAATACAAGGCTACTTCGGTCTTAGACTTCACCGCTGGATGGGGAGCAAGAATGATAGCAGCAATGGCACTCGACATAGACTACATTGGAATAGACAGCAATCAATCCCTAAAACCTGGTTATGATAAAATCATAAAACTTTTAAAACCTTACACCAAAAGCAAGGTGACAATGGTCTGGAAAGAAGCACAAACCGTAGACATCTCCAAACTACCAAAATACGATTATGTATTTACGTCTCCTCCATATGAGTATTTAGAAGTGTATGAACATATGACGAACTATGAAAACAAAAACAACCAAATCAAACAACCATCCAGTTCTCAAAACATCAAACTAAACGACTCAGCAAAATTCTACGATGAATTCATAGTACCAACCATGAAATCAGCCTACAAACATCTGCCAAAAAACCGACATATGTGTATCAATATGCCAGATATGATGTATGAAAAAATAAAGAAACGATGGAAACCATCTACCTACAACGAAGAATACCAATTGGTCCGAAGACCAGGATCCAATTGGAACAAATCCCAACGCCGCGGCAAAGAACTAATCTTCTGCTGGAAAAAATAACACACTCCCTACCAACTCAACACAACACAACCCAATCCAACACCTATCAATCATCCAACCCACAAAACACAATCCTCTATATAATTAATTATATTTAGTGAATATTGCGTTCAAATTTAATCTAACTATAATTTATAATGTCTAACTTAAATCCTGAAAAAAGCCAAAACTCAAGATCATTATTTGATATGTTTAACACCAAACAAGAAGAAAAACAAGAAGAAAACCAAGAAGAAAAACAAGAAGAAAACCAAGAAGAAAACAAAGAAGAAAAACAAGAAGAAAAACAAGAAGAAAACCAAGAAGAAAAACAAGAAGAAAACCAAGAAGAAAACAAAGAAGAAAAACAAGAAGAAGAAAACAACGACATTATTGGAGGAAGAAAACGTGGCAAAAAAAAATCCAAAAAGAACCGTAAAAAATCCAAAAAGAACCACAAAAAGTCTAAGAAACACCACAAAAAATCCAAAAAGAACCGTAAAAAATCCAAGAAGCATCACAAAAAGTCCAAGAAACACCACAAAAAATCCAAGAAACACCACAAAAAAAGCAACAAAAAGCGCCGTTAAACACCCTCACATAACAAATAACATTACATCCATCACAAATAAATTAACCAAACAGTTTAAACAGATAAAATAAATAAAATTATATGATTACCGGTGATATAATTTTATCTTTTTTTAAATACACCATGTTGAACCAATTTCTTCAACGAGTTCAAAATAAAAAACTAGCAATGAACTCAACTGCTTTAATACAAGCAACCACAAGCTCATTTATATGGTTATATGGAACATCACGTCAATTACGAGTAAATACATCCGGTTATTTTTTATTTGACCTATTATATTTACTTACACAACGAGAAATAAACTTATTACATTCAACCTATTATTATCATCATTTGGCATCCATATACTACATGTCTCTCGATCCAAACAAATTCAATTGGTTCTACATAATGGGTGTAGGAGAAATATCTAATATACCAAACTACATAGTATATTATTATTTAAAAACACCCCCAAAAGCTCACAAAAAAATACAGCCTACGATACAGCCTACTGTATTAGAAAAAAAATTACATAATGACAAGTTAGAATTTTGGAAAACCGTTCAAAAATTTTGGTTTAGTGGAATAAGAGTAATCGTAGGAAGTTATTTAACATATAAAGAATTAAGTCAATCAAACCATATAAAAACATTATTACCAATAATACCATTATATTTTCTAGGAATAGCATGGTCATTGAATATGCACAAACCCACAACCAAATCACTTATTTAAACAAAGCATTATATTGTCTAATTCTACTATTATAAATCTGTAATATCTGCTGGCTCCAACCCCGTTCATCTTCCAAATTACCGAAATAATGTAAACAAAAACGATATATATCATTCCACCTAAGATATAAAATCTCTGGAGCAGTATGACAAACCTTATCTAATAATTTTTTAAACAAATGATCAAATTCAGGATCAGTTTCAACTACTTTTCTCATCATTTCGATGGTAGCTAATATGTGAAATCGTTTACCATCATCATTTCTAGGTATAAATTGTAAAACCTCTTTTCCACCATCTCCACTACTACCCCCACTACTACCCCCACCATTTCCACTACTACCACCACCATTTCCACTACTAACCAGCAAATCCCAATCCATATCCTTGTATTGATCCAAATCAACCATTATACTATCATTATTATCGGCATCGTTAACATTATTATCGTGATTAACATTATCATTAACACTATCATTTTTTAGTTCAGACATATAGTAAATAATAAAAAAGTATATTTAATATATATTTTTAAATATTGAATCCCAAACAACTCAAACTCAACTCAACACCTAATAAGGGTATTTTTCTTTAAAACAACATTTATTATAATCTATTTGATGTTTAAGTATATCCATTTTACTATGTTTTTCTTCCTGTTCATTTAAAGGTATTCTTAGTATAACCAATCTTAATTTATTACCACACGGACAAGACGAACCATTTACTAGTTTACCACAATCCTTAATACTAATCATTTGTAACCACCTCATTTTAGTCATAGCACTTCCAATCATTTTAATTATACCATATCCATAAAATATTATTAATAATTCAATTTAATATTATTAATAATTCATTATACTTTAAACTTAAAGTTATATTACTTAACGAAGACGACGCAATGCTAATGGAGTTCTTTTCTTAGCGGTCTTACCTCTTTTTTTACCTTTTTTTGCCTTCTTCGTTTTCTTAGCGGTCTTACCTCTTTTCTTACCTTTTTTTCCATTTACCTTCTTAGCGGTCTTGCCTTTCTTTACTTTTTTATAAACACCTTTTTGTCCCTTACTTTTGTTACAAACGCGGTATAGTTTACCAGCACGGTTTTTTCTGCTCCAGCATGTTAATCCTTTTGCCATTATAAAATATAGTAATATTATTTATCACTCAAAATAAAATATATAAAGATAGTGACTTATAATTTCTATTAATGAATTTATCTCCATTATATCCTTTATCTTCTACAATAAATAAACCACTAGAAAATGACACAAACACAAACACAAACACAAACACAGAAACATCATTGGTAATAACAAATAATCAAGATACAGAATTATTAGAAAAAGGACAATCGATTCTAAATAATCATGAATTTTTCAATGATCTATCCGAGTTAATGGAAGATGCTAAATTTAACACTTTTTTTGAGAAATATTTTACTGATATGAATGAAATCAAAGTAACATTAACTTATATGAAGTTATACAAAGAATTCAAAAACAAATGGAGAACATTAACGGATACAGAATTAGACAAACGAATTAATATATATCTCATGTGGAAAATGATGAAAAATCCAACAACAAACCGCTTAGCACTTCATACGGTCTTAAAACATTTTGAAAATCCAAAATCCAATAATATATTCAATGGTATTCAAGAATTTATGAGTATAACAGATGGTAAATAAAACAATCTATCCAAATATCCGTTTATGTATATAATTAAATACACTGCCTCTATTTTCAACTTGTGTTGGAAGTTCTTTAAAATAAATTGTATCAAATGTTTTATTATTTCTATGTAAAATAAACAAGTAAATACTGAAAATCAAAATATTGTAGTAAATATCTTTGAAAAATAAAGAAATATTAAAAGACATTTTTGAAAAGTCAAAAGCGCCAGAATAATAAAACAGTAGTGAAAAAACAAATAGTTCAAAAGATATAATTGCTATTTTAAAATCCCATTTATAAACATCTTTAAATTTACTAAAAAGTTGATTATAAATGGTAAATATAAGAGCAGAAAGCGAACTAAGCATAGGCGAAGGTTTTGCTATTCCAATTAAATATAAGATAGTCCAGGTCCACACCCAATAACAATAGATGAAACGTTTTGGTACCATAATTATATATAATTGTATATAATTGTATATAATTAATGAAACATGATAATAGACGAACATACAACACAACACAACACAACACAACACACCACACTAGAACACTATACAAACACTACTACACCTTAAACGTCATTTTCATTCTATTTTTATCCCCCTTTACCTTAGTACGTTTACCTAAAAATTTAAAATAACGTTTGGCTAATTTATATTGCTTAACCTTTTTATCTTTACCAATCCCTTTACCATCATAATATACCTTTAATCTTACATACATAATCATACCAACCTGCCAAATACGCTTATGACTATATTTTCCTGCTTTATACAACTTTTCTAATTTATAAACAGTATCCCTGACATCGTTTAATGTTTTATATTTGATAGGTATAGTATCATTTGGATTTTTATCTATATAAACGTCAAACGATTTACTAGGAACATTTGGATTAAATAAAAACTGTTTTTTTGATTTACCCTTATCTCTCCCTTTTTCTTTTCTTATTCGTGTTTTCTTACCCTTTCTTTTCTTTGTCCTCCCCTTCATATTCTTTCCTTTTTTAGCCCCTCCTTTTATTGTTTTTCGCATTCGCTTACAATATTTATAAGGAGCACAACTACTTTTCATGCTAAACCCCCTTACTTTCATGGTTAAGCATTTTTTTCTAGTAAATCTACGAGGCAAACCAAAAACCTTTCCATCTTGTCTTATACATTTCTTTTTTCTGGTTCCAACAAAACAACAATTTTTTTTGTCTGACTTCATAATTATATATAGAATTATATATTATTCCAAAAAACACTTATAAATCCAACTTACATTTTTGCTATTAATTTATTAAAATCTCCATTTGTCCAATGATGATAAATAAAAGCACTGAACCCATAAATAACATCAATTAATAAAAACAAATAAGCATCTTTATTGCCTATTATAGCAACAACAGCAAATGCCAAATACAATAGTCCATGAACCAGTCTATTCCACCATGCTTTTTGACCAAATACACCTTTGGGTCTATAGCTTGAATTAAAATGTAAAAATAAAAAATTAAACGCGGGGAACAGTGCTAAAATACCCAAATAAAACAAATACTTAATATTTACTATCTTGGCAATTACAACAAATAATATTCGTAAAGGTATACATCCCATTAAAAATAATATCAATGTTTTTTTAAAATTTTCCATATACATTATCAATATAAATTAGTTATATCTTAAGCATATTATACAATATTGTATAATATACAATATACAAATAATATACAATATACAAATAATATACAAATAATATACAAATAATATACAATATTATTTATCTACATCTATTATTACTTAATAAAGAACGAATCAAATTAGGATCAGCAAAATCCAATAAAAGAAATCCTAATTTTTTTACATAACAAATTTCACTATTACTACTACTACTTTGTTTACTACAATCTCGTTTCAAATAAGGGTGCATGAATCTACAACAAATATAAGGTGGAAGAACTCCTTTCCATAATAAAACATTTGTTTCAATTAAAGGAAATACATTTCTTTCATACATTTTCATATCCAATACAGTATTGCTAATACTATATTCCTTCATTACTTCTTCATCATCACCTTCAACTTTTTTTTCCTCACTTTCACCCCCACGACTTCCACCTTCACTCTCACCAGGTTCCATTACTCGTTTAATATTTTGTTGTTTTTTAATATTATCATTAAGAAACGATTCGATTCTTGTTTTAGCAACACGAATGGTTCCAGAATTCCAATTAACACATTTATTAATAAAATTTGGATAAACAATTTTTACATCATGTATAGAATCAATATCCAATGTTCCATTTACCTTATCAACCGTCTCAATATTTTTGTAACTATGATAAAAATGACCATCCGGCATAATAAACGCCTTACCTCTTATATTTTTGAAGCGAAGTTCGTTCAGTAACAATTTATCATTTCCATCATAACACTCATTTTTCTTTAAAACAAAATCCAAATCCTTTATCTTTTTCCACAAAATATCCAAATCATTGAATCTCCAATCTCCTCGTGTATTCCAGTCTGGTTTAATCATCACAAATACGGTTTCTTTTGGATTTTCTTTTAAAAAAGTACCAATATCATTCATAATATCCATAAACGAATAACTCGATTCAAAAAAATGAACGATTTGATAATGAGAATTATCTGAACTATCTCTTACCAATTTAAGTCGCAAATCCAAACAACGAATACCATTGTTTAATTGTTCCATAATAGTTAAATGTTGACATTTTGCCCATCCCCATGGAATACAATGTTTTACACTCTTAAAAAAAACAGCACCAGAATTATGTGTAGCTGGAACGACATTTAAATTTTCAAAAACAAGTGTATGTTCTGTATAATTATCTTCCATCCAACTATTAAGAGTGATATTATTATCCAATGGAACCGCTTCCATACTACTACTTTTTTTTATAAAACTCCTTCTTCTTTTTGCTTTTTTTTGTAAACGTTTACGTCTACTCAACATATTATAATAAATAAATACATATTTATTATTATATATTAACTAATCTAATTTATATTAACAATCACCTTGTCCAATTGACCCTACACTTCAAACTTCCCACTTTTACACCAAATTATTATATATTTAATATATACATACAATTATGATAAATTATTTACTATCCATACCTAAAACATATTTATTTGCTTTATTATCTGGATTTTCTTGGTCATTAACCACGATATTAGCAAAGCATTATTTATTAAAAGCAGTAACACCATTGGATTTATATGTACTAAGAATGGGATTGGGATTTCCTGCGTTAGTATTATTAATCATATTAATATTATCATCTCAAAAAAACACAACAACAGCAGTAAACTATTTACAACATATAAAAGAAATAGTAACAAAAAAAACAACATCTACACTATTAATAGCATTTATTATTTCAATCATAGCAGGCTTTTTTGGTATATATATGTTTTGGAAGGTATTAGAAATAAACAATGGTTCTTACTCTGTGGCATTTGTATGGCCTCTAGTAGTATTATTTACAACTCTAATATCTTATTTTATCTTTAATGAAAAAATATCAACATTTCAATCAATTGGCATTGCTCTAGTTATAGCTGGTTTATTTATGTTAAATTTAAAATCATAAAACAACACCACCACCACCCAACTACACAATCACTTCATCTTCAATCTCGTCTTCGAAATCATCACTTATCTCAGTATCGCTATGATATCCTTTTTTTGATTTTTCCTTATTTTCTAAAAATTCACCCCAATTGCGTTTTTTACCACCATCATATTTAAAAGCATATTCATTATCAATTAACCATTTTGATATATCTTCCCCATGAATATATATATTTACAAGCAATCTACCATATTTATCAAATGTATCACATACAATATAAACGACCTTACCCAATATTTTTTCTCTTAATTTATCTCTTACTTTATAACCTACATCTTTTTCCAAATGATTTCGGGTTCTTAATTCAGGAGTATCTACTCCATTAACCCTACAATTCCATTTATACAATTTCATAGAACCGGAACCTATGATCGGAAACACTACCTTAATTGTATCACCATCATATACAGACACAACCTTACAATAAATCCTCTGACCTTTAAATGATAACATTGGTATGGAATCATCGACATTATTCCAATTAATAAAATTTCTCATAAATACATCTCTGTTACAAGCATATTCAATTACACTATCTTTTTTACAACAATTACCCATTAATTAATAATTAAGTATTAAATTTAATATATTTTTAATAGTAAATTTAATATTTCAATTTAAAACAACACACAACCCACACCCAATCCACACCCAATCCACATAACACAATCCACATAACACAATCCACATAACACAATTACAATTAATTATAAAATGTTTTTACAAGTTCTTCTACATTATCAACTTGTTTATCATAAGAAATAAATCCAGTAAAATAAGAAAAAGTCATAAAATACATAAGTTTATTTAAATTATTAATAGCAAATCCTCCTTTATTGTAAACCATTAGAAAAAATAAACTTAAATAAATAATAGCAGCTATAATAGTAGACTTGTATCTGTTTTTAAAATTAGGTTCCATTTTAAACATCCACAAAAATATATCCATGACATTTAAACTATTACCATTTAATTTATATTCTATGGATGATAATACACATCCATCTAAATATAAAAAGCAAGAAAAAACACACATAACAAAAATCCATAAACATAAAGCCAAAAATGGAGATGACAAGTGAGCAGCTAAAAATAAATCAAATGGTAATCTAAAATGAATAATTTTAATAATAAGTGAAGCGAGATCAGGTGACATCCCCGAATTTTTTATAAATTCTACATGTTTATTTACAATAAAATCTCTTATCCTTTTTCTAATACCGACATAACCACCGCGATTATCAGTGCATTCTTTTTCTCTTACTTCTTTCTCTTTTATTTCTTTCTCTTTTTCTCTTACTTCTTTCTCTCCCAATTTATCTTTACTATTTGTTTCATTAACATTTTCATCTTTATTCATTAAATAAAAATAATATTAATAATACCAACATTTAACGCTTGTCATAAATTCGTATATATTTGATAAAATATATCTACTTTTTATATATCTTAAATTACTCATGAATAATACTAAATCTTTGCAAAACAACTCATATACAGATACAGATACAGATACAGATACAGATACATCTAGTCCAATATATAATAGTCTAAAAACAAATTATTTATTTTGGTTTTCAATTGTGTTATCTATTATTTCCATATCTTATTTTACAACTGGTTATTCAATATCGTCTTATATTTCTGGTATATATACTTATATATTTATAGCTTTTTGGGGATATTTAATGCATTATATTTCTCATTCTTATAATTTTACAAAAATGTATAAACATTCAACAAATAGTATTCTTAAAAAAATACATGGAATACCACTATTAAATAGAATTATAGAAACGATACTTGAAATTACAATTGATTTTCACGCAGTAACACATCACAATACGTCTATAAATCGTAGACCTACAAATGTTATTATTGAATTTGTGCAGAATTTCTTAACACAAGGAGGATTGCTAATAATCTTAAACAACTATCTCTCCCCAACATTAACTTTTACTACATCAAGTTCCAAATTTCCATTTAAAATAATGTTAAATAATCACATCTTACTGTTATGGGCGTTTTTTTATGCTACCGTTCATAATATAAATTATCGCTTTATCGAACCGATAGAACATGAAAATCATCATATAGATCCAAAAACAAATTACGGAATAGATATTGTAGATATTATATTAAATAGTAAGTACAATACAAAGTATAATTCAACATCTCGTATTACAATAGAAGATCATAACCACGCAGCATTAAATGTAATTATTATTACTATGATAATATTATGGCCGTATTTAAATAATACAATGTAAAACAATGTAAAAACAATTAAATTGAAAGATATAAACCTTTTATATATATTATATAAACCTTACATAAATAATATATATAAACTAAATGAAAGATATTGTAGCTTCTTCATGTGTAGGATTAGGTCAATTATTAATAGGACATCCTTTTGATACTGCTAAGATTCTAATTCAAAACAAACAACCATGGTATTCATTACCAGTATCTCAATATTATAGAGGATGGAAATTTCCATTATTTTATTCTTCATTATTTAATGTAATTTGTTTTACAACACATGAACGTTCCTATAAATATACCCAAAACCATTTTACATCCGGTCTTCTAGGAGGAATGGCTATATCACCATTTGCTTATGTTTTAGAATCGTTTAAAATAAAACACCAAGTATACAATAAAACACAACATCAACAAACAAAACCTAAACAAACAAAACCTAAACAAAACAAAAAACACACTATAAATAAACGCATCATGAAAGCAACATTTAAACAAATAAAAACCACAAGAGGATTACTGTCTCTTTCAACAAGAGAAACATTAGCCATGGGAGTATATTTTCAAACGTTTTATGAATTCAAAAAACACATAGACAATACATTAATATGCGGAGGTTTAACAGGTCTCGCTTCATGGACACTAACTTATCCTATAGATGTTATAGCATCAAGACAAATCGCTCAAAATATTACCATTCGCGAAGCATTCAACCAAAAAAATCTATGGAAAGGTATTCATGTATGTTTACTACGAGCAATGATAGTAAATGCTGTTAATTTTAAAATATATGAGACAATTATGAATAGTAAACAGTTGTCTTTTCTAGATGAATAATATCATGCAAACAATCAACCATTAAACAATCAAACAATTTCATCATAATCTTCCAAATTAATATAACGCGGTCGCATACAGCAACGTCCGCAAAGTTGCATTCCAATAAAAACAGACAACATAGAACCAACAATAACACCAATAAACATAATTCCCATTTATATAACAAAAATAATAAAAATTTATATTATTTTTGTTATTACTATCCATCAATCAAATCAACAACAACAACAACAACAACAATTTAATTATTTATAATTTTCTATATACCATAAATTCTATAATATTCAGCATTTAATTTATTATTAAGCAAGAATCTTAAGACATCGCTTTTCTTGCCATCGGTTTGCTTAAATACACAATAAGCTTCATCTAATCCAGTTTTAATTTCTTGTTCTTGAATATAATTTACCCTTTGAAATTTATCAACAATTGAATCTGGGAGAGATAGCATAAATCGTTCATAATTACCAATATAAACCCCCAAATACATTCTTATCATAAGACCTCTACTTTTCCATATATCACTTGGATGATAATTTTTTAGCATATTTTTACGATACCACTTTTGTAATTTTATAACCGCTTTATTTCTAATTTCAGCTCCTTTTTTATAGTAATGCTTGTTAGTAAAATAAATAGGGGATGTATAATCATAATCACTGATATGTGATATTAAATCGTTTGGAATATATTGTGCTACTGCTACTGCTACTGCTACTGCTACTGCTGACATGTTTGTATTATAATTATGTATAATTATATATTATTATCTTAATAATAAATAATTGGTTGTTAAAAGTATTCAATTTTAAAATAAAATAACAATATATATTAATATGAGTTGTTCAACTCCAAGTGGTGGTCTAAGAAAACAAATCGTATCTCAATTATGTGTTTTAAATATTGATAATACATCTGACTCACTAATTAATTTTTTTGCTAAGAAAAATCAAATAAATAGTGAAGAAACGATAAATCATAGAGATGAAATAAAATCAAAAATAGAAAACAATGCTAACTTAATACAAGGACAAACCGTAGTAGGTAACATAACAAAACGTTCTTCTAAAATAATAAAACACATTGACGATAATAAAGTAAAAGCTGTATTTAGTGATATACCAGCACTAAATGAGGGAATAATGAAAAAAGTAAATCAACAAGAAAGAGAAGATTTGATAAGAAAAATATCTAAAATGACGGTTGGAATGGATCCATTAACCGTTAAAAAGATATTTGAAGAAGTAGAAGAAAAAAACAACAATGAAATCGATCCAGTAGAATTAGCCAAAATAAAAAAAATAATAGCAAATATGTTTGATTATACAGGAAATCCATTATCACAAAATCAATCAACACCACAAACAGCTGCATCATTAGCAGCTCAAACAGCATCTAATATGGTGAATCAAGCAAAATCAAAAGCAACAAATATGGCAAAAACCGCATTTGCTAAAAAATTAGGACTTCAAAATACCTCTAATATGCAAAATCAGATGTTAGCAAAATTAGCAACAACATCATTAAAAGGAGGAAAATCAAAAACCCATAAAAACAATAACAAAAAACTCCATAAAAACAGGCACAAAAAAACTAAAAAAAAACAATAAGAATCACAAAACATTTACAAAAAAATAATTTATTTCATTTAATACATTAAATTATTTTGTATACAATTTCTACATCTTACAACAATTTCCACTATTACCAATACAATCATTGCCACAACTGTCTATATGTAATAATAACTCGTCAACACTTTTATTATAAATATCAAAAGAAACATGAATAAATTTCGAGATATGATTAATAATAGAAACGGATTTTTTCAATAAATAACAAATTATTTTTTTCACATAACTACAAATATCATTTTTTATTTGCAACATAAAATCACGTTCAAAACTAAACAAACAATCTTTATTTTCACAACGATTATGATGTTTTAAATAAAACAAATATCCTAAAAAACAAGCTAAAACAAATATCACCAATGTTAATATTAAAATATAGCCAATGATACTAGACATAACACTTAATCCAGCTCCTCCTACCATACATTTTAAACCCATTCTAGGTTCACACATACCAAATTTATTCTTAAAATTTACAGGTACACGACAAGAATCATTTCTACTCATGATAGGAATACTCTCATTCAAATGTATATGTTTCATTACTTCATTTATATCTATTTTTTCTAAATGAGATTTAAAGTCGTTAATCATATTTTCTATATTATTATTATGAAAACCGAAATCTGTTTGATTATAGGCATCTTTTTTTTCCATTTAAATTATAGTTATAATTTATATTTATAATTTAAATTAACAAATTACCCCATTGTCTTTGATATATTTTTCAAAATCAACAATTCCCATTTTATAATTATCGTTACAATCACTACAATCATTTTTACAACAATTAGTATCATTTTCAATACCACTAGTACCTACTACATTAGAATCGATAGTAGGATGAGCAGATACTAACTCATCTACCCAAGACATTAAATGATAAACATTAACACCGCCTTCACCTTCACATTCAGATTGATCCAAAACCAAATCAAATTCACTATCAGATACATCATCTAAATCTTTTTCTGTTTCAGAATCCAGGCCTAAAATATGTTCATCGCTATTAATATATGTGGATTGTAACCGTCGTATTTGCTGGTCCCTGGTAATATTAAGTTTTACTAATTTCCATCCCTCCTTTTTCAAAGCATTCATTTCATTTTTAAATCGCAAATCATCTATAATAGCAAAATTAACTCCTCTAGTTTCTTTCAATACATATTTTGTCCATATATCAGGGTCAATATCTCGCATGCGCTGACCAACATCTACATATAAACTTCTGTTTTTATGAAGCTGAGATATAGTATTTTCCTTACCACCAACAAGTTCAAATTGGTCCCAAAATAAATCATGAGTGACCGATTTTAATTTTTCAGCAAAACTAAATAATTGAAATTGTGGATAGCGTTGTTTAATTAACTTAGAACAAAAACTTTTACCACTACACATTTTTCCAGAAATAGCAATCTTAATGACCATCGTTATATTAATTATAATATAATAATCTATTACATTTAAATACATTTGAAATAAAATTTATTACCATTATCCTAATAAATATTGACTACCTTTATTAATATAGTAAACTTGAATAAATATAATAAGAATGTAAATAAATGTAGCGATAAAAACGATATTTATTGGATTTTGCAGATTTAAATAAAGAACAGCAACCATAACAACCCATAATATACCACCAATAACCGAACCATTTACAAAGTCAACCCCTTTGTCTAAGTCACTTTTGAAATCTTTTTTTGTTCCTCCATTGTAAATAGAATATAAGTAAAGGTAATAAGCACCAAATGGTAATGAACCGTATAGTAAACCACTTAAATAACTACTATAAAATTTTGAAATATAACCAGATATAGCAATTAATAATCCACCTGCTATAAAATTGTAAATAAAATCAGTATCAAATTTAAAGCTTGTAAGATTTTTACTAAATACTGTAATATTATTTCTTATCGATGACATTTAATATAAAAGCAGAAATAAATCAACAATTCAATCAATCAATAATATGTGATATCATTGATAAATATTAATAATTGTATTAATATTTATATAGTATTTACATCAATGCTTGATTTTTAACGGAACCAATGCACATGGTGTATAAAAGACGGTTTACAAAGTAAACCAATAATGGTTGAACCAACAATACCAAAAGAGTAATAATTTCAGCTTTTTTATCAGTCAATAAACGACGGATAACACCAACAACAGCAGCAGCCAATACAATTAAACTAATAACCATAAGAATGTAGAAATAATAACAATATTCAGGGCCTAATGGACCTAGTAATGAATCTAACATTTTGTTCATCGTTATAATATTAAATAAGAAAATATTATGATTCATTAAAATAGTAATATATATTATATGAATCAACCAAAATTAAACCATATTATTTTTTGTTATGGTTCAAATATGTCTGAATATGAAATGTTAAAATACAATAATCGTTTAAAAGACAATAAATCAAAACATTTTGAATTATTAGATATTGGTATATTAGATAATTATAAATTTAGTTATAGAAATATATGTTTACCTACAGCAACCCCTAAGATTAAATCAGCAAAGGCAACTATTATACCAAATAAAAAAACAAAAGTCTATGGTAGTATTGTAAAATTGTCTAATGAATTATTCAACATTATCGTTAAAAAAGAAGGAATACATAAAAATTATTATACACTGGAAGTATTAAAAATTAGATCATTCGTTTCAAATAAAACATATCAAGCTTCTGTATTTATAATGAATTCATATATTTCTTCTACTAAATGTAATCTTAATATAAGTAAAAATCCTAGTAAAAGATATGAAAATAAGATAGTTAATTCGGCTCGATTCTATAATTTTCCAGAAACTTATATAAACAATTATTTAATGGTTAATAGAAATAAGTAATAATCGGTATAATTTAAATACAAATATAAAAAGTATATAATATATAATATGTTAAATAACGATATATCGAAAAATATAATATCAAAATCAAAGTTAATAATAAATAATACATATAAATTAGTGGAAATTCAAAAAAAAGATACAATAACAGAAAAAAAAACATATTCTAATCTTTCATTTATGGAAAATTATAGTGAATTAATTTATAGTTCAATAACAAAATCAATAAACCATATATTAACACAAAATAATATTATAAAAATGCCTATTATTTATCATAATAACATATATTTTATTGAAAAGCATACAGAATCACCGATAAATCATGTACTAAAAAAACGATATAATACGATTGAAATCTCAATGAGTTACGATAATAACAAACAAGATATAATTTCAATAGTAAATATTAATAATTCTTTACTTAATTTAAACCAGCAAGAAATTATGGATAATAAAATAATAACACCATTTTTAACATCTTTTTATTTTAAAAAAACAAAAGATATAGTAAATACATTAAATACTCAATTAATAAAACATGGTATACAAATTAAAAAAGCGTTCTTAAATTTTTGTTGTAAATTAGGTAGTAAAAATTCTTTTGAAAGTGTACTTCCAGAACTATTATTGGAATATATTTATTTAACTACTATTATCAATGTATTTGACCATTTTGAGTTTGAATATATTAATAAAGAGGAATTATCTAGTATAAATATTGTTGAACCAGTTATTATATATAAAGCATTAACGGATAAGGAAACGATAGATATTGAAGCTTATAAATCAAACAAAGAAGTGTTATTTGATTTTAAAAGAAAAAATAACTTGCCATTATTTGAAGAATAACAAATTGAATAAGTTATAATGTTTTTATTAAAAAAAATAAATACATTATAATTAAATGGATAAATTTGTAATAAATAGAAATAAACCAAATAAATTAGTTAAAAAAACAATAGAAAACGCTATTAATAATGAAAAAGAATCAAATACAGCAATATCCGTATATACAGATGGAGCTTGTATAGATAATGGAAAACCATACGCAAGAGCAGGATATGGTATATGGTTTGGTGAAAACGACAAACGAAATACCAGTGAAACATATAAAGGAAAACAAACCAATAATATAGCAGAATTATTGGCTATAATAAAAGCACTCACAATATTAGACGCAGAAGTTAAGAGCAATCAAATAATACATATTTATAGTGATTCGAGATATGCTATACGATGTTGTACAACGTATGGGGAAAAGTGTTATAAAAAAAATTGGGTGAATCCAAATAATAAAAATAAACCTATACCTAATTTAGAATTAGTACAAACCGCTTACTTGTATTGTAAAAATCATAAAAATATAAAATTTCATCATGTAGAAGCACATACAAATCGAACGGATAAACATTCTATAGGAAACGATCATGCAGATAGATTAGCAAATAAAGCAGTAGGAATCGATAAATGTCCTTATGCTAATTCCAAATCAAATGCCGGTAGTGCTACTTATAATAATGCTACCGAATACTATCTCTCCCTAAACAAACAACAATCATTAAAAAGACAGTCTCAAAAAAGAATATATTTAAATGTTCCTTATAATGAAAAAGATGAGGCAAAAAAGCTTGGAGCGAAATGGGAATCAGCAAAAAAAAGTTGGTATATTTTAGAAAACAATAAAAATAAAGAATTAATAATGGGACGTTGGTGAAAATCACCATAATTTGCGTTTAAAAAAATCAAAAAACAACCTTTTAAATAGTATACAAACATTTTTAATGGAAATTATTGATTGTTCATCTGAAAAAGTAAAAGTATTATCTTCAACACCAACTACAAATGAAATAACAGCCAATTTATCACCATTGCCTAGTAAAAAAAAACGATTAAAAATTGGAATAACATCACAGGAAATAAAAGATCTTTTTTGCAATGGTCTAAGGTTAAACAATATGCTTTGGTATGATTTTCTAACCAATTGCGGTTATGATGTATATTTTTTAACAACAACAGATTATACCCATCCAAAATATAGATTTTTAAATTATTGTAAATTATGGGATGAAAAAGGATATCGTGTTGCTAATTTTAAGGAAAAATATTCAGAGTTATTTGAGTTTGATTATATCTTTATTGTAGGTATATACAGTAATCGTCTTTCTAGTATCATGAGAGAGCATAAAATTAAAATTATTTATATTATTTTAGGTAGTGTATATCATAATGATGTACATTCAATTGTGGATAGTAATTGGTCTTCCGGTGTAGTAACAACAGAATTTGACCAAATATGGATTAGTCCACATTTTGAATTTTGTTTACAATATTACAAAATTAGATATTCAACAAATAATATATTTGTAGGTCCATATTTTTGGAGAAATGATTTATTTAAAGAGCAAAATTTGATGGATAATGTAAGAACGGATGTAAAGGAACATTTAAGAGTAGCAATATGTGAACCCAATTTAGAACAGGCAAAAAATTGTATTATACCAATAGCTATATGTGAAAAAGCATTTGAAGATGTAGAAAGAGTATATGCTTTTTCAACGGTGAAAGTAAAAGATGTTGGATTTTTCAAAAAATTTTGTTTAAACACTCAATTACATAAAAAGGCAAAATTTTCAGTAGAAGGTAGATATCCATTACCATTTATACTTAAAAAACACTGTAACTGCGTTGTTTCTTATGTGGAAGATTGTGATTTAAATTATTTATTTATCGAATGTTTTTATTTGGGAGTGCCTTTAGTTCATAATTCACCAATGTTGAAAGATTATGGGTATTATTACCCTCGTCTTCAAGTAGACAAAGGGGCCGAACAATTGCGATATATTAAACATTTTCACAATAGAGAGGAATATATTAAAAAACATCGTCCAATTGTAGAAAAATTTGCTGTAGACAATCCGTTGTATATTGAATGGGCAAAAAAAAGACTTGAAACATCTGAAATGGGAGAGAAAGTAAGTTTTGGATTAAATTTGTAATAACACATAAATCAAAACATTAATAAATCAAAACAATTATATTATTAATTTATTAATATAATTATTGTAATTAATTTAATTTATACATTTCAAATAAATGTGAAAAGTCATCTACAAGTTTAAATTTTGTTCGTGTATCTTTATCAATAATTTTATAAACAAGTCCCCATAATAATTTGAATAATTTTGTGGTAGAACAAATAAAACAAGTTTCTAAAGTATCTGGAAAAGAATTTGCTGTTAAATTATTAAAATGTTTAAACATTTTTAATGAGAAATTCTGCATAGAACAGTTATTTAAATTTACATATATTCTTATTTTACCCCATCCATTTTGATTTGATATTTTTAAAGCATTTAAACAAGTTAAAACAACATATTCGGTAAATTCATCATATGATTGTTTTATTTTTTTAGGATGAAAATCGGTCATCTTAAATAGTACAGAACCTACACCATCAATATTTGTAGCATACAAAAAAGGATATGAACGTTGATATTTAATATATTTACTATTATTATCATCTACTTTTAATGAAACACATTCATTCATTTATTATTGAATAATATAAAAATAATTAATATATAACATAATAAAGTTATTAATATTATATTGCATCCGTATGTAATATTTATAATATTTATAATATTAATAATATTTATAATATTATGTCATTAACTAAGACCAATTATGGTAAACAAATGAAATTATTTAATAATAAAAAACCAGTTTCTAATAATATACAACTATCATCAAAAGAAATACCCATTGAAGAACAAGAAAAAGAATTGTTATATTGGGAATCACAATATGATAAATTATTTGATATAATAGAAAAAAAAAGACAATATAGATTAAATAAAGCAAGAATGTATAATAATATGTTTTCAATTAATTTGGTAAACAAAAACCAAAATAAAGAGCAAAATAAATAAACAACAAAACAAACAACAAAACAAACCACAAAATTTATAAAAAATAATTAGTGTAAACAATATAAAAATACGCCATAAAATTAGTTATAATGTCTACAATAGCTAGATTTAAGTTGTATTTAAAGGTGGAAGATGATGAATTAAAAGAGTTGTATAAGGATAGAGTAGAAAAATGGAATAATTCATTGACTAGCGAACATCCTGATTCTGGTTTTGATTTATTGTGTCCTGATGAAGTGGTCTTTGTTCAAGATACAAAAGGTCATCTAACAACTAAATTGGTTGATTTAAAAGTAAAAGCAGCAGCTTACTATGGTGCACCTTCAACAAAAAAACCATGTCCTTACACATTAAACGTAAGGTCTAGTATTTACAAAACACCATTCAGATTAGCAAATAATGTTGGTATTATTGATAGTGGTTATAGAGGAAATTTAATGGCTGCTGTAGATTGTCACTCCAATATACAAATGGAAATGCATAAGCATAATAGATATTTTCAAATATGTATGCCAGCATTGGAACCATTTGAAGTAGAATTAGTAGATTCATTGGATCAAACGAAAAGAGGAGAAGGAGGCTATGGCTCTACAGGTAATTAAATAAAAAACAAATAAAAATTATTTGGTTTTTATTTCAACTAATTATTATTTTTAATTAAGAAGTCCTTGAAACATTCAACGACCCTTTTTGTCTTTTTCTCTCCATTTTATCTTGCCATAATTGTTTTTTCATTGATCTTCTTCCTCGTCTAGAATCATATGTGCTTGTCCATTCATTAGGTTCAATACTATAATACAATCCATTACTAACTACACGAAACGCATTCATACATAGATTATCCGTAGTAGTAGGGACCATCATACCGTTATGGTGATTTACACTGGCATATTGATTTGTATTTTTATTGTAAAATCTAAAACGACCATCATTTTCATGTAACTCCCATCCTTCACTAACCAATACTTCTTGAACTGCGTCATTATAAGAATGACCATCTTCCATATATTGTTTAATTCCACCACTTAATCGATAACTGTCAACTTGACTTAATTGCTGGCTATTTACGTTTTGAAACATATAACTACTCATTATCTTATTATTAAGAAATCTTTTTAAATGATTTCATTAAATCAATTTTATCCATTAATTAATCACCATAACCTAAATAAAAAATTTAGGTAAATATAACATTTTATTTGGTTGATTTGAGAGAGATGTTATTTTTTGGTTTAGTTATTATTTTATAATATTATTTAAATGCTGGTATGATAGTATATGTATTTATTTTATATTGCTTTGTTTCACTACAATAAGTAATAATTTTATCATTATATTTTTTAATATTTTCCATGTAATATTTTTCTGGTGTAACAAAACACCACATTTCTTTTCCATCTTTATCATAATAAGGTATTGCTCTACCTGCTTTTTTACTCTTAACTTTACTTAATTCTTGGTCATCGAAACTACCTTTATAAAACCCTTGTCTTAATTGTTTTTTATCATATATAAAATCTTCATTGCGGACAGCTAGTTTAGGTATGTAATCCCATTTGAATGGTAAATGACCATCAATTCTCTCTCTATATATAGTTACTTTTGTTGGTCCTTTTATTCTAATATTAAGACCCTCTCTTAAATTAGTATTTAATAATAATATAAACTTTTTAAGATCGATTACCGAGTTAAATTTAAATACATACGTTCCAAACTTGTGTGTTTTTCCTTCTCGAATACCTAACTCTCTACATTCTTTATTATATCGAGTAGTCCATGAATCAATCGTAATTTTATTTTGTTCTTTTAACCATTCTGTCATATTTCTTTGAATATTTATTGCTTCATCGATATTTTCAGTGGTTTGAACATACGGGGGTATATAATTTGGCCATTTTTTTATATTACCACCTAGTCTACCGCCTATTTGACTATATTGACTATCCATTCTATTACACCATCTTGATGACGTTTCAGCTAGTATGCATCTTGTAATACATTTATTAGGATTATTAATGGAAATACCTCTACCAATACAAATCCTTCCTGTAATAGCTACACGACAATCTAAACAATTTTCAGGATCATCATTATCTAAAGAAGTGCTGTAACAATTCTCTTCTAGGTATTTTGAAAATTCTTTATTTGATAAGTCGTCTTTTATACAACAATATCCCTCCTCACCATCTTCTATTAGCCTAATTTCTTTATTATCACCGTTAACAATAAATACCTTATCTGCAAGGTTATTTTTCAAAAGCATGGTGGCTATATATTCATGTGATTTTTTTGTATTTCCGGCTGGAACAAACAATAAATCACCCGGTTTCAGAGGGCGTGCAATCAAACATTTTAAAATATAATGTTGTAAACCTAATGATCTATCTTGTGATATGATATCTTTATCTATTTCTTTCCATTGTAAATATGTACTCATGTCCGTAGGTATTTCAAGAGGATGTATATCAAGGTCACCATACTTAGTAATTAATCCACCATTTTTTTCTTGAGGTGTTGCCGTTATAAAGACAACTTCATCAACAATATCGTTGTAACTTCTTATTTCATTTACTATTTTTACAGCATTATTTCCAGTAATAGTTTGATCTGCTTCATCAAACCAGAAACGAAATTTCATATTATCACTATCCTTACGATATCTATAAAAGAATTTTACAAGTTCCAATGCATCATTAAGTCGTGTCATATTTGTACAACATAATATACCGTCTATTGGATCGTCGCTTTTATCACCAATCCGTTCTTCCCAATTAGCCTTTATATCGGTAAACGTATGCCAATCTACGTCTTTAGCACTCGAAAGCTGTTCGACCTTTATACCATTCGCTACAGAACGATTATAGGTCTGGGTCACCAATAATAACTTATTATCACAAAATATCACATTGAAAATTCTGTGGTTGCAATATTTTTCCTTTTTGTCTAGGTGTTTCATCCCATTTACTTTATTTAATATTAATTCTGTATTGATTTCATCCTGCTTTAATTGTTTAAGTTTTTGCTTTTTTGACTTGGAAAGACCTTTTATCCTGTCGATGCGGTTAATCATTTCAGTTGTTTTTCGATCTTGCTCCCATTTTACAAGAAGACTTGTTTTACATGTCACATATAATTCGGATAATGGTATATAATCCGACATATTTATATTTATATTATTATAATACATGATTTCTTTAAATCATTTTTTTAATTCAATTTAATCCATTTTTTTAAAATATGGTTTTATTTTATTAAAAAAATATGGTTTTATAGTTTAAAATATGGTTTTAATTTGTATAACGTTTTAAATGAATATTGTTTTAAGAAGATATAAGAGATTATTGAAATAATGAGAATGATTGATTTGATGAGCACGATGTATATAAAATAAAAGTTGATAAAATAAAAACTATAATTTATAACATTTCATTCATGTAAATAATGCTGAATAGCATTAATATACATTCCAGTAACAAATGAAATATCTTTATACGTGATAAATTTTTCTTTCATAATATAATTGCTTATTAACTTATGTCGTAGAAACAACTCATTTTTATACATTTTTATCATGTTTAGTAAATGATAATCATTTAAATTATTAAATAATGTGTTAAACAAAAGAGTTCCATGTATAGGAACATAAATAGCTCGTATTTTATTTATAAATTTTTGTGTTTCTAATTTATTTATTTTATGTTTCTTATCTTTTGTAGCTGATGTAGTCATTCTTTAATATATTTGATATTATTATTTTAATATTACTATTTTTTAATATCAATTTAGTATATAAATAATGAGTATTAGTTCTCGTTCAAATAGTAGTTCATACGGATACACGTCGAGTGGATCAACTTCATCAGAAGACGAAGATACATATGAATATGATACATTTGAAACCATTCAAAATGTAGACGAAGGTGTTCATGTAATCTATAACCCTCATACAACATTTACTTACAATCACACAAAAGATTTTATACCATCTAATTTTCAAACAAAATATCAAAATTTTCCTATTTATGTTCATAGTCCATCCAGTAACTATAAAAATGTTAGCCCAGACGACTTATGGAGAATGGCATGTTCATCCTTGGAAAATACAGAGCACGAAAAAGAAACAGATGGAGAAATAGAATATGTTCATACGTGTTCACCCGCGATGGATGGGGATTATTTTTCATTTGATAAATTAGATTCAACTACAAATATGATTATTTTAAAAGTAGTGAAAAATAGTAGAGAGGAGCCTATAATGTCTGCTTTTATTTTGTGTCGTGATTTACACAAAAGCACCATGAACAAAATGAGAACAAAAGCAAGACAAAGACAATATGAATTGGATGGTGATTTCTTAGCTTATATGAATTTTGAACCGGAGCCTTGTTTGTATGTAGATGGTTTATGTTCTAAAGAAAGGGGTATTGGTAAATCATTAATGTCTTTATTAGATACAATTGTAGCAGAATCCAAAAAATACGAAGCTGTAAAATTAGCAGCATTAACTTATGTTGTAAAATATTATTATAATCAAGGATTCCGATTTACAAATAGTCCCAATAACTCCTTTAAAAAAAATATGAATAATCCAGAATTATTTAAACAAATAAATGAAATGGTAGAACAATTACCAATTATAACAAAGGATGAGGAACATACAAATAAACAGGTTATTGATTTTATTAATGTTATACAACAATATAAATTATTTAATTCCAATTATGATACACGAATTACTGGTCAACAAAAAAAAAGATTGAAAAGAACAACAACAAAATACGATCCAAATACAGACCAGTTTGTGAAAATGAGTCCAGGATATCGAAAAAAACGTGCAACGGAATCACATGACCTAGGGGTGGATGGATGGTACATGTATAAAATGTT
>Ga0228666_1000199_pt1 | contig 39301 bp, 41 predicted proteins | sample 80DmetaG_FD_182702 | JGI IMG/M metagenome (GOLD analysis project Ga0228666, IMG submission 182702) | Seawater microbial communities from Monterey Bay, California, United States - 80D | ecosystem: Environmental > Aquatic > Marine > Coastal | place: USA: California | collected 2016-10-11 | reverse complement strand
TTTCGAAAAAGCAGTCTAACTTACACTCGTTACTTAAGTATTTTAAAGGAAGGAGAATTGTATATCGTCCAAGTTAAGTGGATCGTTAAAAGAAGAAATTATGCTGCAACTTTGAATAATAGGGGGAGCAAAAGCTTTACAGAGATGTAGGGCTTTTTTTATTGGCTCTCACCTTCTCTAACCACGTTTCGAAAAGCAAACTACTTTACTTCAGTACTTAGAAATAACTAAGCCAAATATACTAAAATGTTGGCACTCATTTGGCACTATTGCTTTTCTCAACACGCTTTGTTCCAAAGCTACTGCGCTAAGATGTATCAAACTTGGACTAATACTTTTAAATATTTTTTTTAAATTTAGATAAAATTAAATACTATGAAAAAATTACTTTCATTAACTTTTGCATTGTCACTTTTCGCTTGTGATAGCGGTGATGATAATGATAACTCCAATTCCTCATCAATAGAAGGAAGATGGAATTTAACTTATATGACTTTTCAAGGGGTTGAACAAGATTTAAATAGTTGTGACTTAGAAACCTACATTGAACTAAATAATAGTGGTACAGGTATTTACTACCTTTATTATACTGATTGGCCTGATAACCCTGAAATTGAACCTTGTGGATTGGATGAAATGTATGATATAACGTTTGCCAACACGTCAAGCAATACATATTCAATGGATGTGGATTATGAGGAGAGTGTTTCAAGCGGAACAGCCACTATAAATAATAATGTTCTAACATTTAGTGGACTTACATTTGAAGATTTACCTTTCACAGAAGTATTTACAAAACAACAATAAATGAAAAAACTACTCTTACTCTCCGCTTTATTTATCTTCGCTTGTAGTAGTGATGATAGTTCGCCCTCAACATCCGCAAGTATTGAAGGAACATATGTTGGAACTTTTGAAATACCTGTAGGGCCTTATACACCTAATGGTGACAGCGGTTCATTCACAGTGACTACCATAGGCTCATTTGATGACTTTTACCCTCTTGAAGGTACAATTACATCAAGTGTTTTTGGTTCATCTGAGGTTAACGGAAGTTATATCGAACTTGATGAAAGTAATGAATTAATATTTTCCATTTCTGTTCTTAGCTTAGGAAATGAATGGCCTAATGTTGAGGTTTACGGATTTGACGGCGTAATTGTAAATGGCCAAATAACAAACGGTGTAGTAACTACAGCTCATACACAAGATGGAACTTTTACAGGGTTTAGACAATAAATAGAACTAAATGAAAAAATTACTTTTATTAACTTTTGCATTGTTCCTTTTCGCTTGTGATGGCGGTGGAGATGGTGACAATAATTCTAATGATGGCTGCCCAATTGATTTTGAATGTAGCACAGCTACAGCTAATGATTTTTTAAGCCTAGAACAAGTGGGAGAAGATTATCAATCAACCGTTGATGTATTAGGCGAACCAATTTCAGAGGGTTTGTATCAAGATATGGATGGTGGTTACTATTGGAGATGGGTATGGATTAATGCAAATGGTGATGAGGTATGTATTAACGTATCTTGTAGTGATTGTTCATATGGGATAATCGATGGATGTGATTAAAAAAATTTAAATCCTAAAACCATTTAATATGGCAATCCTAACTAATATGAAAAGAATTTTAATACTTACCACCATTCTCGTCTTCGCTTGTAGTAGTGAAGATAGTTCGGATACGAATGATAGTTCTAATCAGACCTTTTTAGAAAGGTACGATGGTGTTGTATGGGAAAATGACTTATTTGACCCATCAAACCCTGAAAACCCCCAAGCAGACCCTGTATACTTGGTATTTAACAATAGTGAATACTTCTTCAATGGAGGTTGGTTTGAGCCTGAATTAGAGTGCGCTAGCTTTAAGGAGGGATATAATGACGATGGTCTTGGCTGTGTAGAATTTATTACAATAGACACAAATCTATCAGACAATTTTAAGTTTATTATTACCGATTGTGAAGGCGATAGCGGTTCGGTAGAAGCTATTACTTTTGATAATGGAAATGCATTGAGACTTATTTTTTCTGACGGTATGCAGGAACAAATTTTTTCAAGAACAAATATCAGTAATCCTTGTAACTAAATGAAAAAAACACTCTTCTTACTCACCGCCTTAATCGTCTTTGCTTGTAAAGAAACAAACTCTAAAAGTGACGAAGTAACTGCTAAAAACATTGAGCCCATCATTGAAAAAGTTGAACAAACTATTGAGAGTAATATAACAAATGCTTTATCTGAAAATAAAAAAAGAGAATTATTCAATTTGATTTTAAATGCTCAAGACCGAGCATTAAAAGAGGCTAAAGTTATTGTTCCTAATGACAATAATTTTGATAAAAGATATGACGTTCAGTTAGGGCTTCAAGCTAAATATGAGCTTGAGGTTTATAAAAAGCAATCTTGGTGGATAGAAATTAATGAGGATGTAAAAATCGCAAATAAAATAAGAAATAATATAAGTGAAATCGGAGTAAAATCAGGTTGGCTAAATTAAAATTAATCAAATGAAGAAATTACTATTACTACTTTTCGTTACCACATTATTTAGTGTCAATGCTCAAAAAATTAATGATGACGGTAAAGGGTATTTTGAAGTTTATAAAACTGAATTAACAATCAAGGAAACAAATCAAAAGGTTGTAGAATGGATAGCTGAAAATTATAAATCAGCAAAAGACGTTATTCAATTAAACACTGAAAAGAAAATAATATTAAAGGGTAATTTTTTAGTTCCAATGATGGCAAATGATTTAAGTGTTAATTACAGGGTGCATAAAACACTTACATTTTCTTTTAGAGATGGAAGATACAAGATTGATTTAGTGCCAACAAGAATTTCATATAATGGAACTGATGTTGATGCTACTCAATTTAGTCAGTTTATTACTGACGAAACAATGTCAAAAGAATATTATACAGAGTATTCAACTCAAGCAGCTAAAGATAATTTTATAAAAATGGGTTATAGCGACAAAAAGGCTCAAAAAATGGTAGAAAAATACTTACCCAAATTGGCAGATATTAATTATGAAAATTATTTGAACAATAAAAAAGAATGGAATAATTCGATTAAAGCTACATTCCAAAACATAAATGAATTTATAAATAAATCAGAAGACGATTGGTAAAAAAGCTACTCAATTAAGAACTATACATTGACAAACTAATGGAAAAAGCATAAAAAATGGAATTAAAACTTACTGATGAAATGATAATGTCTATTAAAAAAGATGTTATTCCGAGACTGAAATTTATGTATGATATTGGTTCGAAAGAACAACTTGACGAAAAAATTGATGAAATAGACATAGATTGGGTTGATGTTTTTCAAGTTATGAAAGGATATTGGGACATAACTTTTGGATTAAAAGAAGAAGACTTTAATGATGAAGATGATTACTACAATGCCATTGTATAAAATAATAAATAATCATTGGGTCCAAATAGGATCCTCTATTATTTATCCATCAGATTTAAATTACTACGGCTTTTCAAGTAATAATATGGAGAACTCAACAATTGTCATTAGACAATCTTCGGGCGATTATTTTTATTTTATCAAACAATTCTAACTCCATGTGAAAAGACTCAATCTTCTCATATTACTCATATCATCTTTCGGATTTGCACAAACCTGTCCTAACATTGGTTTTGAAAACGGTGATCTAAGTGGCTGGGAAGGTGAAACAGGGTTTTGCTGTCCTATTAGTACTTCCAACTCAGGTATTATCAATGGTAGGCATACCATCACATCAGGTACTGGAACAGATCCCTTCACAAATAACGTCGTGACCGTGGTGGCACCTGGAAGCAACTATTCCGCTAGGCTCGGGAATTCCAATGTGGGTGCAGAGGCCGAACGCATGCGCTACACCATGACAGTATCTCCAGACAATGTACTGTTTATATACAAATACGCTGTAGTGTTAGAAGACCCAGGGCATCCTTTTGCTGAACAGCCTCGCTTTCAACTTCGTGTACTTGACCTGAACGGGGTTTTAATTGACCCCATATGTGCTGAATATACAGTGGTATCGGCACCTACTATCCCTGGATTTGTATCCATTGGAGGGATACGCTATAAAGACTGGACTACAGTGGGCCTTGATTTGACCCCATTCATGGGACAAACCATTCAGCTTGAATTTTCAACTGGGGATTGTGCTCAAGGTGGACACTTTGGCTATGCCTATGTAGACGCCTCGTGCGGACCTTTAGAGATTACCTCCAACTACTGCACCAATGCAATAAATGCAGAGCTGACAGCACCAGAGGGGTTTGAATACCTGTGGAGTACTGGAGAGACAACAAGGAGTATTACTGTTAACAATCCAATTGAGGGGACTACATTTACATGTATGTTAACCTCAGTAACGGGATGTCAGGTAGAGCTATCCACAGCACTAGAAATCGAAGATCCTATTGCAGATTTTGAACTGGACCTAAATTGCTATGACAATGTGGTTATGGCCGACACCTCGTATATTCCACCTTCTGTGGTTATCGAAAACTTTGAATGGGACTTTGGAGATGGTACTACTTTTTCAGGAGTTAATGCCACCCATACCTACGCCGCTGCAGGGGATTATACCATCACATTGGACATTTATAATTCAACAGGCTGTGTGAGTAATATCAGCAAAACAGTTACCGTCTACGCACCGCCTACAGCAACGATGTCCTATGCAAACCCCATCTTTTGTGAATCAAGCGGACCTCAACCACCAACCCTTACAGGAACAGGGGCATTTACAGGCGGTGTGTACAGTTCTACTGCTGGATTAGACATCAACCCTTCAACGGGAATTATAACACCCACAAATAGTACACCAGGGGTCTATACAGTAGACTATGCCGTGCCTCAATATCAAGACTGTCCTTCGTTTACTGTGAGTTTTCCAATAGAAATCACACCCCTACCCACAGCGGTTATTGACTATGGTGCCTTGGGTTTTTGTGAGGACGATTCCACAACGACTACTCCAGGTCTAACGGGAACCAATAACTTTTTAGGAGGTAGCTTTTCTTCAACAACTGGACTATCAATTGATATAACCACAGGAGCGATTAACCCTTCGCTTTCAGAAGTTGGACTCTACACTATCCAATACACTACTGTAGCATTTGGAGGTTGTCCTCCTCAAGATTTTACAACCCAGGTTGAAATTTATCCTTTACCTACATTATTTTTAGATGATGGATTCATATGTGTTGATGATATGGGGAATGTCACCCAAGACTACTTAATACAGGCCCCACTAGATAATTTCAACTACAGCTATAGATGGTTCTTTAACGGCAGTGAAATCGCTGGGGAAACTTCAAACTTCATAGTCGTAGACCAGGCAGGCACTTACAGCGTTGAAGCCACTGAAAATAGCACCCAATGTAGCTCTTTATTAGAGTCCTGCAGTGTTGTATCAGTTGCGCCTTTTGATGACTTTACCATGCAGTTCACTAGAGACGGTACCCTTGGGCCAACCCTAGAGGTTAGGCCTATTGGTAGCGGAAGTTATTTGTATCAAATCGACTCCGAGCCACTGCAAAGCTCTAACATATTTCCAGAGTTACCGTCAGGCATATATGATATTACCGTTTATGATGATAAGCTATGCCACCAAATGACCAAGAGAGCTATTGTGATTGATTATCCACGGTTTTTCACGCCTAATGGTGATGGGTACAACGACAGATGGAATCTCAAAAATATTACTACACTTACAGGAATTAAAATATCAATCTTCAATCGATATGGTAAGCTCATGGCTGAGATACGTCCTGAGCAGTTGGGTTGGGACGGTCTACATAAGGGGTATAAGCTCCCTGCAGATGACTATTGGTTTAAGGTGAACTACGATGGTCTAATTGATCCAGCCGACACCGTTGTATGGAAAGAATTTATAGGGCATTTTAGTCTGAGGCGTTAGGATAAATAGGTAACACATACATCCTCATTGCTCATTTATTGATTTTAAGTGCGTCATAGCAATAATAATCACCACCTTTTGTTTATCCTGTAGTAGTGAAGATGGGGTTATTTGCCAAATCGATTAAAATTACCCATACCGTCCATATCGACATTATCTACTTCTTGTCTATAATTGTTTTCTTCTCTTTGTTTTTTGGTGCTATTGAAGATATTCCAAATTAAAAAATACACATAAAAACCAAAAATTATAAACCCTATTATAAAAAAACTTAAATCCATTATTTTCTTCTTTGTCTTATGGCTATAGCAAATAATAAAATTGTCCCCGGCCAATGAGCTGAATACTGAGCCTCCTCAACTTTACCTAAGTACCCTAATGAAACCGAGTAAACAAGACATATAAATGCAAGAATAACAGGATACCACTTGTATATAAAATCTTTAACCATAATTTATTTTATTTAAATATTATACAATAATAAAGTTAAAATATTTGTAATTTGTTAAATTATAACTAAATTCTTTATTCAAGATTAAATACTTGGGTAATAATTTTGAACTGTTTGCTATATTAACCTGCTAAATCCTTGAACTTAAAGTTGTCTAAACTTTTTCTGTTTACTTTTTCATTTCAGTTACTATCTATAATAGTTATTTGAATACCCTGAGGGGTGTCTTCAATTATATGTTATTCTACGAATTGATTAGGCAATGAGTGCTTTAAGGCTGTATCTATTAGCTTTAGTTTTTGTAATTAGTTTAATGTATTGTAATCAAGGTCTTTTAAGGTCGTTTCTTAAGTCTGTATTTAATGATTTACCTCTTTTAATAATCTTACCTGCATTACTTCCTGTTTTACTGTTAAAGGGCATATTTATTTTATTTGTTGTAACTTGAAAGAAATTATTGTCTATGGATGCTTGTCATATTGTATGTTTATTTTCAATTTTTATTAGCATCTGTGTCTTTATATGGATGTTTGCAATGATTAAAGAAATCAATTCTTAATCACATTTCTACACTACATTATTTTATATTTAAGCTGTATCCGTTAATAATAGGTAGATGGACATAACCTTTCAAGCACTCTATTATATGTACTAAACTGAACCATGGTTTTTAATGTTTTTTTTATATTTGGTGTATAACCAATTTATACTTAAAATGAGAAAATTACTTTTAGTCACTCTTTTACTTAGCTTTTTTAGCCAAGCACAAACTAAGCTTTATGTTCATCCTGATGGAAAAACCTATGCCTCAAACACAAAAACTATAGCTATACTGCCTTTAAAAGTACAGGTAAAACTAAGACCAAAACAGCTTAAAGACTTTACAACTGAACAAATCATTCAACTGCAGAAGGATGAAGCAATTGACATTCAAAAGGCAATGCACACTTGGTTTTTAACGAGAAAGAAAAGAGGATCTTTTGATGCTAACGTAATTACCCCCGCACGAGCAAATGCGCTTTTAAAAAAGGCCGATATTGATGTTCACGAGTTAGACGCATATTTACCTAGTGAGCTAGGAGAAATTCTAGGTGTTGACTGTGTAGTTATGGGAACTTTTGAGACTTCTAAACCAATGTCAAATGCTGCATCAATTGCTCTAGGAGCACTGTTTGGAGCTTTTGGAACAACTCAAACGGCTGTATGTAATATTGATTTTTATAATACCGCAGATGATGAACTTGTAGTGAACTACTTTAAAAAAATCAGGGGGAGCATTGGCTCTGATGCCCAGGATATGATAAATGTTTTAATGAGAAAGGTCACAAGAAGAATTCCTTACACTAATTAATATGAAAAAACTCCTATTACTCTCCGCTTTATTCGTCTTTGCTTGTAGTGGTGATAATAGTTCGGATTCCTCTAATCAGACTTTTTTTGAAAAATACGACGGTGTGGTTTGGCAAGAAGAAACTCTGGAAGATTATTTAAGTCGGATCCAAATTAATAATGGCAACACCATAACTCGGAAATCTTATTTTGTTGAAGATGGTGATGTATATTGTGACATCAGTACACTTTTAGGTTCAAATTTTATTGAAGTTAACGAAAATAGTTTTAGTTGGAATGAGCAAGCTGAATACAATGGCGTTATTGAAACTTGGATAACGACAGTAACTGCTACAAATAATGGAAATAACTTGATTATTGAGTATTCTGATGATCCAGATTACCCAGAATATTACTCAAGAACAACCCTAACAGACCCTTGTGAATAATGAAAAATAAAGTAAAATAAACAAAAACTTTAGTTAAAAATCCTTCCCATTTTCTATTTTTATACTAATCATCAAAGTAATTAATACAATACTCTTCATCAAAAAGGGGATAATTTAGAGGTTGTACCAATTTCATATAGGCCTTAAGCTTTGTCTTTTTTTGCTTTGAATTATGGTAGTCCAAAACACTAATAAATATATCAACAAAGTCTCTGTGACTGTTCCTAAATAATGTATTTTCCTTTAAATTAACAAGTTCTTTATTAATGTTTTTGCCAGAATCCACTTTCAAAATAGCATCTCTAAGTTCAAATAGGCTGTAATGGTATTCTTGATAATAGGGTTTAGAAATTTTGTAGTGCGCAGTTGTTTGTACAATAAACTTCATGAGGTCAATTTCCTTAGCCAATATACAAGAAAACAAAAATTCATAGAGATAGTCAATCTTATTTTTTCTGTGAGCAATCCTGCTAAGATACTTTTGTGTGTGTTTTACCTTTTGTGGGTTGTTATGAATTAAAACATCAATACTCATTAGTCGTCCATATAAAATAGGATGAATGTTTTTTATGGTTAAAGATGTTTTTACAGGCTTTACATTTTTTTTATTCAAATAGTTTCGCAACTCTAAAATACAGCTACTAAAAAGCAGGTGCTCTTTGTTGGATGTGGTTTTATTTAATTCTTCGGTATAATTTCCATAATTTCCATTAAGGCTAGAAATATCAACAAATGAGCTATAAATGGTTGATGAAAAAAACTTTGTTTTTTGAAGTTGACCAATGTCAGTTTTCATTTGTTTTAACATTGGACCAATACAATTTCCAAAATATAAAAGTTCAGAATAACTAAATCGACGCGTGTCTAAAAGAGGAGAATTAAACACATTTTTAAGAGAATCTAAATTGTTTGTAACTGTAAGCCCACCTATAATGGTGATTAATAATTCTATGTATTCTTCAGGATTTTGGAATTCTATTTCTATCAATCTTAATGCAAAATCTGGGTCAACAACAATGCTGTTAAATACTTTTTGATAAATATCCCAATTTTTCTTTTGAGGATATGCTGCACAAAATTCAATATAATTTTTGTAACCTACATATTTAGAAAGTGTATCGAGAGTGCTTTTGGATGGGCTTGTACCCCTTACAATACCATAAAATCGCCTTAAAGTATTGTAACTCAAATCAATATTGGTTTCAACAAAAATAAGTCTTGATAATCTAACGGAGTCGCCTCGATTTCGAATATAAAAACCACATTTTTTAGAAACTTTATTTTTTAGCTGATATAGCATTTATCAAATTTAGCATAAAAAATAAAGTATCAGCAAATCTATTTTAAGTTTTTACACCAACTTTAAATTTCAATTAAATCAAATACAACCAAAGAATTGTGGTTTAGCTTACATTTTCATTTGATCAGGAACTAGAGGGTTTATAATTTTAAACCATAATGGCGGGATAAAACTCAGCAAAAGTGAAGCTGGATACCCCAAAGGTAATGTTGGGCTTTCTTTGTAACTATTTAAAATTTGATATTTTTTTGAGGCCTTATAATGATGATCGCTGTGTCTAGTAAGCTCATATAAAACAATTCGACCAACATTAAAATTTGAATTCCAAGAGTGATGAGGTTGAACACGTTCATAACGTCCAGAGGGAGTTTTAAAACGTTTTAAACCATAGTGCTCAATATAATTTATACTTTCCAAAAACAGAAAAGAAATGACACCAATAGCAAACGCAAACATCACCACTTCAAATGAAAAAAAATAATATACCATAAACAGATATAAAGGTTGAATAAAATGATACCAAAGCATATCATTTTTAATGGTAAAAAATAAAGAATTATTTGTTTTTAAAAGATGTATTTGCCGTTTCCAAGCATCTAAATATTGTTTTGACACAGATGTTATCCAAAAAGAATATACCGTTTGATTATATTTTGCCGTAGCCCCATCTTCTGGAGTAGCAACATGCAAATGATGGCCAAAATTGTGTTCTATATAAAAATGCATATACAAGCATGGCATGTATAATAATTTACTCATAAAGCGCTCAAAGTAAGGTTTTCTATGACCGAGCTCATGTGCTACATTAATGGCATTTGTAGCCAATAAAATTCCAGCTGAAAGCCCCATTCCAATCAATTCGTAAATAGCATAATCATTTGTTTGAATTTTTGAGAATGCTAAAAATAAAAGACCAAAAACAATTGGAACATTTAAATATAACATCAAATCAAATATCCATTTGTTTTTTTTATTCAATGTCTCATCTTTAGAAAAATTATTAGAATCTTGCCCTGTCAATAGATCTAAAAATGGCAAAACAACAAAAGCATAAATTACTGCAGAGTAGGTGCCAAGGCCATAAGAAACAAAAGAAATATAGGCTGAAATAGGGACAGTATATGCAAATAAATATTTTAAATCTTTCATAAGACAATTACATTTAAGACTCAATTTGGAAATTTTAAACTCACAAAATTTATTATATTTGAGTAGTTAACTAATTAATAATGAACAAATTACTAATTATTTTTTTGTTTTTACTTTTTGCTTGTAGCAAAAATGAAACTACCACCACGCCACCTTCTGCTGTGTACAACGAATTTTGCGCCTCTGACGCACGTTTTACTGAGGTTGAATTTTTTAATGAAAATCAAATAGATTCTGAAAAAGACATCCTCTATGCTTCAGTAGAAAATTGGTTTGGTATTATGCAAGATTTAGAACTTGATATTTATCAACCCAATCAAAACATAGATCCTATGGAAAAAAGACCATTGGTTGTTTTGATTCATGGGGGTGGTTTTATAGGTGGAAACAAACTTTTTTTGGAGGATCTTTGTCTTGAGTTTTCAAAAAGAGGATTTGTTTGTGCTTCTATTGAATATAGACTTGGTCGTTTTGAATTACCCGAAAGCACACAAAAAGCAATATATAGAGCTCAACAAGATGCCAACGCAGCTTTACGTTTTTTAGCCAATAAAGCAGAGGAATATAAAATTGACACAGCGCATGTTTTTGTTGGCGGACAAAGCGCTGGAGCCGTTACCGCTTTGTATGTAAATTATGCTAGCGAAGATGAATGGGGATTTATTAACCCAACTTTAGAATCTGAACTTGGGCCATTGCACCAAAATGGGAATAATTACACTGAAAATGTTACAATTCTTGGACTTTTTAATAATTGGGGGAGTGTACCAAATTTGATTTTTAGTGCAGACGAAATGATCCCTACAATTGCCTTTCACGGTGCGTTGGATAATGTTGTTCCAATTGATACTTACAATCAACTTGGATTTAGTTTATTAGGGTCAAGAAGCATTCACAATGCTATGCAATCAGCAGGGGGTTGTAGTGATTTAACTGTTGAGCCGCAAGGTGGACATGGTATATACACAAACACTGAAGGTCTTAAGTTTAGAGCAAGTCGTGCCAGTTGTTTTTTTAAAAGTGTTATGTGTAACCAATGCCAATCCGTTTATTTTGAGCACCAAGAGCCCCCAATGTGTTCTATGTAAAAATAACACCCACTTATTAAATAACTCATATACCAACAAATATTTTTTTAAATAAACAATATTAATTTTTTTTTGCACGTATTAATTTTTACTTTTGTTTAGCAACCAATTTAAAATTATTATGAAAAAATCGATTATTATATTGTTGGCACTTTTCTTATATACATGCCAAAAGCCCTTCGCAAAACTTACCACAAATGATGAAAAATCTGAAGCCATCAAAACTTTATTTGAAAAAGTTGGAGAGGAAAACATTGATTACTTAAAAGAAGTTTTCTCTGACAGTATGCAGTTTGTAGATCCAATGGGGAATAAATTGGATAAAACAGGCTTTATTGCGGCAGTGCAAAATCTTTATGATTTATTTGATGACATTTCTGTAGAGGAAATGAACGGAGACGCTCTTGGATCTGAAGTAGAAACGGTAACCTACAGTAATGGTGTAGTATGGACTAACATTTGGAATACATTTTCTGCCAAAGGGAAGTATACGGGTCAAAAAGTAACTTTTCCATTTCACTTATCATATCAATGGGAAGACGATAAAATTATCAAAGAAGTACAGTTTTTTGACACCTCAGTATTTGCAAAAGAAATGAATGCCAAAGCTGCAGCAAACAACACTTCACCAAAGGTGGTAATTACTATTGATATGGCTGTAAATTCAGGGTATTCAAAAGAGGATGTAAAAGCATTTACAAAAAAGCTAAATCAATTTATAAGAGACAACGAACCCAACACATACGATTATGGTTATTTTATTTCCGAAGATGGGAAAAGAGTAACGCTTATTGAGAAATTTAGAACCTCAGAAGATTTTATATTCCATGCCGATAAATTTGAAAATGGGCCTAATATTGAAACATTTATGAAAATGTTCTCATTTAAGTCACTTATTGTTGGAGGAAATGTTACTGAAGCATTAAAAGAACGTATTAAGGCCTATCCTGCAGAATACAGAGGAAATGTAGGCGGCTGGATTAATTAAAAACCAAAAAAACATGAGTAATTCAGAAAGAGATATCATAAAAGTAAGAGTCCATGATGGAATTGTTGGAATTTTATATATAGCATCAATAATTTTAGCAAGTCAGTTTGGATTGAACTGGATTTATGTTGCCGTTGGCGTTGCTGTTTTGCAAATTCTAAGTCCATTTACAAAATTCTGTCCTGTGTATACGATTTTAAATAAAATTATGCCAGACACTACCCCAATACAAAACGGGAAATAAATAATTATTATTAAAATGAAAAAAATTAAAAATGAAAAAATTACAATTATTATTAGGACTACTTTTAATGACAACGGTTTCACTAAATGCCCAAGGTGAAGACCGTTTTGTCTATGAGCTACATTTTGAAGTAGCTCAAACAGCATCTGTTTTAGATGCTGAAAAGATGTTTTTTGTCTTTTATGACGGATTTAAACAAAGTGAAAAGTGCACAAGTGTTCGCGCATTACAACATCATACTGGCGCTGGATTCCAATATAAAATTTTAGCTTACACTAATAGTTGGGATGATCTAGATGACATGACTGTTGAAGCGCAAACTTATTTCGCATCTAAATATCCAGAAATGATGACTTCGGCATGGCCTATGGTTCATACAGGTGATGCTGTTTATGCTGTTAGAACATCTTTTGAGCAAGGATTTGTATCACAATAACCAAAGAACTAATAATTTAATAAAAAAAAATGAAAAATTTAACTACACTATTTTGCCTCTTTATTGGGGTTTCACTTTTTGCACAAGTTGCAAATATTACTTACGTAACCGTTCCTAGAGAAGAAGCAGATCAATTTTTGAAACTTCACGAAAAATTTTCAAATCTTTCTATTTCAGACGAAAGAACACTTCAAGGTGGTGGAGTATTTGCACATGCTTTTGCAGGAGATTATAGCTTTGCTCTTTACGATTTTTATGCCTCTGCAGAAGATTTAGTAAAGGATTCAGATTATGCCAACAAGGCACTACAAGCCAATATAGAAGCAATGAATCTTGACGAAGAAGGTCAGAAACAAATGACTTCTGACTATAGAACATATACAAGGATGTATGCCGATAACCATTCCGACCAAGTACGTATTAGCGAAGGTCTTGAAGATTTAGTTTATGAGTCAGAAGCATTAGATTGGTCTACAAAAAAAGTTGTTGTTGTAAGTAAATACGAAGTAAAATGGGGGCAAAACAGAGACTTCTTTGAGGGTATTGTAAATGGAAGTTTAAAAAATCTAAAAGAAAGCGGTCATGCTGTAGCACATTATGCAAGCCGTCACCTTTATGGATCTGGCGCAGATTGGCATACCTATCAATTTTTTGAGACTTGGGCCGATTTTGCTGCTTTTGAACAGGCCAATATTAGTGTAGAAATGGATGAGGCTGGGAAAAAATTCTGGTCTGCTATCGAAGGACATGATGATGAAATATTAGTACTTATTGGAGGTCATGATCCAGAAACAAAGAAATTTGGACTGGCTAAATAGTAACATCTAATTTTAAAAAAAGCTTCAACATTGTTGAGGCTTTTTTTATTTTTGAGTAAAATTAAAATTCTATGAAATTGCTGAAAGAATTTAAAGACTTTGCAGTAAAAGGCAATATGTTGGATATGGCTATTGGAATCATTATTGGAGCGTCTTTCAATGCGATAGTCAATGTTTTGGTAAAGAATGTAATACTTCCACCTTTATCCTTACTTTCTGATGGAGTTAATTTTGGCGAGAAGAAAATTATCTTAAGAGAAGCAACCAGCGAGGCAACCCAAGTATCTATTGATTACGGTTTGCTTATTGAAACTGTAATAGATTTCTTAATTGTTGGGTTTACTATTTTTATAGTCGTAAAATTCATTAATAGGTTGAGAAATCAAGCGAATAATGTCAAAGATACCACGGTTCCAACACCTGCTGATATTGAGTTGTTATCAAAAATTAAGGACTTGCTAGAAGAACAAAATGAAGCACTAATTAAGAAAGAGAAGTCTTAGTATGCAGCCTGGAAACATATTTTCCAATCACATCAAACTCTAAATTAACAACAGTGCCTTCTTTAAAAGTGTGAAAATTTGTATGTTCATAAGTGTAAGGGATAATAGCAACACTAAAACCATTATCCTTTGAGTTGACAACAGTTAGACTCACCCCATTTACGGTAACAGACCCTTTCTCAATAGTGATATTTCCTAGCTTTGAGTTGTATTCGAATGTATAAATCCAACTCCCATTTTGAGCTTCAACATTTATACAAGTTCCCACTTGATCTACATGCCCTTGCACCATATGACCATCCAAACGATCTCCGAGTTTTAAACCACGCTCTAAGTTTACGCGATCTCCTAATTTTAAACTATTGAGGGTTGTTTTATCTAAGGTTTCTTTTATTGCAGTAACAGTATAACTGGACGGAGAAAGGTCTATAACTGTAAGGCATACGCCATTATGCGAAACACTTTGGTCAATTTTTAGCTCTGAAGCCAATTTACTATTTATGGTAAGGTGTAAGTTTGTGTTTTCTTGCTCTAATGCTTCAACTACCCCTAAATCTTCAATTATGCCTGTAAACATGCTTTTTATTCGTTAAATTTGTAATGTAAAATTACAAACATTAGACATCATTTTTGATGAGAAAAGAAAAAAAAATAAAAATTGGCATTTCAATAGGAGATTTGAATGGCATTGGTGGTGAGTTGATTGTTAGAACATTTTCAGACAATAGACTTTTAGAGTTTTGTACTCCAGTAGTGTTTGCGTCTACCAAAATAATGTCATTTTTAAAGAAACATTTTCAAAGTTCTATTTCTATTCATGGGATTAATGATGCTAGTCATGCTGTTGATGGGAAACTAAATGTTGTAAATGTTTGGAAACATGATGTAAATATTGACTTTGGCAAAGAAACCCTAGAGGCAGGGCAGCATGCTCTTGAATCTCTGAAAGCAGCAGTTGCAAGTATTAAAGCAAATGAAGTAGATGTGTTAGTGACAGCACCAATCAATAAGCATAATATTCAATCTGAAGACTTTAAATTTCCAGGGCATACTGATTTTTTAAATCAAGAACTAGAAGGCGATAGCTTGATGTTTATGGTTTCAAACACCCTAAGAGTGGGGCTTCTTACAGATCATGTGCCAGTTGGCGATGTTCCTCAACATCTAAACGAGACTCTAATTTTAAAAAAAATAAATCTAATTCATCACTCTCTAGAACAAGATTTTGCCCTAAGGGCTCCAAAAATTGCAGTGCTTGGTGTCAACCCTCATACCGGTGATAGCGGTGTAATTGGCTCAGAAGATGATACTATTTTACGTCCGGCATTAGAAAAAATAAAAGCTTCTGGAAAGCTCATCTATGGCCCCTATGCTGCTGACAGTTTTTTCGGATCAAACAATTACCAAAACTTTGACGCTATAGTAGCAACATATCATGATCAAGGTCTTATCCCCTTTAAAACGCTCACATTTGGCAATGGCGTAAATTATACAGCAGGGTTGTGTAAAGTAAGAACCTCACCAGACCATGGAACAGCATATGATATTGCGGGTAAAGGAATTGCCAATATTGACTCATTTAAAGAAGCGATTTTTGTAGGTATAGAAATTTATAGAAATAGAACTATGGATGCAGAACTCAAACAAAACCCTCTTCGGAAACAAGTTAAAACTCGAAAATAAAAACAGCCCTAGTTTATGTAATACCTAAAAAAATGTATATATTTGCACGCTCAAATATGCATAATAATGAAGCCATTAATAGCATTTGAAGTACAATTTGTAGGATTAAAGCTTGGCGAGCACATATTTGAGTATGATATTGATAATACGTTCTTTGAACATTTTGAATATGACGAGTTTAATGACGTCCAATTAAAAGTGACACTAACACTCCAAAAAAAAACAACTCTATTAGAGTTAGATTTTGAAGTTGAAGGAGATATCAATTTTAATTGCGACTTAACAAACGAACCATTCAATCAGCCTATTAGCTCTAAATTTAGTTTAATTGTAAAATTTGGCTCTGAATATAATGATGACAATGAAGAAATATTGATAATTCCGCATGGGGATTATAAAATAAATGTTGCACATCATATATACGAACTTATAGTGCTTTCTGTTCCACAAAAACGATTGCACCCAGGTATTGAAAATGGGACATTAAATTCTGAAATACTCAAAAAACTAGAAGACTTAAGCCCAAAAAGCTTAGAAAATAAAAGTTCTAACAACGATATTGATCCACGTTGGAATTCATTAAAAAAATTATTAACGGATAAATAATATAAAAAATGGCACATCCTAAAAGAAAAATCTCCAAAACTAGAAGAGATAAAAGGCGTACCCATTACAAAGCATCTACACCACAGATTGCTACTTGCCCAACGACAGGTGAAGCACACCTGTACCATAGAGCACACTGGCATGAAGGTAAGCTATATTATAGAGGACAAGTTCTAATCGATAATACAGCAGCAGAAGAAAATGTAGCCTAAACTACAGCCTTAAACATTAAAAAAAACGCTCAATGAGCGTTTTTTTTTAATTTAAAATTTACAATTTTTGCTCATTTTTGAACAAAAAACAGTATTTTTGGTGCGTTTTTTAATGTTTTTTGATGATTTTTAATCAAAACCAATGACTTTAATAAATTACATATGAGTAAAATCTCAGCAGCTATAACCGCTGTAGGCGCATACGTTCCAGAATTTGTTCTTACTAATGCCATGTTGGAAAAAATGGTAGAAACAAACGACGAGTGGATTACAACTAGAACGGGAATTAAAGAGCGAAGAATATTAAAAGCGGAGGGCAAAGGAACATCTTTTCTAGCCATTGAAGCTGCAAAAGATTTGATCCAAAAAACAAATTTAGACCCTACCACAATAGACCTAGTTCTTGTAGCTACTGCAACTCCAGACATGAAAGCCGCTTCTACAGCATCATTTACGGCAACTCAAATTGGTGCTACTAACGCATTTTCTTACGATATGGACGCTGCTTGCTCAAGCTTTCTTTTTGGAATGTCTGCAGCAGCAAGTTATATAGAATCAGGGCGTTACAAAAAAATACTTCTAATAGGTGCAGATAAAATGTCTTCGATTATCAATTACAAAGATCGTGCAACATGTATCATATTTGGTGATGGCGCTGGAGCTGTTTTGTTTGAACCAAACAATGAGAATCTTGGATTACAAGACGAATATTTACGGACTGATGGTTCTGGTAGAGAATTCTTACAAGCAACATACGGTGGGTCATCTCATTCAATTACACATGAGGCTTTAGATAATGGCGGCCATTATGCGTTTCAAGAAGGAAGAACAGTTTTTAAAAATGCTGTATCCAATATGGCAGATGCTGCTGTAAAAATATTAGAACGAAATAATCTAACTAAAAACGATGTTCAATGGCTTGCTGCACATCAGGCCAATAAAAGAATCATAGACGCCACAGCACAAAGAATGAACTTGGAGGACAACAAGGTTATGATGAATATTGAAAAATATGGTAACACAACCTCTGCAACACTCCCACTACTCATCAACGATTATGAAGATCAACTCAAAAAAGGGGATAATGTTATTTTTGCCGCTTTTGGAGGAGGATTCAGTTGGGGAGCAATACATCTAAAATGGGCATATACTAAAAATAAAACTAACTTAAACTAAATACATTAATTATGGATTTAAAAGAAATTCAAAATTTAATTAAATTTGTAGCCAAATCTGGCGCAAGTGAAGTAAAACTTGAAATGGATGATGTAAAAATCACTATTCGCACAGGAAACGAAAGCGATAAACAACAAGTACAACAAGTAACAGTTCCTGTACAAATGCCATCAGCACCAGTAGTACAGGCTCCACCAGCTGCAGCAGCAGCACCTGCACCGCAAAAAGCTGAAGCGCCATCAGAAGATTCAAAATACATAACCGTAAAATCTCCTATTATTGGAACATTCTACAGAAGACCTTCACCAGACAAGCCAATCTTTGCTGAAGTTGGTCACAACATTGCCGAAGGTGATGTTTTATGTATTATTGAAGCCATGAAACTTTTTAACGAAATAGAGTCTGAAGTTTCAGGGAAAATTGTAAAAATCCTTGTCGATGATGCTTCACCAGTAGAATTTGATCAACCTTTATTTTTGGTTGACCCTTCTTAAAGTAAATTCTTGAAGCATATAATAATTGCTTTAGAAAAAGAAATTAACATTTTAAAATAACAATGATGTTTAAAAAAATATTAGTTGCTAACAGAGGGGAAATTGCTTTGAGAGTCATTAGAACTTGTAAAGAAATGGGCATTCAAACCGTTGCAGTTTATTCTACAGCTGATGCCGAAAGTCTACATGTAAAATTTGCTGACGAGGCCGTATGTATTGGTCCAGCCCTAAGTAGTGAATCTTACTTGAAAGTTGCCAATATTATTGCAGCAGCAGAAATTACAAATGCAGATGCTATTCATCCAGGCTATGGGTTTTTATCTGAAAATGCACGCTTCTCCAAAATTTGCGAAGAACATGGTATAAAATTTATTGGCGCTTCTCCAGAAATGATTGATCGCATGGGTGACAAAGCCAATGCAAAAGCAACCATGAAAGCTGCAGGTGTACCCTGCGTCCCTGGAAGTGATGGCGTATTACAAACTTTTGAAGAATGTAAAAAAACGGCCAAAAAAACCGGTTACCCTGTTATGCTTAAAGCATCTGCTGGAGGAGGTGGAAAAGGAATGCGTGCCGTTTGGAAAGAAGAAAATTTGAAGGACGCATGGGATTCTGCGAGGCAAGAATCTAAAGCTGCATTTGGCAATGACGATATGTATATGGAAAAGCTCATTGAAGAGCCAAGACATATTGAAATTCAAATTGTTGGTGATTCAAATGGTAAAGCATGTCATTTGTCCGAAAGAGATTGTTCTGTTCAAAGACGTCATCAAAAACTTACTGAAGAAGTTCCTTCTCCATTTATGACGGATGCTTTACGTAAAAAAATGGGTGAGGCCGCAGTAAAAGCAGCAGAGTTCATCAAATATGAAGGCGCTGGAACTGTAGAGTTTTTGGTAGATAAACATCGAAATTTTTATTTCATGGAAATGAATACAAGAATTCAAGTTGAGCACCCAATAACAGAACAAGTTATTGATTTTGATCTTATTAGAGAGCAAATTTTAGTCGCTTCTGGTGTTGCAATTTCCGGAAAAAACTATTTTCCAAACTTACATTCTATTGAGTGTAGAATAAATGCTGAAGATCCATTTAATGATTTTAGACCATCACCTGGAAAAATTACAACTCTACATTCACCTGGCGGGCATGGTGTTCGCTTAGATACGCATGTTTATGCAGGATATGTAATTCCACCAAATTATGATTCTATGATTGCCAAACTCATCACAACCGCCCAAACTCGTGAAGAGGCCATTAATAAAATGAAAAGAGCACTTGATGAATTTGTTATTGAAGGCATAAAAACAACAATTCCTTTCCATAGACAACTCATGGAACACCCAGATTATGTGGCAGGAAATTATACCACAAAATTCATGGAAGATTTTGTAATAGAAACATCAAATTAAATTATAATATAAACTCCGAAATATTTTTCGGAGTTTTTTTTGAAAAACCATTAACTTTAGGCGATGAATTTATCCTATTGGGAACAAAAAGAATGGTTACAAAATATTGATTTTACCATTGTTGGTAGTGGTATTGTTGGGCTCAGTTCGGCTGTATTTCTCAAACAACGTTTTCCAAAGGCCAAAATTTTAGTTCTAGAGAAAGGATTTCTTCCACAAGGTGCAAGCACCAAAAATGCAGGGTTTGCTTGCTTTGGGAGTTTAAGTGAAATTTTGGAGGATTTAAAATCTCATTCTGTAGATGAGGTTTTATCACTACTGAAGAGTAGAGTAGATGGATTACAACTATTGCGTCAAATCCTTGGCGATGAGGCACTGGGTTATAAGCCCTATGGCGGATATGAATTGTTCTTAGAAAAAAATCGAAAATTGTTCAATACTTGTATTGAAAAAGTTCAAGATGTCAATGCGATGCTATCGCCTATTTTTGAAAACGATGTTTTCTCACTAGATTCAAATAAGTTTCATTTTGAAGGGACTCAACCTCAATATATTTTTAATCAATTTGAAGCTCAAATAGATACAGGAAAAATGATGCATGCGTTAATCCAAAAAACTCAAAACCTTGGTATCACTATTTTGAATTCAACTACTGTTGATTCGTTTGCAGAAAATCCAAATTCAGTTTTGGTAAAAACGAATCATTTTGAATTTATTTCCTCAAAATTAATCGTAACAACAAACGGATTTACAAATCAATTAATTCCCCAAAACCTTAAACCCGCTCGTGCACAAGTGCTTATTACAAAACCAATCCAAGATTTACACATAAAAGGGACATTTCACATGGACTGTGGTTATTATTATTTTAGAAATATAGATAATAGAATTCTTTTGGGCGGTGGGAGGAATTTAGATTTTGCCAATGAAACGACTACAGAAATGGAAACGACTTCAAAAATTCAAAATCAATTAGAACATCTTCTTCGTACTGTAATTTTACCTAATAAAAATATTGAAATTGACCAAAGATGGACAGGGATTATGGGGGTTGGACCACAAAAAACACCTATTATAAAACAATATTCAAATCATGTATTTTTGGGTGTTCGCATGGGAGGTATGGGTGTAGCACTTGGTGCAAGTGTTGGCAAAAAAATTGTAGATTTAATGGCATAAAAAAACCACCTTTCAAAAGGTGGTTATTTGACTTTTTTAAATATTAGTTGACTTCAAAAGTGATTTTTAAATTTACACGAAATTCATCAACATCATCGCCACTAACTGTTGCACTTTGATCCTGTACATATACAGATCGGATGTTTTTTACAGTTTTTGAGGCATGTTTAACGGCTTTTCGAGTGGCGTCTTCCCAACTTTTGTTGGAATTAGACAGCACTTCAATAACTTTTAGTACTCCCATGGTATTTTAGATTTTAGGGTTAATAAATAATTTAGGTTTAAATATATAAAAATATTTAAAACTATCCATTAACGGCTTCAACCCTTTCAATTTTGGCACCCATCATTTCTTTTAGAATCGCTTCAATCCCATTTTTAAGGGTAAATGTAGAAGAGGGACATCCACTGCATGCACCTTGAAGAATGACTTTTACAACTTTATTTTCTTTGTTGTAAGACTCAAACATAATATTTCCACCATCGCTAGCAACGGCGGGTTTTACGTGTTGCTCCAAAATATTTATGATTTCCTTTGATATGTCATCTAGTTTATCATATGCCTTATCTAACTGCTCGGTTGTTTTTTTCAATTCTACAGCAGCTGTGGAACCAACCATTTCTTTTCCATCTTCAATATATGTTTTGATAAATGTCCGAAGTTCTAGTGTAATTTCTTCCCATTCTACAACATCAAATTTTGTTATGGAAACATAGTTTTTATCTAAAAAAACGGATTTTATAAATGGAAATTGAAATAAAGCTGTTGCAAACGGAGAAGGCTTTGCGTCTTCAATTGAAGCAAATTCAAAAGTAGATGTTACTAGATTTTTATTTGCAACAAATTTTAGAACACCTGGATTTGGCGTGCTCTCTGCATAAATGGTAACAGGATTCTTTTTTGTTTTTTCTTCAATTACAACCAAACCACCCCCGTTTAAATAATCTTGAATTTGTGTAGCAACCTCGTTTTGTACATCACTCCATGAAACAATATCGTAGCGTTCTATGGCTACAAAGTTTCCTGAAATATAAACTTTTTTGACAAAGGGCAAATAAAATAATTGTTGTGCCAAAGGTGAGTTATTGGCCTCATCAATATTAGCGTATTCAAAACTGTTGTATTGAACAAGAAAAGAGCTTGCTTCAAATTTTAGAATTTTGGGATTGCTGGTCTCTTGTGGGGTAATTTGAATGTTACTCATATTTTTTTTGCAAAGATACTAAAGAAATTGCTCCAAAAAAGCATTCCTACAGACTCAAAAGCCTTAAATTTTATTTAAATCATCAATTAATATTAAATCAAATTAATATATTTGAGACATAACCACTTTTAACTTGAAGCATTTTCTAAATACTTTTTGTCTGATATTTTCATCTGTTGTTTTTTTGTATGCGCAAGATGTTTCCATGAATATTACAAACGATGGTCAAACAATCAGTCAGTGTAGTGGAACTTTATATGATTCTGGTGGTGCTACTGATTCTTATCAAAATGAAGAGAACTTAACACTGACGATTTGTGCAGAGAACGCTGGCGATGCTGTCCAATTAGCGTTTACATTTTTTGACACTCAACAAGATGGGGACTTTTTAACAATTTATGATGGTGTGAATACCTCTGCAACTGTTATAGGTATATATTCTGGGACTGTAAGTCCTGGAGATGTTCTCGCAACAAATGCCTCAGGGTGTTTGACCATTGAATTTAGCAGTAATGGTTTTATGCAACGCCCTGGTTTTGCTGCTACAATTAGTTGTGCAACTCCATGTCAAGATATTGATGCCTTAATTTCTAATACAAGTCCAGAACCTGGGGCTAATGGAAATATTTCTATAGGACAAGGAGATTTGGTAGATTTTACAGGTGGAGCAATATTCTCAATTGATGGGACAGGCGCCACATACCAATGGGATTTTGGCGATGGCTCTCAAGCATTTGGTGAAAATGTATCTCATACGTTTTCTACAATTGGTACATTTACGGTCACCCTTACTGTAACAGACACTAATCCAACAGGGTGTTCAGATTCAACCTCAATTGTGGTTCAAGTACTTGGGCCGTATTTAAATATAGACCAAGTTACTTATACCGTGGAAGAATTAATTGAGGACGTATTAATTAATAGTTCATGCGCTGAGGTTTCAAACATAACTTCACTAACAGGAACAGACTTTGGCTCTACCAATGGCATTGGGTATTTTACTGGAAATGGGCAATCATTTCCATTTACAGAAGGAATTATTTTAACCACTGGAGATGCAAGTCGTGCAGGTGGTCCAGAAACAACCATTTTAAGCGATGGCTCTTCAACATGGCCTGGAGATTTAGATTTGGAGAATGAAATTCAAGATTTAAATCCTGGAGACACAAATAATGCAACTTACATTCAGTTTGATTTTGTTCCATTAGCTAATACCATTTCGTTCAATTTTGTATTCGCTTCTGAAGAATATGGCACATTTCAATGTTCATTTACAGATGCCTTTGCTTTTTTATTAACGGATAATACATCTGGTCAGACAACAAACCTTGCGGTGGTACCTAATACTTCAGATCCAATATCTGTTTTAACGGTTCGAGATAATACATACAATATTTCATGTCCTTCACAAAACGAAGAGTTTTTTGCTGCTTTTTATGGCACTAATGGACTTCCTGAAGCGGATAGCCCTATTGAATTTAAAGGCCATACGGTGAGCTTATCTGCACAAAATACAGTTATTCCAAATAACAGCTACACCATAAAACTTGTTATAGCAGATTATTTTGATACTCAATATGATGCCGCTGTATTTCTTGAGGCAGGCAGTTTTGATTTAGGTGGAAATCTTGGTGACGATGTAACCATTGAAGCTGGGAATGCACTTTGTTTAGGTGGAACAATTACATTAGATTCACAATTTCCAGGAGCTAATCATACATGGTATTTAAATGATGAGGTTATTGAAGGAGAATCATCATCAACTATTGAAATTAGTGAAGCAGGAGTTTATTCTGTTGATATCGTTTTTAGTGAAGAATGCTCAACCTCAGATTCCATTTTGATTGAATATAAACCCTCTCCAGTAATTGAAGCATCATCAGATTTATTAAAGTGTAATGCCGGTAGCCCCTCTTTTGACTTAACTGAAAATGATTCACTAATATTTGGTTCTCAAGATTCTAATGAGTTTAATTTAACCTATCATACTTCGATTGATGATGCTGAAAATGACATTAATCCAATTACTTCAAATCTTACAAACTATACTACTTCTTCTGATATTGTTCCTATTTTTATCAGAATTGAGGATGCCCTCACAGAAACTTGTTTTGTTACTGGTAGTTTCAATCTAATTTTAACTGGAGCACCTCCTATTTCTAATACATCTGATCTTACACTATGTGACGATTTGTCTAATGATGATATTGCAGAATTTAATTTAGAATTACAAAACTCTAATATACTTGGAGGACTTAATTCTGACGATTATAATATTTCTTATTACATTACTTATGCTGACGCTAATTCATCAATAAATGCATTACCTTTAAATTATCAATCAACGACAAGTATTTTACCAATCTTTGTTAGAATTGATAGTGTTGATGACCCTGCATGCTACAATGTCTCTCCCGATCCTTTGTTCAATTTAATCGTCAATAACAAAGCGACTGCCACTACGCCAATTAATTTAACAGATTGTGATACAAGTAACACAGGCGCAGTAACATCAACATTTGATTTAGAAGATCAAACAGGACCGATTTTAGGCACACAGGATTCTTCAACCTTTACAGTAACGTATCATTCCACTGAAGCTTTTGCAGAATCTGGTATGAATGCTCTTAGTAGTCCATTGACTACAACATCAACAACGATATATGTACGAGTTGAAGAGGATGGCTTGCCAACGTGTTATGAAACTACTCAATTTGATATCATTGTATATCCAAATCCAGAGGTACTGAACCAAACCACAACAATATGTAGCGCATCAATAGTTGACCTTACGTTAGGTGATGATGCCGATGGCCCATCGGTGGCGAGTTATGCACTTACCGCCATTACACCAGCTTCGGGCTTAGTGGCCGATGCTGCGAACGCCACAGTAGGAACAAATTTAGCATCAGATGCCATTGCGTTGGATGTATGGACTAACACCACGACGACAGCGCTTGATGTTGTATATAGTTTTGTGCCAGTATCTTCGGACAATTGCGTGGGTGCAACCTTTACCGTTACTGTAACGGTCAGTCCAGAGCCAGAGGTACTGAATCAAACCACAACAATATGTAGCACTTCAACAGTTGACCTTACGTTAGGTGATGACACTGATGGCCCGTCGGTAACGAGTTATGAACTTACCGCCATTACACCCGCTTCGGGCTTAGTGGCCGATGCTGCGAACGCCACAGTAGGAACAAATTTAGCATCAGATGCCATTGCCTTGGATGTATGGACTAACACCACGACGACAGCGCTTGATGTTGTATATAGTTTTGTGCCAGTATCTTCGGACAATTGCGTGGGTGCAACCTTTACCGTTACTGTAACAGTCAGTCCAGAGCCAGAGGTACTGAATCAAACCGCTACAATATGTAGCGCATCGGCGGTTGACCTTACGTTAGGTGATGATGCCGATGGCCCATCGGTGGTGAGTTATGAACTTACCGCCATTACCCCAGAGGCGGGATTAGTAGCAGGCAGTTCTAATGCTGTAGTAGGAACAAATTTAGCATCAGATGCCATTGCATTGGATGAGTGGACCAATACGGCCACCACACCACTAGATGTGGTTTATAGTTTTATACCAGTATCTTCGGACAATTGCGTTGGTGCAACATTTACCGTTACTGTTACTGTAAATCCAGAGCCAGAGGTACTGAATCAAACCACAACAATATGTAGCACATCGGCGGTTGACCTTACGTTAGGTGATGATGCCGATGGTCCATCGGTGGTGAGTTATGATCTTACAGCGATTACCCCAGAGGTGGGCTTAGTGGCCGATGCTGCGAACGCCACAGTAGGAACAAATTTATCATCAGACGCTATTGATTTAGATGAGTGGACCAATACGTCCACCACGCCATTAGATGTGGTTTATAGTTTTATTCCTTATGATGCTGTGGGTTGTTTTGGTCCTTCCTTTACCGTTACTGTAACGGTCAGTCCAGAGCCAGAGGTACTGAATCAAACCACAACAATATGTAGCACTTCAACAGTTGACCTTACGTTAGGTGATGATGCCGATGGCCCATCGGTAGCAAGTTATGAACTTACCGCCATTACACCCGCTTCGGGCTTAGTGGCCGATGCTGCGAACGCCACAGTAGGAACAAATTTAGCATCAGATGCCATTGCCTTGGATGTATGGACTAACACCACGACGACAGCGCTTGATGTTGTATATAGTTTTGTGCCAGTATCTTCGGACAATTGCGTGGGTGCAACCTTTACCGTTACTGTAACAGTCAGTCCAGAGCCAGAGGTACTGAATCAAACCGCTACAATATGTAGCGCATCGGCGGTTGACCTTACGTTAGGTGATGATGCCGATGGCCCATCGGTGGTGAGTTATGAACTTACCGCCATTACCCCAGAGGCGGGATTAGTAGCAGGCAGTTCTAATGCTGTAGTAGGAACAAATTTAGCATCAGATGCCATTGCATTGGATGAGTGGACCAATACGGCCACCACACCACTAGATGTGGTTTATAGTTTTATACCAGTATCTTCGGACAATTGCGTTGGTGCAACATTTACCGTTACTGTTACTGTAAATCCAGAGCCAGAGGTACTGAATCAAACCACAACAATATGTAGCACATCGGCGGTTGACCTTACGTTAGGTGATGATGCCGATGGTCCATCGGTGGTGAGTTATGATCTTACAGCGATTACCCCAGAGGCAGGATTAGTGGCAGGGGGCTCTAATGCTGTAGAGGGAACGAATTTATCATCAGATGCTATTGATTTAGATGAGTGGACCAACACGTCCACCACGCCATTAGATGTGGTTTATAGTTTTGTGCCAATGTCATCAGACAATTGTGTGGGTGCAATATTTACCGTTACTGTTACTGTAACCCCAGAGCCAGTACCTGTGGTAGAACCCCCTTTGTCATTATCGAACTGTGATGATGATACGGACGGGTTGTTAACTTTCGATATGAGTTCGGTTTCAGCCGATATGATAGGTTCACAGTCTAATATCTCTGTAACATATCATGACACAGAGTCTAATGCAATAATAGGTAATAGTACTTCATTAGGAACGAATGTTACAATGACCGAGCCTTACGAACAGACTATTTTTATTCGTTTTGAAAATACTCTTACAAACTGTTATGTAATAAGAACTATTAATTTAATTGTTGATCCATTACCAGTAGTAAATTTAGAAAATGATTATTTTATTTGTTCAGATTCAAGCTCCATAGGTGATGATTTTGTAGAGGTTGATCCAGGGCTTTCGCCATCGGTTTATAGTTTTACGTGGCGTGATGAATTTGGTGCGCTACTTAGTACAGCACCGACCTACACCATTGATGAAGTTGGTATTTATACTTTAGAGGTGAGTTATTCAAATTCTAGTACGGGTTGTTCGGCGCCATTAGAAATTTTCACAGTCAGTGAAAGTGGTCCACCATTGCTCACTGTTGATGTAGTGACAGAGGATTTTGCAGACACACATGTTGTTGTAGCTTCGGCAGTAGGGACAGGTGCTTATGAGTTTAGTTTAGACCAGGGGCCATGGCAGGATAGTGGAACGTTTATAGGGGTAACCCCAGGTGATCATGTCATTAGTGCGCGTGATCTTAACGGGTGTGGCGTTTCAACGGAACCATTATTTATTGTAGATTATCCAAAATATTTCACGCCTAATGGTGATGGTTATAATGATACATGGAATATATCAGCCTTGTCTAGTCAATTAGGGTCTAGGATATTAATATTTGACCGTTTTGGTAAGTTGTTAAAGCAAATCAGTACGGCAGGCGATGGTTGGGATGGCACCTATAATGGCCAAAAGATGCCAACGACGGACTATTGGTTCTTATTGGAGTACAATGATTTAACAACATCAGAGCCCAAACAACTCCGAGCACACTTTAGTTTGAAGAGGTAGTAGTTAGTAATAAAAAAAACCCAGCATTGCTGGGTTTTTTTATTTTAGACTAATTCAGATTATAAATCCATGCTTAAAGTAAGTGAGATAATAGAGTTTTTGTTGTTTATTGAAGCTGAGTCAAGTGTGCCGCTTTCAAAAAATTGTTGTTGTCTTTTTTGTTCTGTGCGTTCATAAGCTAAGTCAATCTTGGTATATCCAAAATTGTAGCCAATACCAAGAGAAAATCCATTTAAATCATTAGCGATGTTTGTGTTTTTGTAGGGGCTTTCTTCAATTCGGTATCCACCTCTAAAACTAATATTTTTGTGTCTCAATTCAGCGCCTAGCTTGTAAGTATTAGCAACTTTAAAAGTGTTATTGATGTCACTGCTAAGCGCAGTGTCTAATTGATTATCACCTGTGTCAAAACTCATGTTTGCATAATTTTTACGCGTATAATCAAAGCTAATGAGTCCTTTTTTACCTAAAATATAAGCCACACTTCCTGTCATGTTACCAGGTGTTTTTAAATTATATTCAGGAAAAATATTAACGATATTTGGATTTACAGTAAAGCCGTTATTTTCTGCATCGTTGAATGTGGATAAATATTGCGTCGTTTCTTCACGAAGTGTGAGCCATGTGGGCGAAGAATAATTAAACCCAAAACGCAATTCATCTGTTAATTTTATAATAGTTCCGAGCTGTAATGAAAAACCTTCACCTTTTGTAAATAATTGATTTTCAAAGTTTACAAGATTCACTGTTGAGTCAACATTATCGTTTTCTTCAATTAGAAATGTTTTTTTACTAAACTCCAAAAAATGTGAATTTAGGTTCAATCCTAAACTTATAGATTCATTGTATTGAAATGCAATGTTGGCTGAAAACTTACCATTATGACCCATAGATTCATAATCAAACTCCTGATTAAAATTTCCTGCTGCTATGTTTGAAGTATATACGGTGTTGGTGTCGTCATTGTTATCACCAGGTTCTAAAATTCCACCTTCATAACCCAAAAAAGCTTGTTGGTGTTGGTAGCCATAGCTAGCTCCAATATCTGCATAAGCTTGAGTTACTGTTTCTCCAGAAAGTAATCTGATGTCACCCAATTTTAAGCCATTTGCATTTTGTAAAAAATAACTGGAAATGGAATTATTTGTTGTCCCAGCGGCAAAAAAACGTGTATTGTAGTCTTGTAATTGCTCATAAAACAAACTCACCACAAACTTATTCCAAAGCGATTTTGTATTGTTGTTTTTGAATACAAATGCAGCCCCTATTTGATGTAAATCAAAGTTATTTTCAGTTCTATTGGCGGTCCCACCGCCATAGACAGCATCTTTTGAAATGTTATTATTAGATGCTGACAGTGCTCCATGACTTCTATTAAAAATTGCAGCGCCTGCTGGGTTTATACTTATGGCAGAGATGTCACCCCCAAGTGCACCAAATGCACCACCCATTGCTTTAAATCGAGCAGTCCCTTGAGTTTCTCCACTCGAATATCTTAGACCATCACTTACATATTGAGCATTGATTGTATGAAATGCAATGAAACAAAATATTGAAACAAAAATTCTTTTCATTCTACTTACTTATTATAAAGATTAAATATTGTACTAATTTCTTCTTCTTGAAGTTGTTCCTCCTCCACCTCTTGATCTTGTACCACCTCCGCCAGATCTCATAGTGCCACTTGGCCTTGATGTTGGTCTAGTATATGTAGGTCGAGTAGTTCTTGTGCTTGGTCTTGTTGTTCTTGTTGTTGGTTTTGTTGTTCTTGTTGTTGTTCTTGTGTTTGATCGCACTGACCTTGTAGGTTGTGTGGTCGTCCTGGTTGTACGTGTTGTAGTTCTTGTACCATTATTATTTCTAACAGAACGTGTTGTTGTACTTCGTGTTGTGTTGTATGAATTTCTTGAAGAATTTGCACTTCGTGTCGCAGTTGAACGTGTTCTAGAGACTGTTCCTAGCGCACTACGACTGGATAAACTTCCAGATCTATAGCCTGAGTTTCTGCTTCCAGTATTTCTGTAGCCGTTGGTATACGTCCCATAACGTCTTCCATAAGAATTATAATAGAAGCTTCCAGCATATCCATACGGAGATTGCCAAGCACTATAAAAATAGGGATCCCATAGTCCATAGTTTTGATAACCCCAATTCCAGCCCCAATTGTTCCATCCAACATTCCAACCCCAATTGTTCCATCCAGCATTCCAACCCCAGCGATTGCCATAAAAGGGGTAGCCCCATCCTAAGCCATAGTAATAAGGTCTTGTTTGGATATTTATAATAACTTGAGAGTCACTATTTTGCCCCCATCCTGCATAAGATTTTTCAGATGTATTTTCAGTATTATTATAGTCTCCACTATAGTCATCAGCATTAGTGAAAACGCTAGAGTTCTCATCGCTGTATTCTGTAGCTTTTCCTTTAAAATAGTCTTTGTAATAACTATTACCTTGAGAATTTTCAGTGTTATCATCATTTATTACTTCAACATAATCTCTATTTTCACTAGTTCCATAAATACCATCATCGGCCATGCCAACATATTGATAAGACCCGCAAGAGGCCAAAAATAGGACGCCAAATAAACTATAAAAAACAGTTTTTTGTTGCTTTAAAAATGTAATAAATCTCATGACGTTGTAAATTAAATTGTTGGACGTTTTAAAAATACTTAGTTTTGTGTAAAATTTTATATTAGCTACAACACAATAGTTGTGCCAAATTACAATATTATGGCTAAAAACCTTACAAAAAGAGCTGAAGATTACTCCAAGTGGTACAATGAATTGGTTGTTAAAGCAGACCTAGCCGAGAATTCTGCTGTGCGTGGTTGTATGGTTATAAAACCATATGGTTATGCGATTTGGGAAAAGATGCAAGCAGAATTGGATCGGATGTTTAAAGAAACAGGGCATCAAAATGCCTATTTTCCATTGTTTGTCCCAAAAAGTTTATTTGAAGCAGAAGAAAAAAACGCTGAAGGTTTTGCTAAAGAATGTGCAGTTGTTACCCATTATCGTTTGCAAAATGACCCTGAACATCCAGGGAAACTTCGTGTTGATCCCAAAGCAAAACTCGAGGAGGAGCTTGTGGTGCGACCTACAAGTGAGGCTGTGATTTGGAATACTTATAAAGGTTGGATTCAATCGTATAGAGATTTGCCAATTTTAATAAATCAATGGGCCAATGTGGTACGCTGGGAAATGCGTACCCGTTTGTTTTTGCGTACTGCCGAATTTTTATGGCAGGAAGGGCATACCGCACATGCCACTAAACAAGAAGCATTAGACGAGGCTAAACAAATGAATCAGGTATATGCCGATTTTGTTCAAAATTTTATGGCTATGCCTGTTATTCAAGGTACAAAAACAGAAAGCGAGCGCTTTGCAGGCGCAGAAGAAACCTATTGTATAGAAGCCCTTATGCAAGACGGAAAAGCCCTACAAGCTGGAACATCACATTTTCTAGGACAAAATTTTGCCAAAGCTTTTGATGTAAAGTTCATGACCAGCGCTGGCGATCAAGATCATGTTTGGGCCACTTCGTGGGGGGTTTCAACACGATTGATGGGCGCACTCATCATGACACACAGTGACGATCAAGGGTTGGTACTTCCGCCAAATTTAGCACCATATCAAGTGGTGATTGTACCTATTTATAAAAGTGAGGAACAATTAGACGCCATAAGTACTGTTGCTCAGGACATTATGAAAACACTGCGCAGCGATAATATAAGTGTAAAATATGATGCTAGAACCACTCAAAGACCGGGAGCAAAATTTGCTCAGCATGAGTTGCAAGGAGTACCCTTACGTATTGCCATTGGACCAAAAGACTTGGAAAAAGGCACTGTAGAAGTTGCCCGGCGTGACACCCTTTCAAAAATGACATTTCCTTTAGATGGATTGTCTAAAGAAATTAAAAATTTACTCACAGAAATTCAGGAGACTTTATACAAAAGAGCCTTTGATTTTAGGGACGCACACATTACTGAGGTTGATACTTTTGAAGATTTTAAAAAGGTTTTGGAAGAAAAAGGAGGTTTTATTTCAGCGCACTGGGATGGTACTGCACAAACTGAGCAAAAAATAAAAGACGCCACCAAAGCCACCATACGTTGTATTCCTTATGATTCAACCGAGGAAGTTGGAGTATGTGTATTTTCTGGAGCACCATCAAAAGGGCGTGTTTTGTTTGCAAAAGCGTATTAAAATTTTCAAAAAAAAGTTAAAAAAACAACCATGATTGTTGTAGCATTTAAAAATAGTTGTATTTTTGCAACCGCAATATAAATATTGCAGCTGTTTTGGATTTAAAACAAGTTGAAAAATTCATAAGATTTAAATCGAAACAAAACGGCCCGTTCGTCTATCGGCTAGGACGCCAGGTTTTCATCCTGGTAAGAGGGGTTCGATTCCCCTACGGGCTACAAATTATAATCGTATAATATTTAAAGAATTATGGCAAATCATAAGTCAGCATTAAAAAGAATTAGAAGCAATAACGCTAAACGTATTCTGAATAAGTATCAGCATAAAACAACACGTAATGCGATTAAAAACCTTCGCGCGTTGACCGATAAGAAGAAAGCAGAAAAAGCGTTTTCTTCTGTGTCGTCTATGATTGACAAGTTGGCCAAAAGAAATATCATTCATAACAATAAAGCAGCAAATTTAAAATCTAAATTAGCAAGCCATATTGCGCAGCTATAATTGTTTTAAACTTATTTTAAAAAAGGCCTTTCTTTATTGAAAGGCCTTTTTTTATGGATTTTTTTATATTTGAATGGAATAGAGCTTCAAATCTGTACTTCAAAAACAGGAATGACCTACGGAATGCCTTCGACATACATTATCAAGTTCTCTTCAAACCGACTTTCGTTTTGATGCGATTTTCTATTTAACTAAAGTAGGGCAAGTCCATTGTGATTTAAAGAAATGTTACTTCATTCTCTTGCAAATATAAAAAACCTTTTGGGCCATATTATAAAACATCAAAGTGTTGAAAATAAGCGAAATAAATCTGACACTTTTCATTTAAAATAGGCTCAAAAAAAAACCTCCAATTTGGAGGGTTTTTTATATGGTTTAGCTTTAATTATCCATTCATGGAAATCAAAAACTCTTCGTTGTTTCGGGTTTGTTTAAAGCGGTCATTAATAAATTCCATCGCTTCTACAGGGTTCATATCGGCCAAATACTTACGCATTACCCACATACGTTGTATGGTTTTTTCGTCCAACAACAGGTCATCACGTCGTGTACTCGATGAAGTCAAATCAATGGCAGGGAAAATACGGCGATTTGAAATTTTACGATCCAACTGCAGTTCCATGTTTCCTGTACCTTTAAATTCTTCAAAAATCACCTCATCCATTTTAGAACCTGTTTCTGTTAGTGCGGTTGCAATAATGGATAGTGAGCCCCCATTTTCAATTTTTCTAGCGGCTCCAAAAAAGCGTTTTGGTTTGTGTAATGCATTAGCATCAACACCACCACTTAAGATTTTTCCAGAGGCAGGTTGTACGGTGTTGTAGGCACGTGCCAATCGTGTAATAGAATCCAAAAGAATTACCACATCGTAACCACATTCTACCAATCGTTTTGCTTTTTCCAAAACAATATTGGCGATTTTAACATGTTCGTGCGCTTCTTTATCAAAAGTAGAAGCAATTACTTCCCCTTGAACATTTCGTTGCATGTCGGTAACTTCTTCAGGACGTTCATCAATGAGAAGAATCATTTGGTATACTTCTGGATGGTTGGCAGCAATAGCATTCGCGACATCTTTCAAAAGCATGGTTTTTCCTGTTTTTGGCTGCGATACAATCATACCACGTTGACCTTTTCCAATGGGTGAAAACAAATCCATAATTCGTGTTGAAATGGTACTTTGTTTTTCAGCAATATTGAATTTTTCTTGTGGGAAAAGAGGTGTAAGGTGTTCAAAAGCTACTCGGTCGCGGACCACTTGTGGGTCTAATCCATTGATTTTGCTCACTCGAATAAGTGGGAAATATTTCTCACCTTCTTTAGGTGGGCGAACATGCCCTAGTACTGTATCTCCATTTTTTAATCCAAATAAACGAATTTGTGATTGAGATACATAAATATCGTCTGGAGATGACAAATAGTTATAATCTGAAGATCTCAAAAATCCGTACCCATCTGACATGACATCCAAAACACCTTCACTTTCTATAATGGCATCAAATTCAAAATCGGGTTCTTTATAGCGGTTTCTGTTGTCTTTGTTACCGTTATTTTCCTTGCGTTGATGGTTATTATTATTACTATTGTTTTTGTTTTGGTGGTTTTGTCCGTTGTTATGTTTTTGTTGCTTCTGCTGTTTTGGTTTATTATGCGGCTCTTTTGCAGTTGCGTTTTCGTTGTCTTTGGACGAATTTTTAGTGTTGTTGTTTTTCTGATTTTTTTCTTGAGCGCGTTCAGTATTGCTGTTTTTTTGCTGATTTTGAGCAGGTTTATTGATGCGCTCACGCTTTGGTTTTTGTGATCTTTTTGGCTCTTCCTTTACTTCTGTAGTTGGGCTGGCCGCCTGAACATCCAAAATTTGATAAATCAGGTCTAATTTTTTTAAGCTTCTGAATTTTGGGACATTTAAATTTTTTGCAATTTCCTGTAATTCAGGGAGTTTTTTTTCTTTTAATTGTGAAATTTCAAACATTATTTGTTGAGTATTTAATGATATTTAAATTGGTTTTATGTTGCAAGCAACAAAATATTGTGAGGATTATTTAAAAATGAAATAATTGTTGATAAAGTGAAAATCAGTGAAAGCTATAAGAGTACTTTCGTATTCATATAGTGCAATTATACAACAATATTTTTAATAAATTATTTAAAATAATAAAAAAGAAACTACTACATTTGATTCCTCAAAACTAATAATGCTTCAAAGAATTCAAACGGTATATATTATTTTAGCATCTATCTGTTCGGGTGTCCTCTCTTTTTTGTTACCCCTATGGACAAATGCGAATGAATCCTATTATGCCATAGATTCTATAGAGTATTTTAGTTTATTTATGGCCTCTACAATTTTGGCTGTTTTTTCTGTATTTCAATTTAAATCACGACAAACTCAGTTTGTAGTTTGCCGTCTTAATATCATATTAAACTTAATTTTACTAGGATTGTTTGTATATCGACTTCTTAATTTACCTGGAGCATTTGAAAATGCAGAGAAAGGTATTGGGTTAATTCTTCCTGTTATTTCTATCGTATTATTGGTTTTAGCCAATAAAGCCATTAAAAAGGATGAAGCACTCGTAAAATCAGTAGATCGATTGAGATAAACCTATTATCTTAGTAGTATTAGTGCGAGAAAAAACCCTGACTTAGTCAGGGTTTTTTTGTATTCTTCTTTCAAATTCAATGACTTCTAAATGTTGAATTTTCCCATTTGAAACTTCAAACCGAAGCATTGTTCGAACCTTATGAAACCCATGTATACCAACTGCACCAGGATTCATGTGCAAAAGATTTAGTTTTTTGTCGTGCATCACTTTTAAGATATGTGAGTGTCCAGCGATAAATAAATCTGGGGTTTGTTGCTGAATATCTTCTCGGACTATTTTTGAATACCGATTTGGGTAACCTCCAATGTGCGTGATCCAAACTCGTACGCCTTCTAGTGTAAACTTTTGATGTAGAGGGAACTCTAGACGTGCCTTTGCATTATCAATGTTGCCATATACTGCACGCAAAGGTTTCAGTTTTTTAATTGCATCTGTAACCTTTAAATCGCCAATATCTCCAGCATGCCAAACTTCATCTGCTTTTTGTACATGTTTTAAAATCTCATCCCCAATGTATCCATGGGTGTCGGAAAGTAATAGTATTTTTTTCATGGATTCATTAAAATACAAAAGGGTTTAGCTTCAAAGTCTTATCTTTGTTGATCCGTAACAAAAGTATCAAATTAGCTTGAGATATTTCATAGAACTTTCTTATAATGGAACAGATTATCATGGTTGGCAAGTACAGCCCAATGCCATTACAGTACAATCTGTTTTGGACAAAGCACTATCTATTTTACTAAAAACCCCAATGACTACAATGGGTGCTGGGCGAACGGATACTGGTGTACATGCTGCAAAAATGGTAGCTCATTTTGATTTTAATACTTCTTTTGATTTAGATGATTTAACTTATAAATTGAATTCTTTTTTACCGAAAGATATAGCAGTACATTACATTCAACAAGTGAAAAATGATGCTCATGCAAGATTTGATGCTACTCAAAGAACATATTTTTACAAAATATCTACAGTAAAAGATGTTTTTAATGTTGATGGTGCTTACTATTACAATAAAAATTTAGACTTCGATCTGATGAATAAGGCCTCAAAACTACTTTTGAACTATTCGGATTTTCAATGCTTTTCCAGAGCACACTCAGACGTAAAAACACACATTTGTTCCATTTCCGAAGCCTACTGGACTAAAGAAAAAAACACATTAGTATTTAAAATAAGCGCCGATCGCTTTTTGAGAAATATGGTACGTGCCATTGTCGGAACACTACTCGATGTTGGAAATTATAAAACATCGCTGGAAGAGTTTCACAAAATTATTCAATCTAAAGACCGTTCAAATGCAGGCGCATCAGCCCCGGCTAAAGGTTTGTATTTGAGTGAAATAATTTATCCTAATTCCATTTTTCATGTCTAAAAAGAACAAAAATATAGCCTTCGATGCACATTTGTTTGGCCGTCTTTTGGGCTATACAAAACGCTATTATATTGTCTTTATTTTTGCACTTATTACAGTTTTTGGTTTAGCAATTTTTGGTGCTCTACGTCCAAAAGTGTTGCAACTTGCAATGGATCAAAATATCGAACAACAAGTTCAGTCTGGATTTTTGAAATACATCATTTGGATGCTTATTTTACTGTTTTTAGAAGTTATTTGCAACCTCTTTTTTATTTATTATGCGAGTTGGCTTGGGCAATCTGTTGTTCGCGATATTAGAGTCAAATTATTTAAGCAGATATTGGGCTTTAAAATGAAATATTTTGATAACTCTTCTGTTGGGGTTTTATTGACAAGAACGGTTACTGATATGGAGCGTATTGCCGATATTTTTGGCGAAGGGCTTTTTATGATTTTTAGCGATATTTTAAAAATGCTTGTTGTAGGGTCAGTTATGGTTTATATGAACTGGCATTTGAGTATCATTGTATTTTGTACGCTACCCATCGTTTTAATCGCGACTAAAATTTTTCAAAAGCACATGAAAAAGGCCTTTGAAGAGGTGCGAAATGAAGTTTCAAATTTGAACTCTTTTGTACAAGAACGTCTAACGGGAATGAAAATAGTCCAACTCTTTGCTCGTGAAACGATTGAATATCATAGTTTTAAGGAAATTAATGAACGTCATAAAAAAGGATGGATAAAAACGGTGTGGTACAATTCTGTATTCTTTCCCATCGCCGAATTATTATCGTCTATCACTCTTGGAACTGTGATTTGGATTGGAGGACTTAACGTTATTTTTGAACAAACAGCAACCGTTGGTGATTTGGCCGCATTTATCATGATGGTTCCTATGATTTTTAGACCCTTGCATCAGATTGCCAATAAGTTTAATACGCTTCAAATGGGAATGGTTGCTGCAGACCGAGTGTTTAAAATTTTAGATACTGAGTCCAATATAGATGATTTTGGTGCTCAACAATTAACAAATTTCACAGGTGATATTGAATTTAAAAATGTATGTTTTTCCTATGTTGATAATGAACCCGTTTTGAAAAACATTTCATTTCAAGCAAAACCTGGTCAAACAGTTGCACTTGTAGGGTCTACAGGAGCTGGAAAAACAACGATAATCAATCTTCTTAACCGTTTTTACGATATTAATTCTGGAGCTATTCTATATGATGAAACACCAATTACATCTTTTTCATTAAAGTCTTTGAGGAAAAATGTAGCCGTGGTACTTCAAGACGTATTTTTATTTGCTGATACCATTTTATATAACATCACATTAGGCAACCCAAAATACACTCTTAAAGAAGTTGAAACCGCTGCCAAAGAAATTGGAATTCATGATTTTATAATGACATTGCCCGGTGGATATCAATATGATGTTAAGGAGCGTGGTACAATGCTTTCTGTTGGACAGCGCCAATTGATTTCTTTTTTAAGGGCCTATATCATCAACCCGAAGCTATTGATCCTAGATGAAGCCACTGCTTCTATTGACACTTATTCAGAACAATTGATTCAAGACGCAACACGCAAAATTACTAAAGGGAGAACATCTATAATTATTGCACATAGGTTGGCTACAATTCAAAATGCTGATAAAATTATTGTCATGAATAAAGGTGAAATTGTGGAATTTGGTAAGCACGAATCACTTTTAAAAAACAAAAATGGTGTCTATCGTGGGTTGTATGAAGCTCAATTTTTAAAGCAAAAAGAATTAAGCTAGGTCTGTCTTAAGTTTTTCTTTCAGTTCTTGAGTGTTGCTAAAGAGTACAAACTCGCCATTATTTACATATGAAATTTGTCCTGATTCTTCACTTACGACAACTGCAATAGCATCTGTTTTTTCGGTAATTCCGATAGCTGCTCTATGACGAAGGCCAAAACGATTGGGGATATCTTTTTTGTTGGTTACAGGCAAAATAACGCGTGTGGCTTTAATGACATTATTGGCGATGATAATCGCCCCATCATGAAGTGGGCTATTTTT
>Ga0228666_1000196_pt1 | contig 39932 bp, 39 predicted proteins | sample 80DmetaG_FD_182702 | JGI IMG/M metagenome (GOLD analysis project Ga0228666, IMG submission 182702) | Seawater microbial communities from Monterey Bay, California, United States - 80D | ecosystem: Environmental > Aquatic > Marine > Coastal | place: USA: California | collected 2016-10-11 | reverse complement strand
GCTTTTGACATAGGGGAAGTGGCAAATGCCATTTCAGAAAAACTTATCGATAGGCATCCTCATATCTATGGCGACGTAGAAGTTACCGACGAGACAGATGTAAAGAAAAATTGGGAAAAGCTCAAACTCAAAGAAGGCAACAAAGGGGTTTTGTCCGGAGTTCCTAAAAGTTTACCCAGCCTGGTTATGGCCAGTCGGATGCAAGATAAAGCCGCAGGCATTGGTTTTGATTGGAAAAGTATTGACGGGGTAAAAGATAAAATTAGCGAAGAGTTGGGAGAGTTGGACCACGAAATTAAACATGGCACAAAAGAAAAAATAACAGACGAAATGGGAGACGTTTTCTTCTCGCTAGTCAATTATGCACGTTTTCTAAAAATCAACCCCGACGATGCGCTCTCATCAACAAATAGGCGTTTTCGCCGCCGTTTTGAAGCCATGGAAAAGCTGGCAAAGCAGCAAGGGCAAGCTCTTGACAACCTAACACCTGACCAATGGGAACAGCTTTGGCAAGCAGCTAAAAAGGAGCAGGGCTAGTGTTTGTGTAAGGATTTTGCCAAACGCTTCTTTTCTTCTAAACCTTCTAGTCTTTTTTGATGCTTGGCGATGTCTTCATGAACCTTTATGACTATAGGATTCTTGTCTTGATTTTTTCCAAAAAACTGAAGGTTGGTTTCCAGTTGGATGATCTCCTGTTTTATTTCACCAATGCGACGGTTCAGGGATTGTAATTCCTTGCGTATGCTATCATCATCCTCTTTCATGTTATCAAGTTTGTTTTGATAACTTTTTTGGGTGATTTCTGAAGATGAAAGACCAATGATCTTATAAGCGTCGTCAACCAAACTTAAAAATTCTTGATTTATACTCATCTTATTTCTCGGGATATAGCCTATGGCATTCCATTCTGACACCATGTTCTCAATGTCTTTTTCATTGGGTTTATCAGCTGAAGCAATCAAATCTTGAAGAGATGACAACAGGGTCATTTTTTTATTGAGATTTTCCTTTTGCTTTTCGTTTTGCTGGTTGCGATTGGCGTCTTTGTTTTCAAAATATTCGTTACACAGGGCTCTAAACTGGGTGTTTAGTTTTATAAAATCTTCTTTTCTCACAGGTCCGGAAACCTTCCATTCCTTTTGTAAAGCGATGATTTTTAGTGTTGTTTCTTTGTGATTGGTTTGCTCCTTTAAGATTTCTGCTTGCGCAATAAGCTCCTTACGTTTAGTAACATTAATTGCGTATTCCTTTTTTAGCGACTTGTAAAAACGATTCCTTTTCTTGCTAAACTGATTTGATGTTTTTTTGAAAGTTGACCAAAGATCGTTTCGGTGTTTTTCAGGTACTTTACCAATGGCAAAAAACGATTCTCGAAGGCCGTCATAGGTTTTTGAGAAATTATTGATATTGGTTTTAGAATTAAATTCTTTGGCGAGTAACTCTTCCATTTGAGAAAGGATAGCTCTTTTTTTAAGAAGGTTTTCTTCGAAAATCTCTTCCTGATTCTTGATAAAATATCTTCGCTTGTCATGAACAATTTTCGTGGCATCACTAAACCTTTGCCAAACCTCTTCACTGTGTTCTTTATCCACAGGTCCAAGTTCATCCTTCCATTTTTTGTGTAGTGTCTGTAAGTGACGGAAGGCTTTTGGAATATCTTCCATGCTTGCCAGTGCCTCTGCCTGTTCGCAAATTTTCAACTTTTGCTCCAAGTTAAACTTAAAATCCAACTCACGTAGCTCTCTGTTTAAGTGAAGGAAGTCATAAAAATGCCCAACATGGTGATGATAGGTTTTCCAAATATTATTGGCTTCCATTCTAGGAACTTGCCCTGTTTCTTTCCAACGTCTTTGTAAATCTTTAAATTGTTTATAGGTCGTGTTTATATCTTGATCAACACCAATAAGTCCTTTTAATTCTTCTATCAGCGCCAGTCTTTGCTCAAGGCTCTTTTGCTGTTTTTCCTCAACGCTTCTGTAGTATGTGCCTCTATCGGATTTATATCTACGAATGATATTGTTGAATTCTTTTAGTACTGGTGGATTAAAATAAAAGGCATCGGGATTGCCTCCTTCCGCTATAAAAGCTTGCCTTTGAGTGTCTTTAAGACTAGCCATTTCTTTTTCAAAGGCCTTGGTTAAGGCATCCACAGTGCTTTTTAAACTTTGAATGGGTTTGTTACCCAATGCTTCGGAGAAATATTCCAACATTTTCTTGGGTTCCATACCGTCGAACACTTGCTCCGAACGCTCAGCTTCAGTTGTAGCATCATCTTCTTTGGTTTCTGCTTCTTCTTCGGTTTCTGCTTCTTCTTCGGTTTCGGAAGCATCCTGCACAGCTTCGACAGGCTCTTCAATGGGCTCAACAGTTTCTTCTTGCTTTTTTTCGGGTGCAGGCGCAGCCTTTTCGGCTTGTTCTTCTGTTACCGCTTCAACGGGTGGTTGAGTAGGTTTTTCTGTTGTCTCGTCTTCTTTTTTGGCATTGGGGATAGAAGCTTCTTCACTTACGTTTTCGTCGTTTGCTTTTGGCAAATCGTTGTCGGTTTTTTCCAACATAGTCATGATTTAAATCAATTCGAATATACAATTTATAGTATACCACTCAAAAAAAATCACATATTCCATAAATGCCAAGAGGCTTCAGCTTGTGCTACTAACATATTTTCGCCATTCCCAACCTTAGCGCCAGCTTTTTTACCTGCTTTCATAAAGGCTGTTTCCGTCGGATTATAAATCAAATCGAACAGTACATGAGCACTTGTGAGTTGTGCATACTTAAGATTTGGTTTCTGATGTACGTCAGGATGGGTTCCTAAAGGCGTGCAATTCACAATTAACTTGTGGTCTTTTAAGATTTTTTCTGTTAAATCGTCATAGGTTAGGTTGTTGAGGCCTTTTTTTCTTGAAACATATTGGGTTTTAATTCCCATTTTGTGCAATGAATAAACCACTGCTTTAGATGCACCGCCAGTGCCAAGCACTAATGCAGCGTTGATTTCAGCCGTGATCATAGGGGTAATACTCTTTTGAAAACCAATATAATCGGTATTATATCCCGTTGTGGTTCCGTCACTATTGAATACAATGGTGTTCACCGCACCAATGGCTTTTGAAACTTCATCAAGATTGTCAAGAAAGGGCATCACTTCTTGTTTGTATGGAATGGTAACATTCATCCCTTTAAGCTGAGGTGTTTGTAAAACCGTTTTGAAATCAGTTAAATCGGGTAAATCAAAATTTTGATACGAGCAGTGATCAAGCGCCTCTTTTTTAAATTTCTCAGCAAAGTATGCTCTTGAAAAGGAATAGTCTATATCCTTGCCTAAAAGTCCAAAACGCATTTTATTTTTTTCGCTCATAATAATCTAGTGAAAACACAACAAGTAAACCTACAACACACCATAAAATGGCCCAGATGCTGTCGGATATGTTATTTAGTTCAGCAAAATTAGCAATTCTATTTGGAGGCCAAAGAATAAACAGCGATCCAAAAACAAATCCAATCAATACGGCTTGCAGCTCGTCTTTGGCACGTTGTTGGATTTTGTGAATAAGCGCTGACAAGCTGCTGATGCCAATCAACGAGCCCAGTAGGAATACAGCAAACATAAGGGCATACGTCTCGTCTTGAGGGAGTAGTTCAATGCTGCTAAACGGACTTATGATATATCTGCCTAGGGCATTTACACTGTCTACAAGGAGTAGAGAATAATTGCCCATTAGAATGAGTAAAAACGAACCCGATAAGCCTGGTAAAGTCATGCCTATGATACTTAAATAGCCACACAAAAAAATATATAAGAGGTTGGTGTTTTCTTCTGATGGGGACAACACACTCAAGCCGATGCCTACAGTAAGGCCCACAAAGCCAAGCAACAAATTTCGTTTACGCCAATTACTGAAGTCTCTATATAAGATAATCGCAGATGCCAAAACCAAACCAAAGAATAATGCCCATACGTTTAGTGGATAGGAATTTAAGGCAGCGTCCAGCATTAGCGAAAGGGTGAAGTAACTCAGTATAACCCCAACAAATAAGGCTATTAAAAACGTACCATTAATATATTGCCAAAAAGTTCTAAAGCGTCCTCTAAAAAGCAGGGATATGGCTTTGAAATTTAGGCGTTGAAAGGAAAAAATAAGCTCCTCATAAAAACCTGTCACGACTGCAACTATACCACCGGACACCCCTGGAATTTTATTAGCGATCCCCATAGCAATCCCTTTGAGGATTAATAAGCTGTAATATGATAACGATCGGTTAGCCATGATTTTTTTTGCTAAATTTTTCTAAAAAATACAACAAACATAATGCCGCTATAAATGCGCTAGTAGCCAATACTACCTGTGCATCGGGGTTGGAGAATTCTGGCAGCGTAACTGTTGTCGTTAGCGGTTCTTCAATTCCTTTGCTATTGGTGTAGTATGCTGTGATTTTTTTCCACGGCCATACTTTGTATAATGAGCCCATTAAAAAGCCTGTCATGGTAGCTAAAATGCTGTTTTTATGTTGAGAAAAAAGCCAACGCAAGACCCTTGCAAAAGCTTTTAGCCCTATCAATCCACCTGCAGCCATCACCAAAAAAACAATCAATCCTTCAATTTCAAAGGCCTTTATCTTATCTAGTGCATTCAAGGCAGTTTCGTACGCACCAAGTAAGATTAGAATAAAGGCTCCAGAAATTCCGGGGAGTATCATGGCTATTACCACTAGCATACCGCAGAAAAAAAGATATAGCAAGCTATTAGATCCTGAGCTGGGCGTAATTAACCCTATTCCCAAAGCAACAAGAAAACCCAATGCCATGGCTGTGAAAGCGGGAATATTCCACCTAGAAACACTGTTTTTTAAAACAAAGGCACTTGCTAATATCAGTCCAAAGAAAAAGGCCCATAGTGGGATAGGATAGGCAGTAAGTAGCCATGAAATGCCACTGCTTACTATTAGTATGCCAGTGGCAATGCCCAGGGCTAACGCCAATAGAAATGAGCCATCAAGAGATCGCCAAGCCGCTTTTCTATTGGGGCCAAGCAATTGTAAGAGTAGTGTAAGTGAAACCTTGTCAATGGCTTTAATGAGTCTTTCATAGATATGAGTGATAAGCGCAATGGTACCTCCAGAAACACCTGGTACCACATCGGCTGCGCCCATAGCCAAACCTTTTAGATATATTACAATATGTTCTTGCACGGATTGCTTCATTAGACCCAAGTGTTGAAATGTAAAATTACGCAATCGAGCGTAAAGAATACTATGAAATGGATAAGGTGTCTTTTACCAAGACTGTAGCCCTTGAGGTTGGGAAGGTTTCATATAAAACATCCAGTTCATTGGGATTAATAGCATAGGCATTTTTAAGAAAAAAAGATGCTTCATTTGCTTTCGCTTGCATCATATAAAAACCTGCGAGCATGTAGTTTAGAGAGCTGTTCTCGGGGTGAAACTCCAAACCTTGTTGTAAGGTCTCAATCCCCTTGCTATAGTCTTGTAATTGCAACAAGACACCCGCCCAGTCTAGCCAAGTTTGTAATTCGTAGTTCCCAAGATTTACCAAACGTTCGTATGCGAGATTCGCTTCTTCAAAGAAGCCCAATGCTTTATTAGACTGTGCATACAAACGCCAATACATCACGTGGCCGGAATCGATTTTAACAGCTTTTTTTATGTAGTGCAATACTTTTGCATAGGATTTGTTGCGCATATAGTGCCCACACAGTGCCAGCCAGCTTTTATCCAACAAAGGGTCTTCGTGTATGGCTTTTTTAAGAAACTTAATACCCAACTCATCATTTTTGAGTTTTAAATGACATTCGCCAATACGCAGGAGCGCAAAAGCTGTCGGGTCATCAATGCTAAGTGTTATTTCATAATGATTAATTGCTTCATTATATCTTCCTAGTTGTTCCAATGCCTTGCCTAGCTCTAGGTATGCACCTATAAACGTATCATCGCAAATGATAGCAAAATCAAAAGCCGTGATGGCTTGCTCGTACATATGCTTGGCCAAATACTGTCTTCCTAATTGATGCCATGCAACTTCGTTGTAGGGGTCTCTGTTTAAAAACTCATTCATGTAGGCAATGGCACCATCAGCATCCTTTAAGGACTCAAAGCAATAAATGATGTTGTACAAGGCATGATTGTCTGTTACTTCTTCCTCCAAACATCTAATGAAATATTCTTTTGCCATAAAAAAGGCATCCAAGTATAGGTATTCCATTGCAAGAAGCGAATGAAATTCATATTTATTGTCCACATAGGTCAGCCCTTTTTTAAGAGATTCGATAGCCTCTTGATGCTCATTGCACTTGGATTGTATTACCGCCAAATGCTGGAAGGCGTAAGGATTGAAGGGTTCAACAGCGATAAGGTTATCCACTAGATTACGAGCCTCTTCGTATGAACTCGTTAGGGTGTGGTATTCTATTAGGAGTAAAATGAGTTCGGTTGCATCAGGGTGTTGGTTGAGTCCAACTTCAATGGCTTTTTTTGCCATGCTCAGGTTGGCGGCATCAATATAATACTGCCCAATTTCTTCAAATTCTGAGGCATCGAAAAATTGAATTTCGTTTGTTTTGAGCATCGACTCAAAACGCGAAATAGGTAAATCAGAAAAATCACCAAATGGGAACTCCATACCTTGATTTAGATTATATAAATCTAAAAATTGAATTTCAGCTTACTGTAGCGGTGTTGACTCAATTTTCAACAAAGTAATCAACACTCTGTTTGGTTGAGTACTTTGATAAGGGTTTTACAGGCTTTTTTAATCTGTTTTTCAGAGATAGTCAGCGGTGGAGAAATTCGTACAGCCTTGGGTTCAAACAGCAGAAAAAAGAGCAAAACACCTTCTTCCAAGCACTTTTTGACAAGTGTTTGTGCTGTTTTTGTGTCTTCCATAATGAGCGCGAGCATAAGCCCCTTACCCCTAATCGCCTTGATTTTAGGGTGGACAAGTAATTTTCGAAACAGTTTTTCTTTCTCAAGTGTCGCTGCTATCAAATTGCTATTGAGCATGGTATCCAACGTAGCTCGGCAGGCTGCAGCAATGACTGGATTTCCTCCAAAAGTCGTAATATGTCCAAGCGAGGGCGCTTGTTTGAGCTGCGCCATGTGTTTTTGATCTGCGATAAAAGCTCCTACGGGAAGTCCACCTCCAAGCCCTTTCCCAATGACCAAAATGTCAGGTGCTATTTCGTGATCCATAAAGGCAAAGAGTTTTCCTGTGCGTCCAATTCCTGGTTGAATTTCGTCTAGGATAAGCAGCGCACCAACGTCTTCACAACGTTTTTTAACTTTTTTTAGATACCCCTTGTCTGGTACAATAAATCCAGCACCCCCTTGAATGGTTTCTAAAATAACAGCAGCTGTTTGGCTTGTGATATTTTTAAGATCCTCAGGATTGTTAAAGCGTATAAAACGGGTCCCTGGAATAAGAGGTCTGTATGCACTTTTTCGCAATTCGTATCCCATAACACTCATAGCTCCCATGGTATTTCCATGATAGGCTTTTTTTGCCGCTATAATTTCAGCACGTCCAGTTACACGTTTGGCCAATTTTAATGCACCTTCTATAGCCTCGGTTCCCGAATTGGTTAAATAGGTAGTGTTTAGGTGTTGCGGTAAGTGATCGGCCAGCAACTTGGCCAGTAAGACAGGTTCTTTTTGGATAAACTCTCCATAAACCATCACGTGGAGGTATTTGCCTAATTGTCTTTTGATAGCGCGCACAACTTTGGGGTGTCGATGCCCCAAGCTACATGCAGATACACCAGCTACCAAATCAAGGTACTTTTTGTTGTTGCTATCGTATAAGTAGCACCCCTTTGCACGAACAATTTCAAGTCCCATCGGATATGGTGTTGTTTGCGCTTGAAAATCTTTAAATAACGATGCAAGTGAAGCCATTGCAGTTATCTTTTTAATTTTATTGGGACTCCTTCTATTTCTGGCAGATTACCCTTTATGTTGAAGCGTTGGAGGTCTATGCCGTGAAACAGATCTTCCTTGCTGTATATTCTCTCATCTTCTCGCCATGTAAAACCAAGTAACTGCCTGGTGTTTTCAGGAAGGTCATCAGGAGGATAAACGACCCCATCGGGATTTGTAAAAAAAGTGATTTTTTCGATACCACTGTCTTCAAATTCTAAGCGCAATGCACTGCAGATGGCTTTATCTATCCCTGTCAGTTCAAGAGTTTCATCATCATAGATATAATAAACCATTTCTGTATTCTGAATAACGTCTACTATTTCAAGACTTTTACCCTTGAACTTGCCCTTTAGTTGAAGCCCTTTGATTTGATTAAAATTAGCTGCATTTAAACTGTCTTGTTCAATCACAAAAGCGTTATTGTAGATAAGTAGCGAATCCAATACTTCTTTTTCAGTGTCTATGGTAAGGTGGATCTCGTCTCCTGTCATTTGACTTTCATCTGACCATAATATAGGGTTGCGATCTGCAATCTCTTGAGGTGTTAAATATTGTAAATCACGATCAGTGATGGGGCGCCTAATGAGCTTTGCGCGTCCGGAAGTTTGATTAAAGTGAATAGAGTCTGTTTTACCACTCAAATCTTCTTTGAAAATGCGTACATCGTGAAATCCACGTATGATTCGTTGTTCAGGAGGACCAGTTGCAATAAGTGTATCTGCATGAATATAAAGGGAATCGAGTTCAACTACATTAATCGCAACCGCTCGGTGGGTTACCATAGCTGAGTCTTTTTCTTTAAATACCTGCCCGTAATTCCCTGTGATGATGGAATTATTTATAGTATCGGTTATCCGAATATTTTGGGTGGCTGACGCATATTTTTTGGTATCATTAAAATAGATGCTATCGCCAAGGATGTTACGGTTGTTGTAGTCAATAGAAGCGTTTTTCTTAAAGAAACCTTCTTTCTTTACTGTGTTATAAAAGCCTTCACGGCAACGAACCACATAATCTTCTCCTATAATCGTGGTGGCTCCGTAAAAAAAAGCGTGCTTTGTTTCGGTGTAAAAATCCATGCGTGCAGAAGTCAAGGTAAAATCAGGATTGTTGACCACTACTTTGTTTTCAAACGTGTATTTTTTGCTATCAGAAATATAAGTACCTCTTTTGCTAGTAATCGTAGTCAAGCTGTCATAAACTGTTCCATTAGCAGGGTAGTAGGCTATGTTTTTAGTTCTGTCAAAATAAAGTGTATCCGTTTCAAGCAGCATTTCCTTGTTGTCAAGCACAACCTGTTCTTTTGCAACGGCTAGGTTTATTTTGCCATCATAATTGACAGTCTTGCTTGTTAGCACCAAGCTATCCCCTTGCATGATGCGGACATTTCCAAAGGCATCAAATCTATTTTCTTTTTTATAAAAAAAGGCCTTGTCAGACCATACATCCATGCCTTGATGCACCAGATGTACCTGTTTGGTAGCACTTCGTTCTAAGATATTTGCTCCAGGAAAGTTTTCTTCATCTAGCTGAAAAGATCCCGCTTGACGTATTTCTATTTCTTTTTTCTGTGCCCATAATCCACTAGCGGACAACAGCAGTAAACAAGAAAAGAGAACAGCTCTCATGCGTATTTATTATGACGAACGAAAGATGGTTTGATTTCTATCTGGGCCTACAGAAACAATCTTTATGGGTGTTTCTACATAAGCTTCAATAAAGGCCACATAGTCCATAAATGTTTTTGGAAGTTCCTCCTCGCTGCGCATTTTGGTCAATTCTTCCTTCCAGCCAGGCAATGAAGTGTATTGTGGTTTTACCTCTTCTGGATTTAAGGAGTAGGGTAGGTGCTGAATGTTTTCGCCTCTGTAATCATACGAGACACAAACCTTAAGCGTATCAAAACCAGAAAGCACATCGCCTTTCATCATCATCAATTGGGTGACCCCATTTACCTCTACAGCGTATTTAAGGGCAACCAAATCAAGCCAGCCACAACGACGTGAACGACCCGTGGTAGCGCCAAACTCGTGTCCTACACGACCCATTGTTTCCCCGATTTCGTCAAATAGCTCGGTTGGAAAAGGACCGCTTCCCACTCTCGTGGTATAGGCTTTGAATATGCCGTAAACTTCCCCAATTTTATTGGGCGCAATACCCAGTCCAGTACATGCGCCTGCGGCAGTCGTATTGGATGAGGTAACAAACGGATACGTACCAAAGTCAATGTCCAAAAGGGAACCTTGTGCGCCTTCAGCTAAAATGTGCTTGCCTTCTTTTTGGGCTACACTTAGGAATTGTTCGCTGTCAACAAACGAAATGTTGCTTTTCAAAAAAGCTATGGCTTCAAAAAACGCCTTATCAAGTGAGTCCATGTCATACTCAAGATTAACGTTCATGTTAGCAACCATCGCCAAATGTTTATCGCGAAGTGCTTGATACCTTGTCTTCCAGCTTGCTAATTCAATATCGCCAACTCTAATCCCATTACGACCTGTTTTGTCCATATACGTTGGACCGATACCTTTGAGTGTAGATCCAATTTTTGCTTTTCCTTTTGCCAGCTCTGAAGCGGCATCGAGAAGCCGGTGTGTTGGAAGAATTAGGTGCGCTTTTCTAGAAACCAATAGTGACCTATTGATATCAATATCAAAAGGAGCAAGGTTGTCTAATTCTTGCTTAAAAATCACGGGGTCAATCACCACGCCGTTTCCAACCAAGTTGGTGGCATCGGGGTGAAAGATTCCCGAGGGTATGGTGTGTAATACGTGTTTAATTCCGTCAAATTCTAGGGTGTGGCCTGCATTGGGTCCGCCTTGGAATCGAGCAATAATGTCGTACTTTTTTGTAAGTACATCAACAATTTTACCTTTTCCTTCGTCGCCCCACTGTAAGCCTAGGAGTAAATCAATGGCCATGAATGATTAGTTAGCGTTTTTTTTGGTTCCGTAAAAGTATAATGAATGCGCGTGTATGTCAATATCAAAAACCTCCTCGATGGTTTGTTTTATGGCTTGAATACGGGGGTCGCAAAATTCCTTTACATCTCCAGTGTCTGTTAAAATTACGTGATCGTGTTGTTTGTCAAAATATGACTTTTCGTACTGGGCGTGCTGTAAGCCAAATTGATGCTTTCGAACCAAGCCACATGCCAACAACAATTCAATTGTGTTGTAGAGTGTTGCGCGACTTACCCTGTAGTTTTTGTTTTTCATCATGATATATAACGACTCGATATCAAAATGCTCTTCACTTAAGTAAATTTCTTCAAGTATGGCAAAGCGTTCAGGTGTTTTTCTATGCCCGTTGCTATCCAAAAATTGAATAAAAACACTCTTTACTATTTCGAATTCGTTTTTCATATGGTAAAACCCAAAAAACAAAGATAAGCAACCGAAATCAATCTCGAACTACTTTCTCAATTCCAGTAACTTTTTCAAGTTTATTAATTAACATGTAGAGGGTAGAAGCATGCCTTACGTGCAGTCTTATTTCACCAGAAAAAGTTCCTTTTTCTGTGTCAAATTTTATTTGTGTAATGTCTACGTTATGCGCATTTGAAATAAGGTTGGTAACCTCGCTGACAAGTCCAATTCGATCAATACCAGATAAACGGATGCTTCCACTAAAGAACCCTTTTGAAGAATCTATCCATTTTGCACTTAAAATACGATAGCCGTAATTTGAGTGTAAGCTGATGGCGTTAGGGCATTCGTTTTTATGCACCTTTATACCTTCATTAATAGATACAAATCCAAATACCTCATCACCTGCAATAGGATTACAGCACGGACTTAGGGTATAATTGAGGGTTTCTTGATCTTTTCCAAACACCAACATATCGTAGAAGCTTGAAATTTCACTGCTGTCGAGGTTTTCTTTTTTAGGTCGGTCTGAGGGTCGTCTTCTAAAGAGCTGGTAAAAACGGTTGTTTTCCTCGGAGGCAAACTTCTTTAACATTTTATTGTCAATAGTGCCAATACCTACCCGATAATACAAATCCAGACTCGTTTTAAGTTTGAAATAGGACACCATTGCATTGATGATCCGATCACCAAACTTAAATTTCATCTGACGAAGCTTTCGTCTTAATAACTCTTTCCCTTCTGTAGCAATGGCTTTTTCCTCAGCACGTAATGAGGTGCGAATACTTGACCGCGCTTTGGATGTGATTACAAAATCAAGCCAGTTGGCATTTGGAGATGAAGTTTCAGAAGTAATAACATCTACTTGATCACCACTGTTTAGCGTATAGTTAAGCGGAACGATTTTGCCATTCACTTTTGCCCCCCGTGTTTTATCACCAACTTCACTGTGGATGGAATATGCAAAATCTACAGGCGTAGCTCCTTTTGGCAGAGATTTTAAATCTCCTTTGGGCGTAAAGACAAAAATCTCACTCGCATACAAATTAAGTTTAAAGTCTTTGACAAAATCCACAGCATCGGTTTCATCTGATTTTAAAACGTCACGCAATCGGTTTAACCAGCTTTCCATGCCGCCCTCGTCTTTGCTTCCGTGTTTGTATTTAAAATGAGCAGCGTATCCCTTTTCGGCAATTTCGTGCATGCGCTCCGATCTAATTTGTACTTCAACCCATTTGCCACCAGGTCCAACTACCGTTATGTGCAAGGCTTCATAGCCTGTTGATTTGGGTGAGGATATCCAATCGCGCAATCGAGTTGGGTTAGGTTGGAAGTGGTCTGTAACGATGGAATAAATTTTCCATGCCAAAAACTTTTCTTGTTTTGGAGTTGATTTGTAAATAATACGCACAGCAAAACGATCAAAAACTTCATCAAACTTTCTGTTCTTGATTTGCATTTTTCTGCGAATAGAAAAAATACTTTTAAAGCGCCCCTCTGTTTTAAAATTAATACGTTCTTTACTTAGGTGCTTTTGGAGTTGTTTGGTAAAATTCTTTATGTAGGTCTGTCGTTCTTCTTCACTTTCTTTGATTTTTAAATCAATATCGTTGTATACTTCAGGCTCTGTATACTTAAGCGCTAAGTCTTCTAGCTGGGTTTTTATGTTAAACATACCTATTCGATGCGCTAAAGGCGCGTAGATATAAAGTGTTTCAGAGGCAATACGCACTTGCTTTTCTTCTGGCATTGCTGTTAACGTCATCATGTTGTGAAGCCTGTCCGCAATTTTTATCAAAATAACCCTGACGTCTTCATTCATTGTCAGTAACATTTTTTTGAAATTTTCGGCTTGAATGGAAACGCGCTTGTCTTTAGAGAGTTTTGATATTTTGGTAAGTCCATCAACAATTTTTGCAACGGTATCCCCAAACATGAGCGCTATGTCATCAAGTGTTAGGGAAGTATCTTCAACCACATCGTGGAGTAGGGCTGCTGCAATTGAAGTAGCACCAAGTCCAATTTGGTCTGCAACTATCTGGGCAACAGCTATTGGGTGCATGATATAGGGCTCACCGCTTTTGCGTCTTTGATCTTTGTGGGCGTCTACGGCTGTGTCAAAGGCCAGCCGGATGAGTTTTTTGTCTTCGCTAGTTAACGATTGATAACTATTGCGAAGTAAATTTTTATACTCCTGCGCAATAATGGCATTCTCGTTAACTTCAGGAATTTGCATAGTTAAATATACAAAAATTAGCACTTGCGCTGACGCACAACTTCATAAGCCAATACAGCTGTAGCTACCGATACGTTTAAGGAGTCAACATGGCCCAGCATGGGTATTTTGATGGCTGTACTTTCTTTTAGCCAAAATGCACTCAGGCCTTTTGCTTCGCTCCCCATAACCAAGGCCGTTGCTTTGGTAAAATCTGCAGCTGTATGTTTTATGCTTTTTTGAAGTGAAGCGGCATAGGTGTTGATTTTAACGTTTTTTAGAAAATCTTTAGCTCGCCTATTTTCACAAACAAATGTTAGCACGGAGAAAAACCCACCAACACTTGAGCGAATCACATTTGGATTATAAATATCGGTATGTGGATCACTAATAATCACAGCGTCCACTCCTGAGGCATCAGCAGTGCGAAGTATAGCACCCAAATTCCCAGGCTTTTCGATGGCCTCCAAGACTAATATGAAAGGGATGCTGTTTTTAGGTTGCCAATCTTCTAGTATATTGTTTTGTTGCTTCAGTACGCCTATGACCCCTTCCGTAGAATCGCGCATCACCATTTTGCGATATACTTCTAAAGAAACCGATACAATTTCTGACTTGAGATTAAATTTCGTTATCCAGCTTTTAAACGCGTCATCGTTTAAAATTTCCGGGCACCAGTATATATATGTTGCCTCATAACCGGCTGTAAATGCCAGTTGCAGTTCTCGTAAGCCCTCTGCCGTAAAGCATCCGCTTTCTTTTCTTGCCTTAGCTTTAGCCTGCAATGCAACAACATGCTTAACCGATTGATTGTGTATGCTAGAAATATGTTTCATTATTTATTTAAATATTAACGCACAAACAATTTTTAATGATATTAATAATATTTTGTATATTTTAAATATTAACAAATTGATCAGCGCTTTAATCGTTGACGATGAAGCTCGCAATATCGCGCTTTTATCCCATTGCCTCGAAAAATATTGCCCGCAGGTTTCATTGGTTGCATCATTCACGAAAAAAAAAGCTATTTCTCATTTGAGAAATAACAAGCCCGATATTCTTTTTCTGGATATTGTTCTTGACTCGGGTAGCGGTTTTGATATTCTAGAGGAAATTGATCACGAAGATATCCGTGTGGTGATGTGCTCTGCCCATGATGAATTTGAACTTAAAGCGATTCGATATCAAGTCACAGATTATTTGCTTAAGCCCTTAGAAATTCAGGATTTAATCTCTACGGTAGAGAAAATTGAAAAAAGAATAGCGAAATACAAAAAAAGACAAGTGTATGATTCATCTCATTTCACCTCTTTCAATAATGCCATGCCCACTATTAATCAGCGTATTGCTATTTCGGAAAAATCGAGTGTTGATTTTGTTTCCATCGATGAAATTCTATGTGTGGAAACTCACAAGGGTACACACAAGACAGAAATCGTACTAAAGCATCATGCAAAACGTGAGCATATTGTTGTGGGAAAACCCTTGCTTGAGATGGAGAAAAAATTACCTCAAAGTATTTTCTTTAGAGTAAGTCGTACTTCTATTGTCAATGTTACGGCCATACGAACCATTCATCGAAATGTGCAATATACCCTTACCCTTACCAATGGTTATCGTATACAAATTCCTCGAACTGGTTATAAGTTGCTGATTTCCTTCATGGAAAAAATATATCAAACAATCATATAACTTTTTTATTACCTGAGGCTTCCGTATTTTTGTAGGGTATGGCAACTGAAACAAAACTTACGGAACAATTTATAGATCTTGAGCATGCGCATGGTGCACACAACTACCATCCACTTCCTGTTGTTTTGGATAGGGGCGAAGGGGTGTATTTATGGGATGTTGAAGGTAGAAAATACTATGACTTTCTTTCTGCATATTCCGCGGTTAATCAAGGCCATAGCCATCCAAAAATCATACAAGCTCTACAAGATCAGGCGCAAAAATTATGTCTCACCTCACGTGCTTTTTACAATAGCTCTTTAGGTCCTTTTGCTGCTTTTATTTCCAAATACTTTGGATTTGATAAAATACTGCCCATGAACTCTGGCGCAGAAGCTGTAGAGACTGCCATTAAACTAGCGCGAAAATGGGGTGTTCAAAAAAAGAATATACCACAAGAGGCCGCACAAATAGTAGTGTGTCATAATAATTTTCATGGTAGGACAACTACAATTATTTCGTTTTCAGATGACAAAGGAGCAAAAAATGACTTTGGTCCTTATACCCCTGGGTTTATCGCAATTCCTCACAACGACCTGGACGCTTTAAAAAATGTTTTGAAAGCAAACAAAAATATTGTCGGTTTCTTGATGGAACCCATTCAAGGGGAAGCTGGAATATTTACCCCAGACGAAAATTACTTACAAGACGTACAAGCAATTTGTAACGCACACGAAGTCTTATTTATTGCTGACGAAATCCAGACTGGCATAGCCAGAACAGGATCACTGCTTGCCGTTTGTGGTGATTGTGATTGTGGTGCTTCGTGTGAAAGACAGTCAGACACATTTGCTGCGCCCGATGTGTTAATTCTTGGCAAGGCAATTAGTGGAGGTGTTTATCCTGTTTCTGCTGTTTTGGCCAACAATGAAGTGATGGATGTAATCAAACCTGGAGAACACGGCAGTACTTTTGGCGGAAACCCAATCGCTGCTGCGGTCGCTACGGCTGCCCTTAAAGTGGTTCAAGATGAGGCATTAGCGTTAAATGCACGAAAGCTAGGTAACATATTTCGCGACCAACTCAATATGTACATCCGCTCTAGCGAAATTGTAACTTTGGTAAGAGGCCGGGGCTTGCTTAATGCAATTGTGATTAATGACAGCCCTGAAAGTGATACGGCATGGAACATTTGTATGGCACTAAAAGAAAACGGATTGCTCGCCAAGCCTACACATGGCAATATCATACGATTTGCGCCACCGCTTGTGATGACCGAAGAGCAGCTATTAGACTGTGTTGATATCATAACATCAACCCTTAAAACTTTTGAACCGAACTAGTTTTATGGATTTGATTTACTTTGATAACGCTGCTACTACCCCCATTTACCCTGAAGTTATCGAAGCCATGCATGCTACCATGCAAGAAGATTTTGGCAATCCTTCTTCTGTCCATGCGGCAGGACGTTCTGCAAAAGCTAAGGTCGAGTCTGCCCGAAAATACATCGCTAATCAAATGGGTGTTTTACCCAAAGAAATCATTTTTACTTCCGGTGGAACAGAAGGAGATAACACAGTGATGCAAGCTGCTTTGCATCAACTGAAAATTCGCCACTTTATAAGTTCTCCAATAGAACACCATGCAGTACTTCACCCCTTAGAACAGATGGCTCAACAAGGGCACATAAAATTAGACTTGGTAAAAGTACTTCCCAGCGGTTTGCCCGACACGGATGACTTAAAACGTTTATTGAGCAGTAGTGATGAGAAAAAAATGGTCAGCCTTATGCATGTCAATAACGAGGTAGGAGCCATATTAGACCTTGAGGCAGTTGGAAATTTATGTCACGAGCACAATGCGTTATTCCATACAGATACCGTTCAATCCATTGGGCACTTTGATTTGGATTTTGGAGTATTACCCATAGATTTCGCTGTAGCCTCGGCACACAAATTTCACGGACCTAAGGGCATTGGTTTTTTATATATTCAAAAAGATACGGGTTTAAGCGGTATACTTTTAGGAGGATCGCAAGAACGCGGAATGCGGGCAGGCACTGAAGCCGTTCATAATATTGTTGGAATGCATACTGCCTTTCAACTTTCTTGCGAAAGCATGCAAGCCGATGCTTTACATATCAAGGATTTAAAAAGCTATTGCCTAACCCAATTACAAGCTGCCTTGCCTGGCACAATATTTAATGGCGCATCTGGCGATATTGAAAACAGCACATATACGATTGTAAATGCACGCCTACCCATGGATGAGAAGAAAGCGCAACTCTTGGCTTTTAATCTTGATTTGCAAGGGGTGTGTTGCTCTAAAGGCAGTGCTTGTCAATCGGGAAGCGAGGGGGAGTCTCATGTGTTGCAATACTTGCTAACTGCCGAACAAAACAAGGCGCCTTCTTTGCGTTTTTCTTTTTCAGCACACAACACAAAAACTGAAATTGACAAGCTTATTGATATACTTGTCGACTATGCAAAAAGCTAAAATCTTGCTTTAATTTTGATGTTGAACACACGCGGAGTCATGTAGTTAGCAACGGCAAACTGGCGTTGGGTGTAGACGTCTCTTACCCAAGTATTGGTGATCGCGTTTTGTACATCGAATATATTGAAAATTTCCACCCCAACTTCTAATTCTTCAAAAGCATTAAAGGTATTTCTAAAGCGGGTGTCGTCTTTTATGACATACAAAAAGCCAATATCAGCACGCTTGTAGTTGCGCAATCTGTTTTGATAATTGTAGGCGTCAGCATAGTTAGGAGAGCCGCCTGGAAGGCCTGTATTGTAAACCAAGTTTAAGTTCATTTTTAAGAAAGGTAATCTCGGCACATAGTCTTGAAAGAGCATGGCAAATTTTAATCTTTGGTCTGTAGGTCTTGCAATGTCTCCGCGATTATTCTGATTCTCAACGGCTTTTAATAGCCCTACACTTATCCAAGATTCCGTGCCTGGAACAAACTCACCATTTAGACGCATATCTAAGCCGTAAACTTTAGCCTTTGTGTCGTTATTTGCTGCATATCGAATACGTACATTTTCCAAGGTGTAGGGATTGACATCCCACAAGTATTTATAGTATGCAGATGCCCTAAATACAAACGGCCTTTCCCAAAGTTGAAATGTTCGATCTTGACTTACTACTGCATGAATAGATTGTTGTGGCTTTACGGATGGATTTATCTTACCGTCGATACCCCTTAGTTCTTTGTAAAATGGCGCTTGGGTGTAATTACCTACTGATAAACGCGTCACTATATTGGGATTGTCTACAGGCTGAAAACTCAATTGCGCACGTGGGCTAACAAATGTACTGCCAGCATTGCTAAAGTTTGATAGGTTCCAGTGGTGTACCCGAATTCCAGCCGATAACCATGCTATTTTTTTGCCCATTAAAAAACGATTATTCCATTGTAGATAAACCGAAATTCTGTTTAGCGTACTTTGTTGGGTAGCCCTTATGTTATTGAACAAAGTCAGCGGTCCCTCAAATGGTTCATAGGGCTGGTTGTTTTTAGCACTGATGTGTGGTGGACGTATAGAAAAGCCTGCAGAGTCTATTTTTTCCCACTCAACTATTCGATCGCGTATGTCTTCAGATTTTAATGCTACGCCCCAGCGTAACTCCTGCTTGTCTAGCTGATGTTTTCCAGAAATATTCACAGATGTTATAAGGGCATCAAAGTCGTTTCTTCCATGTGTGTGCTGACTGCCAATACCCTCTGCAAAGGATATATTGCCCAAGTCTTCAGAGCCAATATCCGTATTTGGTGTGCCAAGTAAATATTGCCCAACAATATCAAAATACTCTTGTTCTTGGGTGTGATAAATAGAAGTTGTCAAAACATATTGGTTGTTCTCAGATGGCTGATATGTGGTCTTCAGCGCACCCAAATACGTTTGGTAAATATCTTCTTCACTGCCATCGTAATAAACCAATAGGGCACGTGGATCACTAGCCGTTCCAAAATTTGTTTGCCTTGTTTCAGGAGTGTAATTGTATACGTTTCTAGAAACAGAACCCAGAAATTGAAACGTTAGCTTGTCATTTTTTTGATAGCTAATAAAGGATTGCAAATCAGCAAAGGCAGGCTGGTATTGCGCACTGGTTTCCTTTTGGTTAACCAGTAATTGGTTGTCGCGATAGCGTGCGCCTATAATTGCAGACCACTTGCCCTTAGTGTTCCCATAACTTATTCCACCTCCCAATAAACTCGCATCTACACGTAATACTTTTTGTGTTGGTGTTTTGTAGGTAATATCTAATACCGAAGAAAGTTTATCGCCATAACGTGCTTCAAAACCACCGGCCTTGAATGATACTTGTTGAATGAGATCGGGATTTAAAAAGCTTAATCCTTCTTGTTGCCCAGCACGAATTAGCGTTGGCCGATACACTTCGATACCGTTTACGTAAACCAAATTCTCATCATAATTCCCCCCTCTAACGGCATATTGTGTACTGAGCTCGTTGTTTGAATTTACGCCAGGCAGGCTTAAGAGTAAGTTCTCAACGCCCGCATTTGCGCCAGGAATACTCCGTACTGTTTCAGGAGATAAGACAGTAACCCCGCTAATTTTGGCAGATTGATTTCCCAGGACCACTACTTCGCCCATTTGCGCCCGTTTAGTGTTCATTACAGGATGTAATTCTTGAACGGTATTGGGTTGTGGCGAAATGGTCACCACTACCTTTTCATGGGCAATATGCGTAAAGCGGATTACTAATTTTGTTTCAGTTGTAAAATGTAATTGATAAAAACCGTTTTCGTTTGCGGTGGTACCGAAGCCCGTATTTGTGCTTACGGTTACATAGGGTATGGGTTCTTGCTTGTCATTGGTAATAATACCTTGTAGGGTAGTGTTTTGCGCATGTAAAATGAAATGACAACAAAAGTAGTATAGAAAAGCAAGTGCTAGTTTTTTCATTCTTTGCGATAAAACGTTGTTTCAAATGTAGTACTGTTGTTGACTTTATCCCAAACAATTAGCTTTAATTTATGTTTTGTTTTTTTAAGTTTCACGGGATCTCGAAATCGAAATGTGAGTTCTTTTTTCTTTTGCTCGTATTCAAATAGCACCCATTTGTCGTTTAAATAGCCTTCATAGCGACCAATTCCAGCGCCTTTGTCGTCTATCGTAAAGCGAATGTCTTTTTCTAATGAAATCCAGCGATTACTGATTTTCTTTTGGTCTTCAATAGTCGGAGGGATGCTGTCTACCAGTACCGTTATAGCTCCTGTGCTTTTCAGCTTTGCCGAAAACTGTCCTTTCTTGTTTTTATTTGCCACATGCCCCCAGCGCTTTCTCCGCTTCAAGGCCAAATAAGCTCCTTTGGGTGTATTTTCTTTTTCCAATGTTAGTGTGTATGGCTTTTCAAAATAAGCATAGTCGTTAGAGATATTGAGTGTATCTCCGTCCATTTCAATGCTAAGCGGGGTGGGTTCGCTAAAAGTTTTTTGGTTTATATACAAGCTAAAGTCTTGTAATTCAAACATATAATCCCTTTTGGGATAAATCATTTTTCCCGGCAGGGGAGATTTTTTTGTCACCCATACTTCTTCTACTTTTCCTTCAATGGGTATGTCCAAATACACCTTATTACCGACGACATCGCTCAACTTTATGGTATACGTCAACTGCGCACCCGCTTCAACATCAATAAGACCATTGTTTGTGTAATTGGCAAAGGCAACGGGTGTTTCGTGGGAATTAAAAAGTTGCATCACTTTTTTATTTGCGTCTATGTATAGCGGATAGTCTATTAACTTGTGCATTTCACTGGTATCGTCAAACGAGAGCGTATCAAATTGAATTTTAAATCTAGGGGTATTGTCAATGGCAGCATCAATTTTAAACGCCCCATTTTTAAAAAAAGATTCATTTTGTCTGTCAAAATGCTCTATTCCAAAACCAATAGTTCCAATTGCTCTGATGGTATCCGCAACATAAACACTGTCATTCTTTTGGGTTATGGACAACTGAATTTGCTCTTCTGACCTGTTAATAACTCCATCAATGGGATAGCCAATAAGTTGTACTATGATAGGCTTTCGTGTGTCTGCGATATTGCCATTGGAAAGTAGCGGGTTGAAGGGAATTTGATTTGCGCTTGTTCTGAGCTCAAAATGTAGGTGAGGTCCAAATGATGAGCCGGTATTACCCGAATACCCTATAAGCGCTCCTTTTTTTATGGGCATTTGGTCAGGCTCAGGATAAAACTCAACAGTATAGCTTTTTTGGTTGTATTGTTTTTTGCGAACATGGCGCGTAATCTCTGGACTGTATCGTTGTAGATGGGCATAAACACTAGTCACGCCATTGGGATGATTGATGTATATCGCTTTTCCATAACCGCCTTGTTGAATTTTAATACGCGATACATATCCGTTTGCTACAGCACGTAGTGGCAATCCTTCTTTGCCTTGGGTGCGAATGTCAATTCCTGCGTGGAAATGTGTGCCTCGAAGTTCTGCAAATGTTCCCGACAATTGAATAGGGATGTCTACAGGTGGGTGGTAGTTCTGGGCGTAAACAAAGCGTATTACCAATAAAGCGAGCAGTAAGATTGAGCGATTCATGTTTTCAAAGGTAAAATATTATGATGCAAATCGAGAATGGAGATTTGTTAAATGTCAACAGCTTAGGTACATTTGAAAGGAAATTAATTAAATGGACAACTCCACTACCGTCATTTTGGATAAATTAGAAAATCAACTTTACGAGTTGGTTGAAAAAATGCATCAATTGCAGCAATCAAAAGTTGCTCTAGAAACTTCTTTGCTTGAGGCCCAATCTAAACTTAAGGCAAAGCAAGAAGATGCGCGCGAGTGGAAAGAAAAATACGAAGCCTTGAAAGCCGTCCAAGGCATGAAAACGGATAATACCGCAGCTAAAAAGCGCACCTTACATCATATAGATGTCTTAATAAACGAAGTAGATGCGTGTATTGCGCAAATTAAAATTGAAGACTGATGCAAAAAATTAAACTTTCTATTGCCGATAGGGTATATCCTTTAAGTGTACCAGAAGGTGAAGAGGCGATTCTTCGTGAAGCTGCAAAAAGCCTAAATGTAATGGTGGATCATTTCGAGAAAAACTATGCCGTAAAAGACAAGCAAGACGTTTTGGCTATGTGTGCCCTTCAAATTGCTGTACAATCCAGTAAGGAAGCAGATGCTAATACGACATCGCAAAGTGATGTTCATAAAAAAATTGTACTTTTATCCAAGTATTTAACGGAGCAATTAGCTTCCTAAATACCAAAAATACCTACCCTACATAAGGTACATTTTTTGATAAACTCAACGCTAATTTAATTCGAAGAGGTGAGTTTTGGGTGCACAAGCAAGCCGTTTTATACGGATCCTTAAACACACAGGTAGCCTCAAACATGTTTAATTCGAGTTTATGCAAAACTTGCCTGGGGTAGGTTTTTTAATAATTGGCAGGTAATTTATTTTTCTCGAACAGTTTGTGAATCCATAGGATAACAACCCCAAAGGCAACTGCTGAAATAATAAGCAATACATTTTGAAGCCCTGAAACACTAAAGGATAACTTGACCAAAATGGTCGAGATTACAAATCCAGAGTTGCGAATGACCTTATTGAACTTATCCGTATGGGCAAAAGAAAACAACACCAAAAGCACATCAACCAATATTAGCACAGTAAAGAAGTCGTCAAAAAACACAGCATTGACGTCAAGTCCTGAAACAATTCCTTGTTCAAGTTCAGAAATTTGCGATGCCCATTCGAATACATTAAACAATGCGATGATGATAAATGTTGGCACCAATAAAACAGCTAAGGATTTCTTAAACTTGATAAATCGAACAAGTTCTGGACGGGTTTCGGTTAGTTTTAATAGTTTTCTTACCCTAAACTTATTCATGCTGTAAAAGAAGTGTATAAGCAAAAATAGAATTACGGTTGCAATGATGTCGTATATGAATTGGAGGTTTTGTGCACTTTCAAACCAGTTGCCATCTAAAGAAATGTTGGATAAATCTTTATACAACCTTCGAATAACAATAAGCATGATAATTTCATATTGCTTGCCAATGTAGATGGTCATCGACTTTGGCAAATAATAAATCAGCAAGTACACCTCATAAACAAGAATAAAAGAGAAAGGGGTATAAATAGCCGAAATTGGATTCGTGAACAACTCGCCAGAAATGGCAATTCCAAGAAAACCAAGGTCGTTTAGCGTAATGACAGCTAAGTGAAGCAAAAAGCTTACAATAGCAAGATTAATGATGAATTTTTCGCTTAACTTTTTGGTTTTTTCATCCAAAAGTTTGGCGTAGAGCAGCTCGAACATGTTGTTAAAATTTCTTCAATATATAAATTTTGCTCCACTATGATGTAACAATTCTTTGCCTTACTGTATCTTTGATTCAAATTATTACAATGGATTCATTCGAACAAATTAAGTCCCACATCGAGTCGTTAGGTTTTAACGTCGTAGCACATGATTTTGCGCGTCCATGGGGCGGTTTCCTGGTTATAGACGAGGCACAAGCACAAGACTTTGCCAATCAGTTTTTTTCTGGATTAGATGTAAATTCAATACGTATTGGAGGAAAATTAAGTCCTAAAATATTAATTGTTTCACCTGATGTAAGACTGTCGTGGCAATACCATCACAGACGTGCTGAAATATGGCGTGTTTACAAAGGAACTGCTGGCATCATACGTTCTAATACTGACGATATAGGCGAGTTAGAAGTACTTAATGAGGGCGATCAAGTTCGATTACAGCAGGGTGAGCGCCACCGTTTGGTTGGCTTGGCTTCTCGTGCCTTGGTGGCTGAAATATGGCAACACACAGATCCGGAAAATCCCTCCGACGAAGACGATATTGTCCGGGTTTCTGATGATTTTGGCAGATAAATATGAATGCCTTTTCTAGTCGTTTTGTTTCTATTGCGGCACTGCAACAAAAACTTGCAGCCTATTCAGATGAAGCTTTAGCAGCGCCCATCGAAGGAAAGTGGAGTACATTACAGCATCTTTATCATTGCTGGTTGGTAGAAAGAGGTGTGTTGGCCTACATAAAGCTTAAAACGCAAGATATAGAAGCCTTGGAAAAGGTGCGTTTGTTGACCCGTCTGCGATTCATCTTTTTTTTTACAATCTTAAAACTTGGATTGTTAAAAGTTAAAGCGCCAAAAGTGGTGGAGGCCTTCCCAGAAAATATGAGCCCAAAAGATTTGTGTGATCGCCTTTCTAAAACACGCGAAGAAGCTGATTTGTTTTTTACAGCATTGCCTGAAACCACAGCTCGTAAAGGAATTTTTAAGCATCTCTTTATAGGGCGTTTAAACAAAAGCTTAAGTCAGAAATTTATTAAACTTCATTTAGAGCACCACCTCAAGCTTTGTGGTTTATAGTCTAATCAAATAACCTAAGGAAATAGAAAAATAGCCGTTGTTGCTTGGTTTTTCTTCACCAGGAAGGGCATTTGGCATTGCATAGGTGTAGTCGATTTCAAAATCCCACTTGCCAAAATCAAATTCGATGGGAATACTCACTTCTGTATTTAAAAGCTGGAACACATCGGTACTTACTTCTTGGAACTGAAAAAAGCCAATACGTACCAATTCAGTTATGGTTTGATTTCCCCAAAAGATACCAACCCTAGGTTCAATGGATATATCTAGCGATTTGCTTGCTAATAGATCAATGTTGAAGTAGGTGTTATTGGATAAATAACTTGAACGGTTACCCCCAAATAAATAACCGCCAGAAAGTGCGTTTCTAAACCACTTAGCGCGATAACTTAAGCTGAGTGAAACACGTTGATTGTTAAGATCTGCAACGTCTTCTGTAAAGGTAGTATAGGAATAGGCTACTGTGGCCACAATGGATTTTTTCTTGTTTAAGTGGTTTGAGTAACCACCGCTAAAGGAAATAAAATCCCACTGTGGATCAACCTCGCTATAATAACCCGAGCCTACATTTAAAAAAAAGTTATTGGAATCTATATAGCTAATGGCTGGAAAGAAGCTGTATTGCTCGACCCCAAAATCACGCCCTGAAAAAAGCGTTTTGGTATTGTATAAGGTGTTTATGTAAAGAAAATCTTGCTTCTTAAGATCAAGCACCATGGATTCAATCGTCAAACTGTCTATGGGGAAGAGTTCATCTAAAATGGCATCAGCTTCGGACTTAACACGTTCTTGCGCTAAGACCAAAGCTGGAATGCATGCTAAAATAAATTTTAACTTCCTCATAAAAATAGATAATAGGGGCAAAGCCCCCATTCTCATCCTTTTTTCTTTTTCCTTCTTTCTTTAATATTTTCTTTTCGTTCTTTAAGCTGTTCCTTACGGTCTTTCATATTACCAATACGCTTTTTCATTTTTTTTCTGCGCTCTTTCATCAACTGTTTTTGCTCATCCGTAATGGTTGCTCGAAAAGCATCTCTTAAAGCCTTAATTTCACTGCGATTGGCTTCCATGATGGCTTTTTGCGCATCAGAAAAACTTGCACTTAGTGCTTCTCTACGCGCTTTTATGCTAAGCTCTTTGTTCTGCATAATAGCAAGTTGCTCATCGGTAAGTGAACTTTTAAATTCTTCGCGATTTTCTTTCATTGCAGCTTTTTGTGCTTTTAGCATTTCAATCTGCTCAGGGGTGTAGATTTTTTCTTTTCCCTGGGCTTTGTCTTGGGCTACTGCAAACTGACCAACGGCCATTACAGCAAGTATAAGGGTGATTTTGACTGTTTTCATTTTTCTATTTTTTTGTGTTTGATCTTTAGACCTGCTGTTTCGCAAAAAGTTTTATTAGACCTCGCTATAAACAAATTTTTCATCGAACCAATCATCAAAATCTTCGTCGCTCACTTCTAAAGATTCAATGGTTAGCTCTTCAAATGTATTTATTTCATAATTGGTGAGTTGTTGCTTTTGATTCAATAGGAACACAAATGCCATAATGCCAAGTACAGCAGAGGCGAGTATGGTCTTTGTGCCAAAAAAGGCAGATGTCTTTTTTTCTTCTGTATTCAAGAAATGTAGCATGTCTTTTTTTGAAGACTCAAAATAGCCCTCGGGGACTTCGTAGCCCAATTGTTCTTTATGTACATGTTTCGGATTCATACGGTTGCTTTTACTTGAATTATAATTTTTTCTTTGGCAGCATAGAATGCTGTTTTTATGGAGTTTTTATTCCATGTTGTGATTTCAGCGATTTCATCAAATGTCAGTTCGTCAAAATATTTCATTTGAAAAATGCGTTGTTGCTTTTCCGGGAGTTTAATCAAAGACTCATGGAAGGCATAGCTTACAGTATCTAGATCAAAATAGGGATCAGCAGTGAGTTTGTTTAGATGATCTGTTAAGTCCCCTTCGCCACTGGTGTATTCTAGTTTCTGTTGCTTTTGGAGTAGCCTCATAGACTCGTTATATGCAATGCGAAAACACCAAGTTTTAACGCTACTTCGAAATCCAAAAGATTTTAATCCCTTAAAGATTCTGATGTAGGTATTTTGAAGCACATCATTGGCATCTTGATGCCCCTTAACAAGTTTACGTATATGCCAATAGAGCATCTCGTGATACAGTTCTGAAATGGCGCTAACCGCCCTATCATACTGCTTGTTTTTAAGTTGATCAATGATGTGGTTTTCCTGCTGCAAGGCGCATCTTTACTTTTAGACCCAATAAATGTAAAAAAGTTTTAACTAATCTTTAAGTTTATTGCGCGTTGCTTCTGTTGAAGGGTTCCTAGGTGGTGTTTGTTTTGCTTTGGAGTTGTCTGACGGGTATTTGCCTAACCAAAATCCAAAAAAAAACCCTCATAAAGAGGGTTTTAGTAGCGAGAGGGAGACTTGAACTCCCGACCTCCGGGTTATGAATCCGACGCTCTAACCGGCTGAGCTACCTCGCCAAAACGGCGCAAATATAACAATTTGTTTTCCCATTTTATCTTGGTTTTTCAACCATTTCTTTTAAAGGTCATCATAAATCTATATATTGGACGTTTTATTACTTATGTCAAAAATACAATTCGAGATTGAATTTGTTATTCAAGCCTCCCCGCAACTTCTCTATCAGTACATGCACACCCCCTCTGGTCTCTCAGAATGGTTTGCAGATAATGTCAATGCACGAACAGAAAAATATACCTTTTTTTGGGATGACTCTGAAGAAGAGGCACTTCTTCTCAAAAAAAAGGCAAATGAATTTGTTCGCTTTCGCTGGTTAAATGGCGATGATGATCAGGACGATTGTTACTTTGAAATGCGCATTGTGGTAGATGAAATCACCAAAGATGTTTCTGTGGTGGTTACGGATTTTGCCGACGAAGATGAAGTTGAAGAGGCCAAAATGCTCTGGGAAAGCCAAATAGGTGATTTAAAACAAGTTTTAGGTTCTTCGTAATATGATAAACCACAACGGCGCGCTTACTTCACCCCAGTCGCCTGTTTTTACAGTACAAAATCGTGGTTTACTTTTTGGAGACGCTGTCTTTGAAACGTTGCGCTACAGCCAAAACCATATCCATTTTTGGGAAGACCATTATTTTAGGCTTATGGCTGCCATGCGTATTTTCCGTATGGACATACCGATGACTTTTACGCCAGAGTTTTTGGAGCAAGAGTGTTTGCGCGTGATAGAAGCCCAAAGCGAAACAGTAGCGGCATGGCGTATTCGCTTGACCGTTTATCGAAAAGATGGAGGTGCTTATTTGCCAAATACCAGAGAAGTGGGTTATGTTGTAGAAGCCAAACCACTCGACTCGGAATATTACTTGGCTGCTGACACCTATAAAGTTGAGTTGTTCAACGACTACTATTTGCAAAAAAGTATGTTATCTAACCTTAAATCTAACAACAAAGCACTTCAAGTAATCGGTAGTATTTTCATGCAAGAACAAGGCTTTGATAACGGTATATTAGTTAATGATGAAAAGGAAGTTGTTGAATTTCTAAATGGCAATCTTTTTATTGTAGAAGATGGAAAACTTCGTACACCACCCATAACTTCTGGATGTTTGGATGGCATTATGCGCAAGCAAATCATACGGATTGCTAAAAAATTAGAAATTTCTTGTGTGGAAGAGCCTATTTCGCCTTTTGATTTACAGCGTGTGCAAGAACTCTTTATGACCAATGCAATTGTTGGAATTCAACCTGTCAGTAGCTATCGTAGGACAACGTATGAAAAACACATTACCCTAAAACTTCAACAGGGACTTTTTGATTGGGTTAATTCAAGCCAGGATGCTTAGGTGCAGTAGCGTATAAGGCATATTCACCACCCATGTCTCGCATGATGCTACCCCATAGCTGCTCCTCGTTCTCAAAAATATTATAGTTGTTTTTAATCAACAGCCAGCTTTTTTCATTGTATTCCTGTCGTAGTTGGCCTTTGCCCCAACCGCTATATCCCAAAAAAAACCGAAGTTGATTAGCAGCTATTTTTTTCTTGATTATTGCTTCTTGAAGTGTCTCCAAATCACCACCCCAAAACAAGTTGTTTCCAATGGCTTGTGCATAGGGCAAATCTTTAAGGGTATGGACATAAAACAAGCTATCGGTGTCTACGGGTCCTCCTTGATAAATAGGTAAGTCAATAGTTAATTCAGGAATCAATTCATGTAAACTGTAATGGGTGGGTTGGTTTACCACAAAACCCAACGAACTTTCTTCATTGTGATCTGCCATAAGAATCACGCATCTGCCAAATGCGGGGTCACCTAGAAGAGATGGATGCGCAATAAGTAATTTCCCAATCATGATATAAAACGAGCTGTTGTGGGAAACTGAAACCCATTGAGTAATGCGGTCGTTTCCATGCTTTTTTTGTTGGGTAATTGCAGCTTATTTATATAAATATAGCCGTCCGTAACACTTACATAAAGCTGCTTGTTTTTAACTGTAAGGTGTCCAGGGTTTTCCTTGGGTATTTCTTTAACAAAGTGTGCGTCATGGATCTTTACCTGCATGGTTTTCTCGTTATTTTCCATTAGGGTCCAGGCCGTTGGAAAGGGATTTAGTCCACGGATAAATTGCACGATGCGTTGCCCCGGCTGACGCCAGTCAATCTGGGTATTCTCTCTTCTCAGCTTTGGTGCTGTCTTGATTTCTACGCCTTTTTGAGGTATGGGCTTGAGGCTTCCCGAGGCCAATCCATCTAGAGTAGCAATAATCAGCTCGCCAGCATGAGTTTGCATACGTTCGCTTAATGTACCCATAGTGTCTTCAGCTAATATATCCAGCTTTTTTTGAAGTAAAATGGCTCCCGTATCAATGTTATCATCAATTAAGAAGGTTGTAAGCCCAGATACGTGCTCGCCATTTATTATGGACCAATGTATGGGCGCAGCACCACGGTATTGGGGTAGGAGAGATGCATGTAAGTTAAAAGTGCCTAATTGGGGTAATTCCCAAATTACTTTGGGCAGCATACGAAAGGCAACAACAACAAAAACGTCTGCTTGCAGTGCCTTAAGTTGGGCAACCGTTTCCTCTGATGAAAGTTTTTCAGGCTGATACAAGGCGATGTTATACTCCAGTGCTGCATCTTTTACAGCAGAAAAACGCAGTTTTTTTCCGCGTCCAGCAGGGCGATCAGGTGCCGTAACAACACCAACAACCTCGTGCTGACTCTCCACTATACTACGCAGCCCAGACACCGCAAAAGCGGGAGTTCCCATATAAACAACACGTAAGGATCTACTCATATCAGCTTGTATTGGTTTGGTATTTCTTGTATTACCATTTCTTCAGCACACATTTCGTCTAGGGCCACCGCCAGCTGTACTTTGTCAAATGGCGCAACCTCACATAACTGTTCCAAAGATAGTGCATCTTCAGACGAGAGTGTTTCTTTTAAGTAGCGGATTATTTTAGTTGTTGGCCTTTTTTTATCCGTGCAGTTAGAGCATTTGCCGCAATTGTTTTTGTAAGGCTCACCAAAGTAGCCCAACAATTTTTTTCGATAACAAGTAGCAACCGTTGCGTATTGCCAAACGGCAGCTGTCAAACGCTTTTTTTCTTCCGTAAGTGCATTTAATTGATGTAACACAGGCATCAAGCTTATGTTATCTTCTCTAGGAGCATGAAATACAATCCCACTGTCTGCATGGAGTTGTTGTATTTCGGCATCTCCTTGTTTTTCTAATTGCTTTAGGCATGCGATAGCATTGCTTAAGCCCACACCACTTTTGATTGCTATACTGTCTAAGCTGATGTCTTGAAACCTATCTGTGATACCCCCTATGTTTCGCAATAAATAATCCACCAGCACATGCGTTTGCTTTATGTGGTTGTGGAGCAATTTTAGGGTTGTTTTTGGTCTGTCGTATTGCGTAAGTGTAAGTAGTTGTCCACGTTCTAATACTTTGAGCACATGATAGGTAGTTCGGAGTTTTAAGCCGTAGCGTTCACAAAAAAGGGCGTGATTAAAAACCAAAATATCATCTGGTTTTTCGCCATAGGCGATATCAAAATAATGGCATAGGTGCTTGTATGTTTTCTTTATGGCTGCAGGACTTGGGATACTGATGGTTGCGCTGTTCCATAGTTTTTGGTCATCTCCCTCTTCAACGAGCAGGATGGCTTTTGCGGCTCCTCCGTCTCTGCCACAGCGCCCTATTTCTTGGTAGTACTGCTCCATACTAAAGGGAAGCGTAGCGTGTACAACACGTTGTACATTAGCTTTGTCAATCCCCATACCGAATGCCGAAGTGGCTACCATGACAGGTGTTTTTTCCTGCATCCAATTTGAGATCCTTTTTTCTTTGGTCAATGCGCCTCCGTGGAAATAGCTAGTTTGATGCCCCATATTGTTTAAGTGATTGCTCAAAAGCTCAGCGCTTTTCCTTGTTCCAGTATATACAATTGCAGGCGTTCCTTTTGGAGCTAGTGCATCTGAGATAGCATCCAACTTATTCGCAGTTTTAAGGACCCGAATTTCAATATTTTTTCTATCAAACGAATCGGTAATTTGTATGGGTTGTTCCAGTTCAAGTACCTTACAAATATCTTCTTTAACCCTTTTTGTAGCTGTTGCGGTTAGGGCAATCATTGGCGTGTTGTATAGCTTATTTTTCAGCCCTATAATTTCTCGGTATGCTGGTCTAAAGTCGTGTCCCCATTCGGAGATGCAATGGGCTTCGTCAATGGCCAGTAGATTGACTTGCATTTCAGATAAGCGATCGTGAACTAAGGGATGTTGTGCTCGTTCTGGTGATAGGTATAGGAATTTATAATCACCAAATTTACAATTGTCCAAAGCAGTAACTAGATCGTCTTCACGCATAGGACCAGAAAGGTTCATGGCGCGACCCCCCTTTTTTTTAAGGCTTTCCACCTGGTCGCTCATCAGGGCGATTAATGGACTTATTACAACACATAAGCCCGGTTTTGTGAGGGCTGGTAACTGGTAGCATAAACTTTTTCCACCCCCTGTTGGCAATACAACAAGGCAGTCTTTTGCATCTAATATGGCAGTTATGGCTTCTTTTTGTCCCGGGCGAAATTCCGAAACATTCCAATGCCTTTTTAACACATCATATATGTTGTTTTTCATAGCTGTTCCGTGATAAAACGAAGTCTTTCTTCGATACTAGCTTTTGGTACTTCGATACATTGCATACCAAAATAGGTATAAGTGTCTACTAGCGCCTTATGAAAATGTTCTGCCTGCTCAAATACCTCTATGCGCTCCGCATCTTGTGTGTAAATCGCTTCCCATGGTGGAAATACAAAAACGGTATCATATACGTAATTGCTGCAATCTTCAAGCATACCGCAAGGAACATCATCTCCAATGGCGTTGAGATAAGCTACAACATCGTGTATGCCTCTGTCGTAAACATGATTTATATTTTTTTTGTCCTCAAAATAATCATCTAATCGGCGTTCAAAAAGAGCTTCGCTAAAAGCCAGAGGGTTGTCTAAGAAGGGTTGCTCGACTCCTTTGCCTTGCGCATCGCTTATGACATCTCTAGATACTTCTGCAAAGCAATATAGGTCTGGATGCTGGATGTGATTCAATAGCGTTGTTTTGCCACTTGATGGCCCTCCAGTCAACACGATTCTTTTGTGTTCAAGCATACACAAATGTCGTTAATTGTTACCTTATCTAAAACTGTATATTTGCCTAATGCAACAAAAGTCTAAAGACGATTCGTTTTACGAGCGTTTTCATCAGCAATTATTAGAAAGTAATACATGGCCAGGTGTTTATGTCTTTAAATTTATTATTCCCTCTTCTGATTCCAATAAAGCGACGTTGTTGGCGTTGTTTGAAAACGAAAAAGTCGAGGTCAATGTTAGGGCTTCTAGCAAGGGAAAATACACCAGTATTTCCATCGCAGGAAAATTTGGAAGCCCCGATATTATCATTCAAAAACACAAACGGGCATCGAAAATCCCAAACATCATCCAACTCTAATTAATTTTTTATTAGTTTTACCTCATAAATTTCCCTCTTGATAGACAATCTTCAATACAACACCGAGCGTTCAATGCTAGCCATACCTGAATATGGCCGTCACATTCACAAAATGATTCAGCAAGTTTTAGCTGAAGAAAACAAAGAAGAACGCAATAAACAGGCTCAAGCCATCATTGGCATTATGGGCAACCTTAACCCACATTTAAGAGATGTAGCTGATTTTCAGCACAAACTTTGGGATCAGCTTTTTATCATGTCCAATTTTGAATTGGATGTTGATGCACCTTTCCCAAAACCTGATGCTGAAGTTCTTGCCGCTCCTCCAACGCCATTGGCTTATCCGCAATCGTTTCCTAAATATCGTTTCTATGGAAACAACATTAAGGGCATGATTGACGTAATTGTTGACTGGGAAGAAGGAGACTTGAAAGAAGCTTTGGTCTATGTGATTGCGAATCACATGAAAAAATGCTTCCTCAACTGGAACAAAGACACCGTTGAAGACAAGGTTATTTTTGGTCATTTGGCCGAACTGTCAAACGGCAAAATTGTCATCAATACGGAAGACGAGGTATTGTCGGCTTCGGAAAACTTAATTCGCTTGACAAACAAGCGCTTTGCCAAGGGATCCAGAAGCACTAAAAATAAGAATTACCGAAACCAAAAGCAGCGACGTAAATAAAATGGGTGCTTTTAAAGTTACTGGCGGTGTACCATTGTCAGGTTCCATACAACCTCAAGGAGCCAAAAACGAGGCACTTCAGATTTTGTGCGCCGTATTGCTTACACCAGAAACGGTAACCATTCACAATATTCCCAACATTATTGATGTAAACAAGCTGATTCAAATCCTTGAAAAGCTTGGAGTCAAAATAGCTAAACACAGTGATAATAGCTATACTTTTCAGGCAGATGAAGTAGATATTGATTACTTGCAGTCAGCTGATTTTAAAGAAGCAGGTCGTGGTTTGCGCGGCTCAATTATGATTGTAGGACCTTTGTTAGCACGATTTGGCAAGGGTTTTATTCCCAAGCCTGGCGGTGATAAGATTGGACGTCGAAGACTTGACACACACTTTCAAGGCTTTATCAGCCTTGGTGCTAAGTTCCGATACAATAAAGAGGAGTATTTCTACGGAGTTGAAGCTGATGAGTTGAACGGTACATATATGCTGCTTGACGAGGCTTCGGTTACTGGAACAGCCAATATTGTCATGGCAGCCGTACTAGCAAAAGGAACCACTACAATATACAATGCCGCTTGTGAGCCCTATTTGCAACAGCTTTGTAATATGCTGGTGCGTATGGGGGCTACTATTTCAGGTATTGGTTCTAATTTATTAACCATTGAAGGCGTAAAATCGTTGGGTGGTACAACCCACCGTGTACTTCCCGATATGATCGAAATCGGAAGTTGGGTTGGTTTGGCAGCGCTTACAAGAAGTGCACTTACCATTAAAGATGTTCAATGGGATTATCTAGGCCAAATACCAGATGTATTTCGACGGCTGGGCATTACGATTGAAAAAAGAGGGGATGATATGTTTGTGCCTGAGCATCCCAATGGGTATGAAATCCAAAGTTATATCGATGGATCTGTAATGACAGTTTCCGATGCTCCATGGCCTGGATTCACACCGGATCTTTTGAGCATAATATTAGTTGTTGCTACCCAAGCAAGAGGAAGTGTTTTGATTCATCAAAAGATGTTTGAGAGTCGCTTGTTTTTTGTCGATAAGCTTATTGATATGGGTGCAAAAATCATTCTATGTGATCCACACCGTGCAAACGTGATCGGACATGATTTTAAGTCCTCGCTCAAGGCCACAACCATGACTTCGCCAGATATACGCGCCGGAATTTCACTGCTTATTGCAGCACTATCTGCCAAGGGTACTAGTACCATTTTTAATATTGAACAAATTGACCGTGGCTATCAAGACATTGACACACGCCTGCGTGCCATTGGTGCAAAAATTGAACGCATAGACTAGTGTGCTTTTGTAAGTACGATTGCTTTTTTAATTAGCCTCTTCAATACGTCTACGTTTATATCAGCTAATGTTTTGATATATAAACATCCTTTGCCTCGTTTGTAATTTCCTAGGTTGTCTAGTGCTAGCGCTGGATGATCCAAATCACAAAATAGATAGAGTGTAATGGCATTTTTTCTCGGTGAAAAGCCGGATAAAAACCAGGTTCCTTTTCTGCCGCTCGCATATCTATAGCTATGGCTTCCAAAGCCTACGATTGACTTCCCCCAGAGTACAGGTTTTTCACAAGTAATCTCTTGCATAAGGGTTGCTAGTGTTCGGCAATCTTCTCTTTTTTGAGGAGGACTTACGGCTTCAAGAAAGGCAGTAACATTCGATTTGGTAGGTTGTGTTTTGTTTTGGGACATGACAATCAAATTTATCCCAAATTACTATTTTTTTGGGTTAACGTTTAGACACTTTGTTGTTGCTGATGCCTCGTTGTCTGCTGCATTTAAAGCGCCCAACTTCCTCATCGCGTTTTTTTAAGTGTTTAGTTTTACGTCCCTGAACACGCTTTCGCCAGAGTTTAAAACTATTTGGCTTCATGTTGTTTCGCATGATGGTAATGACCTCTTGCTCTTTAAGTCCAAACTGCATGCTAATCGCATCAAAAGGGGTTCGGTCTTCCCAACCCATTTCGATAATCCGATCTATATCTCTTAAACTAAGTTCTTTTTTCATCTATCCATAATGTTTTCTCTGTCTGGCAGCGTATGCATGGCCAATATACGCTTACTCTCTCTTCTCACGTTAGGGTTGCGTTTCATGTGCCACAAAATGTTTGAGGCGTGCTTATAGGTTTCTTTAGTTGCTACGATGGTATTTGGATAATCTTTGCCTAATACACATCCGTAGGCTTCTTGTTCGAGTGCTGTCATGGACCATGGCTCAAGTACAAATGGCGTGGGAAGTTTTGCCAATTCTGGCACCCATTTTCGTATAAAAGCTCCTTCTTTATCGTGTTCAAGCGCATTTTTGGTTGGGTTGTAGATACGCAACATATTGATGCCTGTCTCACCTGCTTGCATTTGAAACTGGGGATAGTGAATTCCAGGTTCAAAATCCAAAAACTGTTTGCCCAAAAATACAACGCCCATTTGCCAAGGTTGCCACAAATGATGTGTAAAAAAAGAAACAACCAATGCGCGCATCCTGAAATTCAAATAGCCTGTTTTAACAACACAACGCATACTAGCATCAACGAGTGGATAGCCTGTTGTTCCTGTTTTCCAGGCATTGATATATTCCGTGTTCACTTCTTTTTTTAGTTGACGAAAACCCGTATTTACACTTTCAAATTCCATACGTGTTTCCATCTCAAATTTTTGAATAAAATGTGCTTGCCATCGCAATCTTGATGTAAAGGCATTTAGCTGAAACCCACTAGCACCCTGTGCTTTTGCTTGCTTGGCACGCTGCCATACATAGCGAATCGAAAGATTTCCCCATGCAATGTAGGGCGAGACCCGACCGCAATGTGTTCGTGCTGCTTCAGGTTTTGAGATAGATTGCTGGTATTTTTTATGTCGCTGCTTTAAAAAGCTATCTAAATAGGCCAATCCAGTTTTGGTTCCGCCTGCTTGTATGCCATCTAGCTTTTTAGGTACCAGTACCTCTTTTGTCAGTTCTATATTTTCAGCAGGTGTAAAGCAAGCTGGAGTTGCCTCAAATGAACGGATAGGCTGCATCATATAGCTGGTCCATGTTTTGCGCCAGTTGTTGCGGTTGCTGATGCCTCTTGTTACGCCATTATTTATGTGTTCTTTCCAGATAATGCACTGAGATACACACCATTTTTTTACGAATTTATCACGCATATAGGTTGCGTCTATTCCCGTTTCTTGCATAGAGAACAAGGTGTTGATGTTCATACCGGCAGCAATACGTTCCAGTACTGTTATCACCTCTTCTTTATAAACATACACTTGGGTGTCAAATTGTTTGAGTTCTTTGTTTAAGGCTAACAATGACTGTGTAATAAAATTATGATGTCGTTTGTGGTAATGCGGATTTTTTTCGAGGCTTGGCTCCATTACGTAAAGTAATAATAGCGGTAAGCCGCTGTTTATGGCGTCTTGTAGTCCTTCATTGTCAAGAAGTCGTAAGTCTCTTTTAAACCAAAAAACGTTAATTTCTTTTTTAGAATGCATCGGGATTTTCCATGATTTGGTAAGCCCTTTCTTTAATGCGAGCCAGTTCTTCTGGGTTGATTTTACCCAGTAGGTTATACATCATACCCATGCGGTTGTTTCCCCGCAACTCTTCTCTTTTGTCATCTAAAAAATTCCAGTATAAGCTGTTAAAGGGGCAGGCATTTTCGCCTTTGCGTTGTTTTTTATCATAACTACAACCCTTGCAGTAGTTACTCATTTTGTTCACATATGAACCCGATGAAACATAGGGTTTGGTGGCTAAAATACCCCCATCTGCATACTGACTCATACCTCTAGTGTTAGGCAGCTGTACCCATTCTACCGCATCAGCGTAAATACCTAAATACCAATGATCTACTTCATCGGGATTCGTTTGCAGTAGCAATGCAAAATTTCCCGTAATCATCAGGCGTTGAATGTGGTGGGCATATGCGTGCTCCAAGCTATTCTCAATGCTGGTCTTTAGGCAATTCATTTTGGTTTCACCTGTCCAGTAAAAAGCAGGTAATGTTCCAAAGTTATTGAGTTCATTTTTCTTCTTGTATTCTGGCATTTCTTTCCAGTACAGACCCCTGATGTACTCACGCCAACCCAATATCTGACGTACAAACCCTTCGATTTGCGATAAACTGATACGATCGTTGTTTTTTCGATATGCTGCAATTGCATGTTCAATAACTTCGGCAGGGTCTATCAATTTGACATTTAAACTAAAAGAAATACGCGCATGAAAAAGATTGGTTTCGTCTTGATGCATGGCATCTTGAAAGGTGCCAAAGTCTTGCAGCAAATAGGTACAGAAGTAGTCGAGTTGCGCTAGCGAGTCTTTTCTTGTCGTAGCAAAGAGAAATTCATCTTCGTTAAATGTGCCTATGGTGCTAATGTCCGCTGCTTTTACTTGTGGATAGATTTCTTTTGCCAAGGTTGCATCTGGCTTGTAGGGCGGAGGAATGGATCCGCCTTTCCAAGTATTTCGGTTAAATTTATCGTAATTCCAACTACCCCCTTCAGGATGCCCATCTATCATAAGGTATTGATGCTTTTTACGCATATAACGGTAGAAAAACTCCATCACTAAAGATTTCTTTCCTTCATAAAAGGTCTTTAGCTCATCACGGGTGGTAAGAAAGTGTTCTGTGTCATAGGTCTTTGTGGGTACTTCCAATTGAGCACTAATTCCCTCGAGTTGTTTGTCTAAGCGATATTCATCAGGCTGTTGGTAGGCAAATGTTTTGGCATTAAACAAGCTGATGGCTTTTTCAATATTTTTTTGCAGGTCTTGGGTGTTGTTTGGATCATCTATGGTATAGTATAGAACCTGATGTCCATCTTCTTCAAGTTTTCTGGCAAAGCTTCGCATGGCTGCAAAAAATGCCACTACTTTCTGAATATGGTGCTTGACGTAGTCAGTTTCTTGACGCATTTCAAACATCACATAGCACACATTGTCATCAAGTGCCGTAAACCAGATATGCTTTTCGTTGAGTTGATCGCCAAGTATTAGTCTTATTTCCATTAAAATAAAGTTGTTTGAAGCCAGGTTTTTTGATATTTATCATTGGGGTCGTACCGCTCGGCCTGCCAAGCGATGTCAAATTTTCTGTATCTGGGATCATTGCCAACACCTGCGTTATACATCCAATTTCCATAATTGCTGTGGACATCGTAATCTATCAGCATGGCCTCGAAGTATGCAGCGCCTACACGCCAATCCAAGTGCCATTCTTTTGCAAAGTAACTCGCTACATTTTGACGACCACGATTGCTCATAAATCCAGTGAGCGCCAGCTCGCGCATATTCGCATTTACAAAGGGCTCGGGTGTTCTCCCATCAATCCATTGCTGTACAAATGTTTGGTTTGTTTTCCAGACGTAATCCTTTTGCAACAAGCCGCCAAGCTTAAAAATAGCAGTGCCGTGCTTCTTAGAAATATATTTGAAATAGTCACGCCATATGAGCTCAAAAATCAACCAATAGGTTGAATCATTTTTAGTCACCTCTTTTTCGTATTTTTTTACCTCATGGTAAATGGAAACGGGGGAAATGGATCCAAACGCCAACCATATTGAAAACTTTGAGCTATACTTTTTTCCCAATAACCCGTTTCTGGTTTTTTTGTAGTAGGACAATTGGTTAGTGTTCCAAAAATATTTTTCTAGTCGTTCCCACGCAGCTTCTTCACCTCCTTTGAAAGGAATGGCTGTTCTCTTGTCTTCTGTTACCATTTCATAACCCAAACTACTTAACGTAGGCAATTTGGGAACGCTAGCCAAAACATTTTCCTCGGGCATAGGCGCCGGAATGGGCAGTGGCAAACGCACGCTTATATGCTTTTCACATTTTTTTCTAAACACCGTAAATACTTCTGGTACATCTTCGACTTGCATGGGTATGTCATCTGGGTGGAATAAAAATTGGTCGTAATACCAGTGTTTTACTATTCCATCTGGGATACTTGCGTTATCATCAAGCTCTTCTTGTGTCCACTCTTTTTGCCCGTAGATTGCTGTGACATTGTAGGTTTCTTGTAGTTCTTTTAGCAAGGCTCCTAGACGGCCAACCTTTACCCAAAGCGATATGTTGAGCTTTGCTAAATCCTTTTGAAGTTGCGTTAAAGTTTGTAGGAGGAACGCAGCTCGAAAAGCCTCCATTTTCTTAAAACCCCATTGGGTTGGTTGTAGCCAATGCTCGGGCAAATGATATACCGCAATAACCCTATCGTGGGCCGCTACGGCTTGCGATAAACTGTGTTGATCACGAACACGCAAATCGTTTCGAAACCAAACTAGTCCTGTTGTTTTTGCTTTTTGCATCTTTTACTACAATATTTAACGTTCTCCCATTCTTTGCTCCATTTCTTTCGCCAAGTAAAAGGCCTATTGCAGCTCACACACATTTTTTGAGGCAAGTCTGCTTTTTTAACACCTCTCATGACGCGAGTCCTGCCTTATATGTTTCTAAACATCTCAGGCGTGCCATTTTATGATCAACCATTGGGCTGGGGTAATCCAACGATTGGTACTCGGGCACCCACTTTTTTATGTAGGTGTGTTCTTTGTCGAATTTTTTTACCTGTTCCGTTGGGTTAAATACGCGGAAGTATGGTGCAGCATCAACACCGCAGCCA
>Ga0228666_1000195_pt1 | contig 39944 bp, 33 predicted proteins | sample 80DmetaG_FD_182702 | JGI IMG/M metagenome (GOLD analysis project Ga0228666, IMG submission 182702) | Seawater microbial communities from Monterey Bay, California, United States - 80D | ecosystem: Environmental > Aquatic > Marine > Coastal | place: USA: California | collected 2016-10-11 | reverse complement strand
GTCCAGAAGGAACAGCTTCTTCTTACACTCCACCAAGTACACTTCCAGGGACTATGTATTATTTTGCAGTATTAACTTTTGCTGATGGCGGATGTGATGCGATAACATCAGATTGTGCAGAGGTTGTAGTTGTTCCAGATCCAGAGGTTAATATAACAGGTCCACTAGCCTATACCATTTGTATAGATGGAGAAATAGGCGATATAGAAACTACAGTGATTGGTGGAGTAGGAACTCCAACCTACACTTGGTTTAGGGATGGTACTGCGGTAGCTTCGGGGTTAGGTCTTACTACGTACAATCCTACGAGTATTGAGCCTACAGTTTTTGGTGTTTCAGGGGATTATGAGTTTTTTGTAGAAGTTAGTTTTACTGGTAGTGGTTGCGATTTAACCACTAGTGAAACAGTTTTAGTCACTGTAATTTCTGATCCAGTTTTAACTGATCCATCACCATCTACACAGGAGATATGTGCAGATAGTGCAGTAGATTGTTTGGTTGGAACTGCTGATGGCGGTATAGGGAATTACACTTTTGAGTGGTATGAGCAAGGAGATCCAACGACTACATTACAGACAGATTCAAATGTATTGACCTCTACTTTTTGTCCACCAAGCGATGTTTCGGGTAGTTTTGAATATTATTATGTTGTAACCACGGATGCTACGGATGCCGATTGTGAGACAACAAGTTTAACAGCAGAGGTTATTGTAACCCCCTCACCGACAATTAGTTCTCAGCCTATAGTAACTCAGACGGTATGTGAGGATGGTGTGACACAGTCTTTAGAGGTTTCATATATAAATGGAGTTGGGACACCTACATATCAGTGGTATTCCACTACAGTTTGTGATACAGCAGATTTAAGTCAACCTATAGCAAGTCCAGAAGGAACAGCTTCTTCTTACACTCCACCAAGTACACTTCCAGGGACTATGTATTATTTTGCAGTATTAACTTTTGCTGATGGCGGATGTGATGCGATAACATCAGATTGTGCAGAGGTTGTTGTGAAGCCAGTAGCTGTAATTCCTGATGTTAATGATGAAATTTGTGATTTGAGTTCTTTCACATTGAATCCACAAAACGGATTGATTCCTGATTTAAGTACTGTAGTGCCAACGGGAACAACTTACACATGGACTTTCACAGATAACATCAATGTTAGTGGAGAAAGTTCAGTTCCAGAAGCTCTTTTTCCCGATGGTTTTGGAGCACCTAATGAGTTTGACTCAGGAATATTAGACAATATAAATCCATTATTTAATGTTATTGAAACAGTTACTTTTGAAGTTACTCCTTGGACAGATGGCTGTAGCGGATCTCCATTCAATATAACAATTGCAGTAAATCCAAAACCACTAATTAATGAGGTAATTACAAATATTGCTTGTAGTTATTCCAATCCGCTTTGTGGAGCTAGTATAGAAATCAGTCCAGTAGGAATTGGTCCATTTACATACAGTTGGGTTTCAATAGAGGGAAATCCTTTAAATGATCCAACGGATGAAGATCAGTTTGATTTATGTCCTGGTACATATGAACTTACCATTACTGATGTATCGAGCTGTAGCTATGTTTTTGAATATGAAATAGTACCACCCGTACCTGTTGAATTTACACTAATTACACAAACAGATATTTCTTGTAATAATGTCAACACACTTCCATGTGATGGTAGTATTGAAGTTTCAACCACTGGAGGAACATTGCCATACAACTTAGTAGAATGGTATACAGAAACGATTCCAGGTTCTGGTGTTTTTGATTCTGGACCATTAATTAATATCATCAATCCCTATAATTTAGTTAATGCATGTGAAGGGAATTATGTTTTAAAAATATTAGACGCTAATGGATGTGAATTCGTTTCTGATGTTTACACTATTGAACAAGCTGTAGAGCCAATAATTTTAACGGAAACCTTATCAAATTACAATGGATTTAATATCGATTGTAATGCGGCTAATAGTGGTACTATTACAGTCGATATTTCTGGAGGTTCTGGAGTCTTTATTTATTCTTTTGTAGATGCAATTGAAAATGTTTTGGAGGCTGATACGATTCTAAGTTCACCAGCTACGCTTGTTTTTGATTTCTTAATTTCAGGAGATTACACTCTAACAGTTGAAGATCCAAATTGTACAGATCAAATTATTAGGAATTACACCCTTACTCAACCAGACGAGCTTGTAATTACGGCTACTTTGGTTGATCCGATTGAATGTTTTAATGGCCTTGCAACTTATGATGTTACAGCAACAGGCGGTGTACCACCATACACTGGAACAGGCTTACAAAGTGTTCTTAGCGGGCCAGTTACATTTATTGTATCAGATGCCAATGGATGTGAGGATGATTTCTCAACAGTTGTTAACGAGCCAGCAGAGCTTTTAGCAACTTACGTTGTTGATGATGCACCATGTTTTGAAGATACTGGACAAATTATTGTTACACCTACAGGCGGAACAGGGGTTCTGACAGTTAATCTATATGATAACAACAATATATTTATTACAAGTTTAAATACAACCCAGGGGAATTCAGTAACATTTGACCAACTGGCAGAAACTTATTTTTATGATGTCGTTGATGAAAATAATTGTTCTTATGGCCCAGAAGTTGTTTTAGTTGATGAACCCGATCCTATTATTGTAACAGACTTTGAAGTTGTTCAGCCCGATTGTAACACAGTGCCCGCATGGGAATTTAATAATGGTTCTATTTGTATTACCATAACTGGTGGAACAAATCCATTCCCAATTGGAACAGGTTGGGTAGACAACGGTGGCGGACAGTGGTGTTTAAATAACTTGAGTGCCGGTACATATCCAATTGATGTGACTGATATTAATAATTGTCTTCTGCAAAATTCAATACCAGATATTACATTGGTAAGACCTCCTGAGATTACAGCTGTTTTAACCAATACAACTGATATTGATTGTGATACAGATACAGCAACACAAATCAATACTATTATAGTAAATGGAGGTGTACCTCCATATCAAATAACATGGTCTGGTGGTATTGTTGATGCTGCTAACCCTTTTGTTATGGAAACCTCCGTGCCTGGAAATTATTCTGCTTTCGTAATAGATCAATATGGACTTATAAATGGTTGTCCACCGATAGAATTTCCTTTAGATCCAATTACTTTCTTTGATTTTGGAATTGCAGACTTTACATTGAGCTCAGATAATAGCGCCTTCTGTGGTATCTATGCTATTAATGATCCTATTCAATTCAATAATATCTCAACGGGTGATATTGTAAGTTATAATTGGGATTTTGGCGATGGTTCTCCAGAATTTAATGGACCAAATGCACCTGATCATACATATAATGCAATCGGAACATATACAATTAGTTTAACGGTTGAAGACTTGTACGGATGTTTCGATACATATTCCGAAACAATAGAAATTACAAAAGGATATGAAATTATTTTACCAAACGGATTTACACCAAATGGAGATGGAATTAATGAAACCATACGTCCTGTGACGATATGTATGACAGAGATTAAAATGAGTATATATGACACATGGGGATCACTTATTTATGCAGAAACTAGTGATGATATCTATGGATGGGATGGTACCATTGATGGAAAACCTGCCGAAAATGGAAACTATATAATGGTTGTTATTGCAACAACTTACAATGGCGCTGTAATTGAACTCAATGGACCTGTAACCCTCATCAAATAAGCAAAATGAAAAAATTACTTTATATATTCGTATTCGTATCATTTTTTAAGGGTTTTTCACAAGATCCCATACATACACAATTTTTTATGGTCCCAGAAACGCTAAGTTCTAGTTTTACGGGTGCAAAACAGTCTACTCGTGCTGGAATAATTCATCGTACACAATGGCCAGGATTAAACTTTAGCATCAATACACAATTTGCTTTTGTAGATAACTGGTTTGAAGAAATTAAAAGCGGAGTTGGAATTAGTGTATTAAATCATAAAGAAACGACAACCCGATACAATTTTACCCAGGTAAACTTGAATTATGCTTATCAATTTCAAATTTCTGATGAATGGAACGTTCGACCTAGTATTTCTGTGGGTTATGGAGCAAAAGATTTTGGATTTCAGAATCTTGTACTTGAAGATCAAATCAATATTTTTAGTGGGATAATAAACGCCAATAGTATTGACCCTATAAATTTAAATGAATCTGTTCGTTTTATCGATTTTGGAGCTTCAGTTCTTTTTAATAGTGAGAATTCTTGGGTAGGGTTTACAGTGAAACATCTTAATAGACCTAATATTTCAATGGAGATAGGGGGTCAAGAAAATCTAGATATGTTTATGTCACTTCATGGGTCGCTATATATTCCTTTTGGGGGTTATAAAAACGATAATAAGCTTTTTGTACTAGCCAATGGAATGATGCAAGGTGCTTATAATCGTTTCGATTTGGGTGCAAAATATGAAATGGATCGTTTTTCGTTTGGGCTTTTGGCGGCAACAAACCCTATCAAAACAGATCCAAATAGTCATTTCTTAACTTCAATTAATGCCTTTGTTGGTATGGACTGGGAGGGCTTTCGTTTTGGATATTCTTATGATTTCAATGTCACTGAAATTGGACGAACAGGTGGAGTATATGAGTTATCAATAAGCTATGATTTCCTAAACAACGACAACTGTTTTGGATGTCCAGACTATTAATTAAATAAATATTATTTTTATGCTCTAAACCAATACCATGCCTAAGTGTGTAAAAATTATTGAATGTCCACGGGATGCCATGCAAGGCATTAAGGCATTTATTCCAACCAAAAATAAGGTCCAATACCTTCAGTCTCTTTTGCGCGTTGGTTTCGACACTATTGATTTTGGTAGTTTTGTATCGCCAAGAGCAATTCCTCAAATGCAGGACACCGCAGAGGTGCTTTCGCAATTAGACCTCGACGTTTCTAATAGTAAATTGTTAGCTATAATTGCTAACGTTCGTGGAGCAAAAGCAGCAGTTTCATTCAAAGAGATTGATTATTTAGGTTTTCCATTTTCTATTTCTGAAAATTTTCAAATGCGAAACACCCACAAAACAATTACAGAATCTGTTGAAGTTCTCAAGGAAATTTTAGAAATTACCCATAAACACAACAAAGAACTTGTGGTTTATTTGTCTATGGCCTTTGGAAACCCCTACGGCGATCCTTGGAATGTGGATATAGTAGGCGAGTGGACCGAACGCCTACATAATATGGGTGTTAGAATTTTATCATTAAGTGATACTATTGGTTCTTCTTCTGGAGGAACAATTTCATATCTTTTTTCTCATCTTATTCCACACTATTCTGATGTGGAGTTTGGCGCACATTTACATACTCACCCATCATCATGGCACGAAAAAGTTGATGCTGCTTTCAAAGCTGGATGTCTTCGATTTGATGGAGCCATTCAAGGATTTGGAGGTTGCCCTATGGCCAAAGATGACCTTACCGGAAATATGCCTACAGAGAAGATGATATCGTATTTTACAACTGAAAAAATTGAAACAAACCTCAATGTGCTTGCTTTTGAGAGCGCGCACAATGAGGCTTCAAAATTATTCTCGAAATACCACTAGAAACGGAACTCAATTCCGCCATAAATTCCAAAAGGATGACCAGGTCTAAAACCAGCAGGAACTTTTGAAACAGCATAAGTGTTATCAAACATATTGATAACCATTCCAGTAACGCTCAAATTATTTTTAATGTGATATTTTCCAGAAAAGTCAACAATGAAATTTGATGTTATTCCATTGTTTTCATTGATTGTTTCAGTTCCAGCAGTTGTTCTAAAAGCGCCATTTTGTCGGCCATTCAAATGCAACTCAAATTTGCTGTGCTCCAAAGAAATAGATGTATTAAATTGATGCTTAGCGATGTATGGCAATTCATCACCATTTTCTACTTCACCCCACAAGTCTTCGTCACTTCCGAAATTGTTTTCAAACGTTGCGTCAGTTAGTGTATAGCCAAAAGTTACAGGCATAGAAAACTTTGAGTTTTTCTCCATTAAATCATAATTTAACAAAAGTTCTATTCCCTTTACACTTACTTCTCCTGCGTTAAATTGATCTAAGGTGCCTGTTCCGCCACTTGCTGCCAAGTCGCTTCCCAAAAGATTGCTGTAGTCGTTGTAAAATCCAACAATTTCTCCTCGTAAACCCTTGAGATTGAAACGCGAACCAATTTCATAGTTGATACTTTCTTCGGCTTTTTGTCCAGGTTTATTACCAGGTGGAGAAAATCCTTTATGAATACCTGCAAAAATTGAAGTTTGATTATTGAATTTGTAATTCATTCCAATTCCTGGGATGAAAACGGATAAGTCATTTTCTCTTGTAGAAAGATCAGTGCCCGTTCTGTTTGGATCATCACTTCCAAAATTTTCTCTTTGGAGTTGAATGTTTTCATATCGTATTCCAGGGGTGAGCGTTAAATTTTTATATTTTAATTTATATAAAATAGACCCTGCAAAAGCTTTTGCACTACTAATTCTATTGGCGTCAGAACCACGTTCTGCAGCTGTTGTTAAATTCATTTGACCGTTGCTGGTCATATTGTAACCATCTTTCCACTGAAAACGATCTTCCTCGTCATAATGGTAACGGAGACCAATTTCTAAATCATGAAAAATGTTCTCGCCACTCCAATGAAAATCTAATTTTGTTTGAATTCCTTTTGAAATGTATTCTCTATTATTAGCTTTAACCAACAATGCATCAGCATCAGAATTTGATATACCTCTAATGATATTCATATAGGAATTATATGTTGTTGGATTGTTTAATATTGAAGCAATTTTAACTTTATCTCCATTAAAAACGACGTCATTTAATTTATACCAATTTCTGGCAAAACTATTGTAATATCCACTTGTAGTTACTTTAAGTAGATTAGAAAAGTTGATTTCGTGAGTGAGTAAAAACTGTTGGTGCTTATTAGTCATTTTATCCTCTTGAGAGGCTGCATAGCGCATAAATGGAGATTGTTTAAAATCAGAAGCTGTTAGGCCCAAATAAGTTTCATTTGAAACCTCATCCGAGTATTGAAATTTAAATGTAAGCGCTTGTTGGTATTTTGCATTTTCACGACTCTTGACTCTAAATTTTGCAACAAAATCATTTTTATCAAATCCAGTGTTTTGATCATCTAGTAAATCTTTGAATCCTTTGGAATTATTTTTTAGGTACTCTAATGTATATCCAAATTGCGATTTTGAATCCCCAATTTTAAGGTGGGTTTGGTGCGTATTGAAACTACCAAAACTTGATTTCAGGCTTCCTTTAAATGTAGTTGGAATTTGAGTACTTACCAAATTAATAGCACCACCAGTAGTAAATGGTCCATATTGAATTTGACTACTTCCTTTCAAAATCTCAACAGCTTGCATTCGAGCAATTGATGGAAAATAATAGGCAGCAGGCGCACTGTAAGGAGCAGGCGCGATCAATACACCATCTTCCATAATTGAAATTTTTGCACTTCTTTCTGGTGATGTGCCACGTAAACTGATATTTGGTCGTAGTCCAAAGCCATCTTCTTCGTATATAGATACTCCAGGTACTGTTCTCAGTATGCGATTTATATCTGTATAACTAAATTTTTCTAATTCTTCAGCAGAAACATAATAGGCTGATCCAGATCTGTTTTGCGCAACATATTTACTGCCAAAAATGACTTTAGTATTAATAAATACTTGATCAAGTTTTTGTATAGAATCAGTTGATTTTTTGTTGGGAACTTGAGCGTTTAAATTTGCTAAACTTAGCAATATTAAGATTATGATATTGTATTTCATGGCATTATATTTATTTAGACTTATTATAAATAATTGAGTTTTTATAGTGCAAATATACAGACCATTTTTAGTTTGAACAAAATTTATTTAGATTAATTATAAATAATATTAATAATTGCTGTTAATAACTGATATAATATCTTGTATAATAGTCATATATACTAAAAAAAAGCCTTAAATTTGCATGCAATTAAACCTTATTGCAATGCAATCACACCTTTCAAAAATTGTTGGCGAAGGCCTTACTTACGATGATGTCCTTTTAATACCCGCTTATTCTGAAGTTTTGCCTAGAGAAGTAAGTATCAAAACAAAATTTACTCGAAACATCAGTTTAAATGTACCCATAGTTTCAGCTGCAATGGATACGGTTACAGAAAGTGCCATGGCTATTGCAATTGCTAGAGAAGGTGGTATTGGTGTTTTACATAAAAACATGACAATAAGCCAACAAGCCATTGAAGTACGTAAAGTAAAACGCGCCGAGAGCGGAATGATTATTGATCCAGTTACTTTAGCCTTAGATGCACTAGTGAGTGATGCTAAACAAAGCATGAAAGAACATAGCATTGGAGGAATTCCTATTGTTGATGCTAATGGTCTTCTAAAAGGAATTGTTACAAATAGAGACTTGAGATTTGAAAAAAATGATAATCGACCAATAACAGAAGTAATGACTTCTGAAAATTTGGTAACAACTTCCGAGGGAACATCACTTCAAGAAGCAGAAGTTATTCTTCAAAATAATAAAATAGAAAAACTCCCAGTTATTGATGGAGATTTCAAACTCATAGGTTTAATCACCTTTAGAGACATTACAAAATTATCTCAAAAACCAATTTCAAACAAAGATCAGTATGGGCGTTTGCGTGTTGCTGCAGCTATTGGAGTTACACACGATGCTGTAGAGCGTACTAGCGCTTTAGTTAAATCTGGTGTCGATGCGATTATTATAGACACCGCGCATGGTCATACAAAAGGTGTGGTTTCTGTATTAAAAAATATAAAATCTGAATTTCCAAACCTCGACGTTGTTGTTGGAAATATTGCTACTGCAGATGCTGCAAAATACTTAGTTGAAGCTGGGGCAGATGCTGTAAAAGTAGGAATTGGACCAGGATCTATATGTACCACTCGTGTTGTTGCTGGAGTAGGATTTCCACAATTTTCTGCAGTACTAGAAGTGGCTGCTGCACTCAAAGATTCTGGTGTACCCGTTATTGCGGATGGAGGTATTCGATATACTGGAGATATCCCAAAAGCTTTAGCTGCAGGAGCCGATTGTGTAATGCTTGGTTCGCTACTTGCAGGTACAAAAGAATCACCTGGAGAGACCATTATATATGAAGGGCGAAAGTTTAAATCATACAGAGGTATGGGCTCAGTAGAAGCCATGAAAGAAGGTAGTAAAGACCGTTATTTTCAAGATGTTGAAGATGATATTAAAAAGTTAGTACCAGAAGGTATCGTTGGCCGTGTGCCCTACAAAGGAGACCTGTACGAAAGTATTCATCAATTTGTTGGAGGTATACGTGCTGGAATGGGCTACTGTGGTGCAAAAGATATTCAAACCCTCAAAAATACAGGGAAATTTGTCAAAATTACTTCTTCTGGAATCAGTGAGAGTCACCCACACAACGTGATGATTACCAAAGAAGCACCAAACTATTCGAGATAATTTTATATAATTTGAACAATTTTTATTAAAATTGACTCAAATTTTTAACTCATAATTTCTTAAATCAAACAAAAAAATGCGTGTATTCTTATCAATTACAAGTATTTTGTGTTTTTGGTTGAGTTTTGCTCAAGATCAGCCAAAAAATACAGATGCATTAATAACCATTAACAATGAAGAAATTTCAGTAGATGAGTTTATGAATATTTATAGTAAAAATATTCAACTCGTTGAGGATAAAGGTCAAAATGGTATTGAAGATTATTTAGAACTCTACATCAATTATAAATTGAAAATCGCTGACGCCAAATCTGAAGGTTTTGATAAAAAGCAAAGCTACTTAAAAGAGTATGAGAAATATAAAAATCAATTAATCAATACTTTTTTAACAGATAAAAAAGTTACATCTGAGTTACTTCAAGAGGCGTATAGCAGAACTAAAGTAGAGGTTAAGGCACAACACATCCTTGTTCGTACAACAGGCCAAGATACGCTATCTGCACTGAATCAAATTCGAGAATTTCGATCTCGATTTTTAAATGAAAGTTTTGAAAATTTAAAGAATAGCATTCACAATGGGAATGATATTTTTGTAGAGGATTTAGGCTATTTTTCTGCTTTTAAAATGGTATATGATTTTGAAAACGCAGCCTATAATACACCAGTTGGTGAAATTTCTCAACCGTTCAAAACACAGTTTGGATATCATGTTGTAAAGGTGTTAAACAAAAGACCTTCACTAGGGCAGGCAGAAGCGGCACATATTATGATTGCCAAAAAATCAAATAACACAGAACAAACTGCCGAGCAACGTATCAATGAACTTTACCGTTTGATAGAGCAAGGAGAATCTTTTGAAGATTTGGCCAAACAATATTCAGATGATAAAAGTTCTGCTGAAAATGGAGGAAAATTAAAACCTTTTAAATCTGGTGAAATTAATTCAGAGTTGTTTGTTGACACGGCATTTAGTTTGGATGTAGGCACTATTTCAAATCCAATACAAACTAAGTATGGTTGGCATATTATTAAACTATTGAATAAAAAACCAATAGAGAGTTTTGAACAATTAAAATTTGAATTAGAAAAAAAAGTAAAACGTGACAGTAGATCTCAAGTTATAAAGAAAAGAATGGTGGCTTCAATTATGAAACAATATCAAGTACAAGCACCAAAATCGAATACTATTTCAACTTATTATAAAAAAAATAAAGATGAAAGTAGATGGATTTTAAATGAAAGTTTAAGTCTTGAAAATCAGCTTATTAAAATTAAAAATCGTGTTTTATCTTATGGTGATTTCCTAAGTTTTTTAAATAATAATTCAAAAACAAAAAAATCTTTAGATGATCATTACAATACATTTTTAGAAAATAGTGTAATGCAGTACAAAAAAGATCAATTACCTTTTGAAAATGCTGAATATGCAAATGTTCTTAACGAGTATGAAGAAGGGTTGTTGTTGTTTGATATTATGGAAGAAAAAATTTGGAACAGAGCCAAAAACGATTCCACAGGTCTTATGGAACATTACAACAGTAATGCTTTAAAATTTGTTGCACCAAAAAATATTTCAGGTACCATAGCACGATCAGACAAAAAAAGTACCCTAAAAAAAGTGAAGAAATTATGGGTCAAAAATATGTCAAACGATGAGGTTTCAAAAATGGTGAATGTAAAAAATCAAAATGTTATTTTTTCTACAGGAACTTTTGAAATTGGGAGTTCTCTTTTACCAAAAAATACTGTTTTTGAAACAGGAATTTCTAAAATTTCTCCATTAGACAATAGTTATGTCATTCTGAATGTTTTAAAACAACAATCAGAGAAAGTATTGTCATTTGAAGAAGCCAAAGGAGCAGTTATTTCAAGTTATCAAAATTTATTGGAACAAAACTGGATTGAAACACTACGGGCTAAATATTCATTCTCTGTAAATCTAAATGTATTGAACGAATTAAAACAAAAGATTTCTAACTAATGAGAAAGTTATTTTTAGTTTTATCCATAATATTTCTATTTTTCGAGGCCTGTGATTTGTCAAAATCAAAAATTGAAGGAACCCCACTTGCTCGCGTAAATGACACGCTATTGATGGTCGAAGATATCGATTTATCAGAGTTTGAAGGTTTAAGTTCAGAAGACAGTCTTCTTCAAATCCAAACCAAATTAAGAAACTGGGCAACACAACAATTGCTTATTGATGGGGCTACATTAAATTTAGAAGAAAAGCAACAGGAAAATTTTGAGTTACTTGTGCAGCAATACAGAACAGATTTGTACACATCGGCGTATTTGGAAGCATTGGTAAAACGCAACTTAGACACAAGTATTACAAATACTGAACTTAGTGTAACTTATAATCAAAACAAAGAATTATTTGTTTTAAAAGAAAGCCTATTAAAATTACGCTACATCAATATAAAATCAAATATTACAAACGCAGATGAAATTAAGCGCCGCTTTAAGCGTTACAACGATAATGATCAAGCCATTTTAGATACCATTTCAATTCAGTTCAATTCATTCTTTTTAAATGATTCTATTTGGATAAAAGCCGATCAAGTAGTTTCAAAAATAAAACCATTGCAAAAAGGATTTAATAAGTTACTACTAAAAAAACCAAATTTTATTCAGCTCAACGATTCTTTAGAGTTATATTTGATACAAATAAATGAAGTGCTTGCCACTGGTTCGCAGGCCCCCATAGAATATGTGTTGCCAACTTTGCGCCAAATTATCATTAATCAACGCAAATTGAAGCTTGTTGGACAACTTAAAAATGAAATTGTGAATGATGCCATTAAAAATAAAAAATTTGAAATTTATGAATAAGTCCCTATCCATAATTGCAGGCCTAAGTGCGTTAATGTTAGCTCAGCTTTCTTCAGCTCAAGAAATTATTCAAGACGAAAAACAAGAAGTACTCAAAGAAATTAAAGTTGATTCTACCCAACTTATAAAAGTTGATGGTGTTGCTGCTGTAGTTGGTGATTTTGTAGTTCTCGATTCTGATATTGACAAGCAATTTGCACAACTTGAAGCCAGTGGTGTTTCAACAAAAGATATCACAAGATGTCAGCTATTTGGAAAATTATTGGAAGACAAGTTGTATATGCATCATGCTATTTTGGATAGTATTGAAGTAAATGATGCCGAAATACGTTCGTATGTTGATCAACAATTAGAGGGATTTGCACAACAAATAGGCTCAATGGACAAGTTAGTAGCATACTACAAAAAATCTTCAGAACAGGAGCTAAGAGACGAAATGTATGAGCTCAATAAAAATGGAAAAATGGCATCATTGATGCAACAGAAAATTGTTGAAGAAATAGAAGTTACGCCAGAAGAAGTCCGACAGTTTTTTAATAAAATACCAGAAGACGAACGCCCTCTTTTTGGAACAGAATTACGGGTAGCACAAATTGTTGTTATCCCTGAAACTACTCAGGAAGAAATTGATAAAGTGATAAAAAGACTCAGAGAATTTAGAGCAGATGTTCTGGACAACGGTGCAAGTTTTACAACAAAAGCAGTACTTTATACAGAAGACCCTGGATCAAAACGAACTGGAGGTAAGTATACCCTCAACAGGAAACAGCCAAGAATGGCAAAAGAATTTAGAGAAGTGGCATTTTCATTAGAAGAAGGAGATATTTCAGAACCCTTCAAAACAGATTTTGGATATCACATTTTATACCTTGAAAAAATTCGTGGACAAGAATACGATGTTCGTCATATTTTGTTGCGTCCAAAAATGACTGATGATGCCATTGCAGCTGCCAAAGAAAAACTAGAAAAAGTTAGACAAAGTATTGTAGATGGTGATATTACTTTTGCAGAAGCGGCCAAAGAAGCTAGTGACGAAAAAGAAACAAAATATGATGGAGGTCAGTTGCGTAATCCAGAAACACAAGATTACAATTTTGAACTTACTAAAATGGACCCGGAACTCTATGCTCAAATTCAAGATTTAAAAGACAATGAAGTGAGTCCAGTCTACAAAGATCAAGACCGTGTAAATCCTATCAAATTTAAAATTCTAACCGTTACTCAACGCACAGACGAGCATGAAGCTGAATTTGCAAAGGATTATTTAAAAATTAAAGCCCTTGCACTTCAGGAAAAACAACTCAATACAATTTCTGAATGGCAAGAAGAAAAAATCATGGACACGTACATTAAAATTAATGGCGAATTGAGATCTTGTGATTTTAATAGCAACTGGTTTAAAATTAAAAACTAATAATGTCTGAAATTACTGTCATAGACAACTATGTCAAGAAATATAAAGTACTTAAAAAAGAAATTGCGAAGATTATTATTGGTCAAGATGCAGTAGTAGAGCAGATTTTAATTTCAATTTTTTCTGGTGGTCATGTTCTTCTTATTGGTGTGCCAGGTTTAGCAAAAACTCTAATGGTAGATACTATTGCCAAAACTCTTGGGCTAGATTTTAAGCGCATTCAATTTACACCAGATCTCATGCCAAGTGATATTTTGGGGAGTGAAATATTAGATAATGAGCGCCAATTCAAATTCATAAAAGGCCCCGTTTTTTCAAATATTGTTTTGGCTGATGAAATCAATAGAACTCCTCCAAAAACACAGGCTGCTCTTTTGGAAGCCATGCAAGAACGCTCTGTTACCGTAGCAGGTCATCGCTACGAACTGAATCAGCCTTATTTTGTTTTAGCCACACAGAACCCTATTGAACAAGAAGGAACTTATCCACTGCCAGAAGCACAACTCGACCGCTTTATGTTTGCCATAAATTTAGAATATCCTTCTTTTTCTGAAGAAGTTGAGGTTGTAAAGCAAACAACAACAAACAATACCACTACTTTAGACGTTGTTTTTGATGGTAAAGAGGTTTTAGAATTTCAGCAACTTATTCGAAAAACACCAGTTGCAAATAATGTTATAGAATACGCTGTAGAAATGATATCCAAATCTAGGCCCAATACTAAGCGTACTTCTGAGCTTATCAGTCAATTTGTAGATTGGGGTGCAGGACCAAGAGCGTCTCAAAATTTAATTTTAGCGTCCAAAACACATGCTGTACTTCATGGGAAATACACTCCAGATATTGAGGATGTCCAAGCAGTAGCGACAAGTGTTCTTAGACACAGAATTATTAAAAACTATAAAGCAGCTGCAGAAGGAATTAGCATTGAAAAAATTATTGAAAGTTTATTCTAAAATTTTCAATATAATTTGGTTTTTTATTGCTGAAAGATTACACATAAATTTGTACATTTAACCCCGATTAAAATTCAACACTATGGCTTTCGATATAGACATTATAAAAAAAGTATACCAACAGATGCCAGAGCGCGTAGATCAAGCGCGAAAAATTGTAGGTAGACCGCTCACACTATCAGAAAAAATATTATATAACCATCTTTGGGATTCGAAAATAAGCAAAGCTTTCGAAAGAGGTAAAGATTATGTTGACTTTGCTCCCGACAGAATTGCATGTCAAGATGCAACTGCACAAATGGCACTTTTGCAATTTATGCAAGCAGGAAAAAAGAAAGTTGCTGTACCAACAACAGTGCATTGTGATCACTTGATTCAAGCCAAAGTAGGTGCAACTAAAGATTTGCAGTTTGCGCTCAACAATAGTAATGAAGTTTTTAACTTCCTGGAATCTGTTTCAAATAAATATGGAATTGGATTTTGGAAACCTGGTGCAGGAATTATCCATCAAGTAGTATTGGAAAACTATGCTTTTCCTGGTGGAATGATGATTGGAACAGATTCTCACACCGTAAATGCTGGAGGTCTAGGAATGGTAGCAATTGGAGTAGGTGGTGCTGATGCCGTGGATGTTATGGCAGGAATGCCCTGGGAATTGAAATTTCCTAAACTAATTGGAGTAAAACTTACTGGAACACTCTCTGGATGGACAGCGCCAAAAGATGTCATCCTAAAAGTTGCAGGAATTCTAACTGCAAAAGGTGGTACTGGTGCCATTGTTGAATATTTTGGTCCAGGAGCAGAATCGATGTCGTGTACCGGAAAAGGAACTATTTGTAACATGGGTGCTGAAATAGGTGCAACAACATCAACCTTTGGATATGATGCCTCGATTGAACGTTACCTTCGTGCAACAGATAGAAATGATGTTGCCGATGCCGCTAATGAAGTTAAAGAATATCTTACAGCCGATGCTGAAGTTTATGCCAACCCTGAGCAGTATTTTGATGAATTAATTGAAATCAATTTGTCTGAACTTATGCCGCACTTAAATGGCCCTTTTACACCAGATTTGGCGACACCAGTAGGAACAATGACTGAAAAAGCACAATCCAATGACTGGCCACTAAAAGTAGAGTGGGGCTTGATTGGTTCTTGTACAAATTCTTCTTATGAAGATTTATCACGTGCTGCATCAATTGCACAACAAGCCCTAGACAAAGGACTAAAAACCAAAGCTGAATTCGGAATCAACCCAGGCTCAGAGCAAGTGCGCTACACTGCCGATCGTGATGGAATTTTGAATGTTTTTGAAAAGCTAGATGCTAAGATTTTTACTAATGCATGTGGTCCATGTATAGGTCAATGGGCTCGTTATGATGATCCAAAAAACGCACCAAAAAACAGTATCGTACATTCCTTTAATAGAAATTTTGCAAAACGCGCTGACGGAAATCCAAATACTCACGCTTTTGTGGCCTCACCAGAAATGGTCGCTGCAATTGCGATTGCAGGGCGACTAGATTTTAATCCAATTACAGATACATTAATCAATGAAAATGGAGATGCTGTAAAGCTGGATGAACCCACTGGATTTGAATTACCCGAAAAAGGATTTGCAGTTGAAGATGCAGGTTATTTAGCACCTGTTGAAGACGGCAGTGGAGTAGAGGTTGTTGTTGCAGAAGATTCAGAGCGTTTGGAATTATTGACACCATTTGTACCAATTGGTAATGATATTAGTGGAGCTAAACTCCTCATTAAAGCCCATGGAAAATGTACAACAGATCATATTTCTATGGCAGGGCCATGGCTGCGCTACAGAGGGCACTTAGACAATATATCAAATAACTGTTTGATAGGTGCTGTAAATGCCTACAATATGAAAACAAACTTCGTTAAAAGTCAATTGACTGGAGAGTATGATGCAGTGCCAAAAACACAACGTGCTTATAAAGCTGCGGGAATTTACACAGTTGTAGTTGGTGACCACAACTATGGAGAAGGTTCATCTCGTGAGCATGCAGCAATGGAACCACGTCACCTTGGTGTAGCAGCTGTGATTGTAAAATCTTTTGCGCGTATTCATGAAACAAACTTAAAAAAACAAGGAATGTTGGGTCTAACATTTGCTAATGAGTCTGATTATAATCTTATTCAAGAAGATGATACTTTTAACTTCTTAGACTTAAATGAGTTTGCACCTGGTAAACCATTAACTATAGAGGTTGTACATGCTAATGGGACAAAGGACATTATTTCTGTAAATCACACGTATAACAATTCTCAGATAGAATGGTTTAATGAAGGGTCCGCACTTAATTTGATTAAAAAGCAGAATGCTAAATGAAGTTTAACTACATAATATTAAAACGCTTAATTTTTTTTAGGCGTTTTTTTTTATACTTTAAGCTAAAATATTCAAAAAGAAATAAATTCATTAAAATCATGGAGTAAGCGTAAATACTATCTTCGGCAGGGATAGTTCCCATGCGCAAGCCTAGATTTTCAGCATTATTGTACCAAACGACTTGGTTTTCTATCCAACTACCTGTTAGAACCCCATTAATTATAAAAAAGGGAATCAACATCACTAAAAATGTGAGAAAAAAATGTTGAAGTAATTTTAGATTTTGATTCAACACAATCCATGTTAAAGGAATTGCAAGAGAGAAATTGACAAGAGTATACCATTTATCAGTATTTAAAACAACAATAATAGCCAGTAAAATCATTAAAGCATAGGCAATATATTGTGTTGCTTTTTGATTGAGTTTCATTTTTGGAAAATAAAGTAAGAGGGCATAGTGTGTAAAAACACAAGCAAATGGAATACAAATAAAGAAAAGCCATTCTTCCAAAGGGAGCCTAAAAAATTTCACTCCTAAAAAGTAATCTGGATTAAATCCCCAAATACCATTTACAGTAAAAATCACATCCCAAGGAATAAAAACTCCCATGGTCAAAATTAGGGATAAAAAAAGCCATATAAAACGTTTATGTAATTGAAGTCTAGGGTGGAAACTATACAAAAGAGGTATAGATATAGACCCAATATTAAGCCATAAATAGAGGGAATTCACATCTTATTTTTTAAAATATTTGAAGGGGACTACTAACATACCAAAGCATTCACCATCTTTCTTTCCTAAGTGTTTGTGATGTATTTTATGTGCACGACGAACCCCTTTTGCATACCAGTTATTTGCATTTCGAAACATTTTAAAGCGTTGGTGGATAAAAATATCATGCACTACAAAGTATGTAGCTCCGTATGCCATGATGCCAAGACCTATTGGAAGTCCTGCCCAAAATCCTTCGTAACTCCAAAAGTAAAAGCAGGTCATGCTGACAACGGCATAAAAAATAAAAAACGCATCGTTGCGCTCAAACCAGCTCTCGTGGTTTTTGTGGTGATGGTCTTTGTGTAAACTCCACAAAAAACCATGCATAATGTACTTGTGTGTAAACCAGGCCATAAATTCCATAATACTGAAAGTACCCAGAAAAACAACGATCCATAAAAGTGTGTTCATAATGATTTGGTTATAATAGATTTAAATGATATTTGACATAGCTGCGTGTTAGTAACTCAACTTTTTTATAATTAGGCACTCGAATTCTGGTGTTTTTAATTTCTAGTGCAGGGGTTTTTTTTAGTTTTTTAAGTAATTGACTGTAATAGCGATACGCCATAAAAACACCAAATTTTGCTTCAATAGGAAGCATTTTGATTCCTCTAAGGCCCTCAGCAAAATCATTTTCAATATCGTCTATGATATGCTGTTTTGCTATTTCATCAAGATTATTTAAGTCTGTATTTGGAAAATAAGTTCTGTTAAGCTCATCATGATCTGTTTTTAAATCTCTTAAGAAATTTACTTTTTGAAATGCTGACCCTAATGCCATTGCTGATGCTTTCAACGAATCATATTTTTTTTGATCGCCATTAACAAAAACCTTTAAACACATTAGGCCTACAACATCTGCTGAACCATAAATATAATTTTTATATTCTTCTTCCGTTTTGTATTCTGATTTATGCAAGTCTAAACGCATAGAATTTATAAATGAATCAACAAGCTTACGTTCTATGTTATAATTGTGATAAGTATGTTGGAAAGCATTTAAAATTGGGTTTAGACTTATTTTATTTTGTATGGCAATTTCCAAATCTGTTTCAAATTTTGAGAACAATTCTTTTTTTGGATAGCTGTGAAATGAATCAACAATTTCGTCTGCCAAACGGACAAATCCGTAGATATTATAGATATCCTGACGAATGGAACTTGCCAACATTTTGGTTGCCATCGAAAAAGATGTACTGTAGGTTTTGGTAACAATTTTACTACAATCTTTTGATACAGTGTCGAAAATAGACTTCATAAACTCAAACTTTTAATCCATAACAAAAAATCTTACTATAAGACTTTTTGAATAAGTTTGGCAGTTAGTTTTCCAGAGATTAGGGATGGAGGAACTCCAGGTCCAGGGACAGTTAACTGCCCTGTAAAATATAAATTTTTAACTTTTTTACTTTTTAGTTTTGGCCTCAAAAATGCTGTTTGCAATAGCGTGTTGGCCATTCCGTAAGCATTTCCTTTGTACGAATTATAGTCTTTTTTGAAGTCATTTACACAAAAGGATTCCTTAAAGATAATATTTTTTTTAACATCTTGCTGGGTTAGCTCTTCAAATCGATTTATTATTTTTTCAAAATACTCTTCTCTTAATTCAGGTGTATCTTCCAGCCCTGGTGCAAGTGGAATTAAGAAAATCCCTGCCTCTTTATCTTTTGGTGCACAAGATTCATCTGTAATACTCGGGAAACTTGCATAAAAAAGTGGTTTTTCTGGCCAAGCAGGATTATCATATATGGCTTCAGCATGTACGTCAAAATCGACATCAAAAAATAGTGTGTGATGATCAACTTTTTTTAGTTTTTTATCAAATCCTACATAAAAAAGAAGTGATGACGGTGCAAATATTTTTTTGTCCCAATAACGTTCAGAATATTGTCTATGTTTTTCCTCTAATAGTGTTTCTGTGTGATGGTAATCTGCACCACTCAATACGAGATTACAATTTTCTTTTTTACCATTAACCACAATACCCTTTGCAGTACCATTTTCTACTAAAATAGAATCAACATTTGCATTTGTCTTTATGGTGACACCCAGATCTTTTGCAAGGGCTTCCATTCCTAAAATAACCTGGTACATCCCTTTTTTCGGGTGATATGTTCCTAATCCAAAATCGGCATAGTTCATAAAATTATAGAAAGATGGAGTGTCACTTGGTTTTGCTCCAAGAAACAAAACGGGAAACTCTAGTATTTGAGCAAGTCTATTGTTTTTGAATTTTTTTCGAACATCACGTTTGATGGTACTCAAAAATTGATTGACTTTTAGTACTGTTTTTGGAGTTACAAGTTCAAGAGGAGAAACACCAGGATTATAAACTAGATCTTTTATAGCAATATCATAATTACTCTTGGCGCCGCCAATAAACTCCATTAATTGTTTTGAGCTACCTGGTTCTTCCTTTTCGAAAGTTTGGCAAATTTTTTCCAATGAATTTTCGATCGTTATGGCGTCATTTTTCCCAAAATACACACTGTATGCAGGATTAAGTTTATCTAAAGAATAATAATCAGAGGGATGTTTATCAAAATCCCCAAAAAAGCGTTCAAAAACATCAGGCATCCAGTACCATGTAGGGCCAATATCGAATGTAAATCCATCTTTTTTGAGCTGTCGAGCACGCCCACCTATGGTTTCGTTTTTTTCAAAAACAGTTACTTTGTAGCCTGCTTTTGCTAGATAACATGCTGCTGCAAGTGACGAAAATCCAGAACCAATAATATGTATAGTCTTTTTCATTTGTCCATAAAAGTAGTAAAAAGACTAAACAGAGAAGTGCTTTGTGAACTTTTTTACAAATCTTTAACTAAATCTTCAATTTTGCTGTACAATTTTATTTGGTCTGGAATTTTACTAGGATTGATATTTCTAGTTTTGTGCCCAATGAGTTTTGCTTTATTGTTGCTGTTTTTTAGATAGTGCTTAGAAAATTTCTTTAAATATTTTTGGATAGAATTATCATTAGGTTTTACAGTAAAGTAAGAGATATAGGTAATGTCATCATAAAGTTTATTGATATGCTTTAGATTGCCTAATGGAATGTTTTCTCCTAAGAATATGGTGTGATACCCCAAATTTAAGATTTCATAATTGATAAATAACAATCCCAAATCATGTGTTTCATTTTCAGGGAGAAACAGTACAAATGTTTTATCACTGGGGCGAGGATCTATACTTTGAAGTCGTTCAATATGAATTAGAATTTTTTGTTTGATGTGTACCGTTAGAAAATGCTCGTGAGATGAAGTTATTGAATTTGTTTGCCATAACATTCCTAAATCATATAGAAGTGGTAAGAAGACATCGTAAAAAATTTGTCGGAATGTTTTTTCTTCTAACAAGCCATTATAGGTGTTATAAAAAAGTGTTTGATCAAAATTTAGCATTGCCAATTTAAAGGCTACAATAGCTTGACTATCACTTTTCCCCAAAAAAGCTAGCTCTCTGGTTTTTGGTGCCAATTCAGACTCATTTAGAGCAGCAATTTTGGAAATCTTAAACCCATTATTGTTCAAAAAACTAATATTAAGCAGTTTTTGAAGGTTGTGAAGGTCGTAGTGCCTGATGTTTGTTTCTGTGCGTTTAGGCTGAAGTAAGTTGTATCGTTTTTCTCAAATGCGGATGGTGTGTGCTTTAACGCCAGAAATATTTTCAAGGTCTTTTATACTAAAGACGTTTTCAGTAGAGTTCATTATTTTTAGATTTGGTTCGTCTAAGTTACTAAAAAATAATGAAAAATATATTTATTTGTTTAAAAGTGCGCACGAGAAGACTCGAACTTCCACGGGAATAACTCCCACTAGCCCCTCAAGCTAGCGCGTCTACCAATTCCGCCACGTGCGCAATAATTATTGAAGAAAAAAAAAGTTAAGACGACGCTTAACTTTTTTTGTGACTTGGCTGGGGCTCGAACCCAGGACCCTCTCCTTAAAAGGGAGATGCTCTACCAACTGAGCTACCAAGTCGGTTGGACTTGCTTATTGCGGCTGCAAAGATAATGGGTTTAATTAATATTACAACCTTTTTTTTTCAAATTTTTTTTGTTTTTTTGTAAAACTACAATTTGTGGGTTCAAAATTAATTATACACCATCATGATAGTCGTTTTGTTAGGATACATGGGTTCTGGAAAATCATCCGTTGGAAAAATACTTGCCAATTTGAAAGGACGTAAGTTTTTGGATTTAGACCATTATATAGAACAACAAGAACAGCTATCTATTGCTGATTTATTTGAAAAAAGAGGGCCTATTGAATTTCGAAAAATCGAAGTTAAAGCCGTTCAAAAAATTTGTAGAACTCATACAAATATTGTTCTCGCTCTTGGTGGAGGCACTCCTTGCTATGGTAATACAATGGCATTTTTGAACAACCACCCTGATGTATTCACAATTTACTTAAAATCATCTGTAGGGACTCTTAAGAATCGTTTGATTTTTGAAAAATCCAAACGACCATTAATTGCAAATATTGATGATAATGATTTGGCAGAATTTATTGCCAAGCATTTGTTTGAACGTTCTAAATATTACAACCAAGCGCAGTGGAACATCTCAGTTGATGATTTACCTCTTGAAGAGGTTGTTAGTAAAATTCAATTTGAATTAGACGAGCACAACTTTTGAGTTTTTTCCATCAAAAACAACATCAATATGCTCATGTAATGAGGTTGATAGTGAAATCCCTTTGAAATCTGCTTTTACAGGGTATTTCTTATGATTTCTATTGACTAAAACAGCAGTTTTAAACTGCGTCAAAGGCGTGTCCAAAAAATGTTTTACGCCATAAATCAATGTAGTCCCAGAGTGTAATACATCATCAACTAAAACTAAGGATTTGTTAGCGTATTCATCTTGGTTTAGAGAAGTAGTTACTTTTTCAGTTGGATTTTTTTTATTGATTTTGACTGTACACAATTTTGCTTTTATTTCTGAAATTTCTTCTAATTGCTGTTTTATTTTTTCAGCCAAAACATACCCGTTGAAATAAATTCCAGCCAGAACAATTTCTTTTTGTTCAACATTAGATTCATAAATCTGGTATGCAATACGTTTAATTTTATGATCAATTTCTTGATGATTCAGGATGCAATTTTGTGTTAGTGCCATACAACTCTTTTTTTCAAATATAAAAAAGACATTTCAACTTGATTGTTAATTATTTAATTTTCATCAAATTCTAAATAGTCATCAATATCTCTACGATCTTTTTTGGTGGGGCGTCCCTCTCCTTTTTTTCTATAATAATCTTTGGAATATTTCAAAAGTTCTGTTGCATCAAACTCCGATTTTGGCGTTGTATCTTGCCTATAAATGTCTACTAATTTTGCACCCACGCGGCTTTTTGGAAGATCTAAAACATTTAATTGATAATTGACTTGATTGATACGAACACTAATTTTATCTGTAGGATATATTTCTCTACTTGGTTTTACTACTGCATCGTTTACACGAACATGTCCTTTTTTTGTAGCAGTTGAAGCCAAAGTTCTCGTTTTGAAGTAGCGCAAGCACCATAAAAACTTATCAATCCTCATATTTTTATTAAAACTCTATTTTCTATTCCACAAAAATAGCATAATATTGTATCTTGCAGCTCCAAAAGTAATATTATGAGAAATCAGCTTAATGTCCTTTTTATTTTATCTCTAACTTTTTTTGTTTTTACTTGTAGTGAAGACGATGATGAAACAACATCTACTCCACCTCGTGATCGCACCGAGCAACAGGCTAGCGACATGGATACACTTCAAAATTATTTTGAAACACATTATTACAATTCAGGAGCCTTGAATGCACTTTCAACATATCCAACCCTAAACGATATTGTGATTACAAAACTAGAAGAAGATGAAACCCTACCACCAAACACAACATTGTTATCCGATGCCGTAGAAGCAAAAACAACAATATACAAAGATGTTAACTATACCTATTATATTTTGAGTATTGAAGAAGGTCTTGGTGATCATCCTCATTTTACAGATCAAGTTCGTGTAAATTATGAAGGAAATACCATGGATGATGAGGTTTTTGACAGCTCCATAAATCCTATTGACTTAGAATTAATAGCTGTTGTTCCAGGGTGGAACCGAGTAATTCCCCAATTTAAGACCTCCAATGCATTTTCGAATAACAGTGATGGAACGGTAACTTTTGAAAACTATGGTATTGGTGTGATGTTTTTACCCTCTGGGTTGGCTTATTTTAGTAATTCTACCACAGGAATATCGCCATACTCTTGTCTGGTATTCAAATTTGAACTCTATCAATATCAGGTTATGGACCATGATAATGATTTTATTCCTAGCTATATGGAAGATGAAGACAATAATATGGACGTTTTTGATGATAATACAGATGGTGATCGTTTTTATAATTTTGATGACAACGATGATGATGGAGACGGCTATAAAACATTCAGAGAGGTTTTATACACAGAGTATACAGATTCAAGCCGTTCTGGTCTAGAAGCACAATTGCAAGCACTAACACCATTAAATTCTAATCAATTCTTTACAACTATAGAGGCTAAAGATGATGGAACGTTTTCGGCCAAACTCATTACACTTGAGGATACCAATGGAAATGGTATTCCAAATTATCTTGATAGTACCGATGCTGCAACAATCAACTAAGATTTTTTAGTTTACAAATAACAAAAAACCCACAAGTTGTGGGTTTTTTTTTGTTTTGGAGTAATTTTTATTGTTATTTTCTTCGGATAGCTTTTAAAGCTTTTTCAACAATTGAAGAAGCATCTAAACCATACTTTTTCATCAGTTGTGCTGGTGTACCAGATTCTCCAAAGGTGTCATTAGTAGCAACAAACTCTTGAGGAACTGGTGCATTTTGTCCAAGAACGCGTGCAATACTTTCACCAAGTCCACCCAAATGATTATGTTCTTCAGCAGAAACAATACAGCCCGTCTTAGCCACAGACTCTAATAGTGCTTTTTCATCTAGAGGTTTAATGGTATGAAAGTTTAGGACTTCCGCAGATATCCCTTTGGCATTCAATTCTTTTGATGCTTCAAGGGCCTCCCAAACAAGATGTCCAGTAGCGGCAATTGTAACGTCTGAACCTTCGGTTAACTTAATCGCTTTTCCAATTTCAAAAGTTTGATTTTCAGGTGTAAAAATCGGAACCGATGGCCTTCCAAAACGTAAATAAACAGGTCCTTTATATTTTGCAATAGAAATAGTTGCTGCTTTTGTTTGATTGTAATCACAAGGATTGATAACCACCATCCCTGGCAACATTTTCATTAATCCAATATCTTCAAGAATTTGGTGTGTAGCGCCATCTTCTCCAAGTGTAAGTCCTGCGTGAGATGCACAGATTTTCACATTCTTTCCAGAGTAGGCAATTGACTGACGTATTTGATCATAAACACGCCCTGTAGAAAAATTTGCAAAAGTTCCAGTGAAAGGAATTTTTCCTCCAATGGTAAGTCCAGCGGCAATTCCAATCATATTTGCTTCTGCAATACCAACTTGAAAAAACCGTTCTGGATTTTCATTTTTAAAAGCATCCATTTTTAAGGATCCAATGAGGTCTGCACATAGAGCAACAACATTTGGGTTTGTTCTTCCAAGTTCTGCTAGTCCAGCTCCAAAACCACTTCTTGTGTCTTTTTTTTCTGTGTATGTATATGTTTTCATTTTAATGGGTTTTGAATATTAATAATCGCCAAGTGTTTCTGGATTTTGTTCTAGAGCCGATTCTAGTTGCTCATCATTAGGGGCTTTTCCGTGCCATGCATGGGTATGCATCATAAAGTCTACGCCGTTCCCCATCATTGTTTCTAGGAGTACACACACAGGTTTTCCTTTCCCTGTTGCTTTCTTTGCAGAGGCCATTCCTTCTAATATTGAGGAAATATCATTTCCTTTTTTTACTTCAATTACTGTCCAATCAAAGGCTTCAAATTTTGCTTTCAAACTCCCCATATTTAAGACATCATCTGTTGCACCATCAATTTGTTTTCCATTGAGGTCAACAGTTGCAATGATATTATCTACATTTTTTGCTGAAGCATACATTATAGCTTCCCAATTTTGACCTTCTTGCAATTCGCCATCACCATGAAGACTATACACAAGGTTTGAGTCGTTGTTTAATTTTTTAGCGTGTGCTGCACCAATAGCCACTGACAATCCTTGTCCTAAAGATCCTGATGCAATTCTTATTCCAGGGAGTCCCTCGTGAGTCGTAGGATGCCCTTGCAACCTGGAGTCTAAAAGTCTAAATGTATTGAGTTCTTCAATTGGAAAATAACCACTACGTGCCAAAACACTATAAATTACAGGTGAAATATGACCGTTGGAGAGAAAAAACAAATCTTCCTCTCTACCATTCATGTCAAACCCCTCTTTTCTGTTCATAATTTCTGTGTATAAAGCAACAAGGAATTCTGCGCATCCAAGTGAACCTCCAGGGTGGCCTGAATTTACTTTGTGAACCATACGCAAAATATCGCGCCGGACTTGAGTTGTTAAATCATTAAGTTCTGTAATTGACATGTTTGATATGTTAGAATTAGATGATTCAAATTTAAATTTAATTTTTAGTTGACAATACACTTTTAAATGTTATTTGTTACAATTAACTAACAACTTATTAAACGTTTTTAATACTGTATCATCAGTTTTAGTTTTTGTATTTTAGCACCCAATTGCATTGAAGTAATGGTGAGTTTTTTTAGATTAATAGAATATAAGGTGATGATTTTTAGGCTTCTTTTGGCCTATGTTTTCTATTTCATTGCAAGATCATTTTTTGTACTCTACAATTCTTCGGTCTTGGATATAAACTCACTGACCGAATTTTTTTCTCTTTGTTATCATGGTCTAATTTTTGACACAGCAGCAATTTTTTACCTAAATTCTCTTTTTGTGTTGCTGTCCATGTTTCCACTATGGATCAATACCAAAATTTATTATCAAAAGCTATTGTTTTATGTTTATTTCTTTTTTAATTTAATAGGATATGCTACCAACTTTATAGATTTCGGATACTATAAATTTATTTACAACCGAACAACGATTTCTGAATGGGCTGTTGTAAAAAACGAACAAAACATTTTGCAAATGTTTTTGCGTTTTGCTGTTAGTTACTGGCATATTTTTATTTTGTTTATTGTTTTGAGTGTCTTTTGGGTGTATCTGTACAAAAAGATAAAATTTAATCCATCTCCATACAAAAAACACATTGCTTTTTATATATCATCATCTGTTGTTTCGTTGTTGTTAATGATAACATTTATGGTTGCTGGAATTCGTGGTGGAGATTTAAGGAAAAGCACTCGCCCAATCAATCTTGTTGATGCCAACAGATATGTTAAAAAAATTCAGCATGCTGATGTAATTCTAAATACACCTTTTGCAATCATTAGAACATTTGGAAATAATAATTTTAAGAAATTAAACTATGACATTTCAAAACAAGATGTCAATGCACTTGTCCAACCAATAAAATCATATTCCCCAAAAAATGATTCAAAACCAAACATTGTTCTTTTTATAACAGAAAGTTATGGTCGTGAATATATAGGAGCATTTAATAAACATAAAAATATTCCTGATTATGAGAGCTTTACACCTTTTTTAGACTCACTAGCAAACCACAGTCTAATTTTTCCAAATGCATTTGCTAATGGTCGAAAATCCATACATGGTATGTCATCCGTATTAGCAGGCATTCCATCTTTTGTAGACGCCTACACATCGTCTCCGTATGCAAAACAACCTGTTGAGTCTTTAGTTTCTACATTAAACAATATGGGTTATGATACGTCTTTTTTTCATGGTGCGCCCAACGGGTCGATGGGTTTTTTAGGATTTTCAAACATTTTAGAATTTGATCATTATTATGGCAAAACAGAATTTAACGATGATAATCAATTTGACGGCTCATGGGGGATTTGGGACGAACCTTTTTTTCAGTTTATGAAAACTACATTAGACGAAAAAGAATCACCTTTTATGGCGACTATTTTTTCAGTAACCTCTCATGAACCTTATGTGATTCCTGAAGAATACAATGGAAAATTTCCTGAAGGATACGTTCCAATGCACAAATGCGTGGGGTACACAGATTTTGCTTTTCAGCGATTTTTTGAAGCTGCAAAAAAAGAACCTTGGTTTGAAAACACCATTTTTGTAATCACAGCCGATCATTGCAATCAGGTGTATTATGATGAATATAAAAAGGATATCAATCGTTATGCTGTGCCCATTATGATTTATGATCCCAAAGGAAAATATGTTGGAAAAAATATGGATTTAGCTCAACAAATGGATATCTATCCTACCATTCTACAAATGACTGGTTATAACAAACCTTTTCGAAGTTGGGGCAGAAGTTTAATAGATGAAACACAACAAACCGCCCCCTTTGTTATGAATCATGATGGCGTATTTTATCGCTATACCAAAGGGAATTATATTTGTATATTTGACGGTGAAAAAGCCATAGGGTTTTATGATATTGATGATTTGTCTTTAAGCCAAAATTTAATTGAAAATAAAAACAAAGAAATGATTCAGTTGGAAAAAAGTTGTAAGGCATTTATACAGGATTATTTCGAAAAGATTATCGATAAAAAATTAAAATAATATGAAAAAGAAACTAATTTATGGCATTGCACTTATTGTGGTCGTTTGTGGAGGGAAATTTGTGTATGACAAACACATCAATCACAATTTCGAAGAAATTTCTGAAAACAAAGTCTATAAATCAGGAGTGATTCCACCAGATCAAATTGCAGATTATGTGAAAGATTATAAACTAAAAAGTATAGTTGATTTACGCTTTCCAGGGACTGAAGATTTAGTCAATAATCCAGAAATTCCAGCAGAATTATTAGCTGAAAAAATGGCGATTGAAAGTATTGAAGGTGTTCAATATATCAACCTTGGCACTGACCAAGTACCAACACAAGCTACGATCGATAAGTTCTTGGCAATTATGGATGATCAAAGCAACTATCCTGTATTGATTCATTGTCATCATGGTGAGGGAAGAGCACCACTTTTTTCGGCATTATATAGAATAGAATATGAAAATTGGACCAATGAGGATGCCCGAGCTAAAACACGTCTTTTACTTAAAGGAAGTTCATTTGATGATGGAGCACCAAAAGGTGATTTTTTAATGAATTATCAGCCCAAACGCACTCAACAGTAATCTAATTATACAACTGCAAGAAATTTGAAATTTAATTTATTAAAAAAAGATCAAAACACAAAGGCAAGAGCGGCCACATTAACAACAGATCATGGGGTTATTGAAACCCCAATTTTTATGCCTGTTGGTACTGTTGGTACCGTTAAAGGAGTACACCAAAGAGAACTCAAAAATGATATCAATCCTGATATTATCTTAGGAAATACATACCATCTCTATCTACGACCTCAAATAGAAGTTTTAGAAAAAGCGGGAGGATTACATAAGTTCATGAATTGGGATAGAAATATTCTTACTGATTCTGGAGGCTATCAAGTATATTCGTTGTCTGCCAATAGAAAAATAAAAGAGGAGGGTGTAAAATTTAGAAGTCATATTGACGGAAGTTACCATGTATTTACCCCTGAAAATGTCATGGAAATTCAACGAAGCATAGGAGCAGACATCATTATGGCATTTGATGAATGTACACCATATCCTTGTGATTACAACTATGCAAAACGTTCTATGCATATGACACACAGATGGTTGGATCGCTGTATGAATCATCTTGAAAAACTCCCTTTTAAGTATGGCTACACTCAAGCATTTTTTCCAATTGTACAAGGCAGTACTTACAAAGATTTACGAAAGCAATCCGCTGAATATATTGCCAATGCCAATGCGGTGGGGAATGCTATTGGCGGTCTCTCAGTTGGTGAGCCCGCGGAAGAAATGTATGCGATGACAGATGTTGTTTGTGAAATTTTACCAGAAGATAAACCACGTTATCTAATGGGAGTGGGTACGCCTATTAATATTTTGGAAAATATTGCTCTCGGCATCGATATGTTTGATTGTGTAATGCCAACAAGGAACGCCCGTAATGGTATGCTTTTTACAGCACACGGAACGATTAATATTAAAAATAAAAAATGGGCCGATGATTTTTCTCCAATAGATGAAATGGGTATTACTTGGGTAGATACAGAATACTCAAAAGCATATCTTAAACATTTGTTTAGCGTAAACGAATTATTGGGTAAACAAATTGCAACTATTCATAATCTTGGATTTTATTTGTGGTTGGTTCGTGAAGCCAGAAAGCGTATTTTAGCAGGAGATTTTGAAACTTGGAAAACCATGATGGTTGCTCAAATGGATAAGCGTCTGTAGATTATGAAAATTTTTGATTGGTACATTTTAAAACGCTATTTACTCACATTTTTCTTAATGTTGTTGCTCTTTATTCCCATAGGAATAACAGTCAATTTGGCTGAGAAAATTGATAAAATATTAGAAAATAAAGTACCTTTTGAAGAAGTAGTGGCCTATTACGTTGATTTCACCATTTACTTTGCAAACCTTCTTTTTCCATTGTTTTTGTTTTTATCAGTTATCTGGTTTACTTCAAAACTAGCTAATAATACAGAGATTGTTGCATTTTTAAGTTCAGGAATTTCTTTTACAAGATTTTTGAAACCCTATTTTATTGGTGCTATCCTTATTGCCACACTTGCTTTGCTTTTGGGAATGTATTGGGCACCTCAAGCAAGTAAAGGATTTAATGAGTTTACCTATAAATATCTTAAAAACAAAAAGGTAGTAAAAACACAATATATCCATCAACAGATTAATGAAAATGAATACATCTATGTGAGCAATTTTGACACAAAATCCATGCGTGGAAATAACTTTACGTTAGAACATTTTGATGGAAATAAACTCAAATATAAAATTCATGCAACAGCAATTCGATATATAGAAAAAGACAGTGTATATCGCTTATCGAACTATAATTTACGATATGTAGGAATAGATCATGATTCATTGATTTTCAAAAGACGTATAGATACTTTACTTGGCTTTGATCTTCAGGATTTAACACCTCCAATGTATGTTGCCGAAACTCTAACAATTAACGAACTTTCAGATTTTATTGAGCGTGAGGAAGCACGAGGTTCGTCTAATATTAATAGATATAAAGTTGTTCAGTATAAAAAGTGGAGCTTACCAGTTTCAGTATTTATTCTAACCATTATTGCTGTAGCCGTTTCTTCTGTAAAGCGTAGAGGAGGGATGGGGGTTAATTTGGCCTTTGGAATTGTCATTGCTATGATTTATGTCTTCTTTGATAAAGTTTTTGGTGTAATGGCAGAGCAGTCCGATTTTTCTCCCCTAATCGCCGTTTGGTTTCCAAATTTTATTTTTGGAATTCTAGCAATTTATCTCTTATACAATGCCAAGCGTTAAATTTAAAAATCAACTACATCTTCATTTTTTGGTGTTTATCGCAGGGTTCACAGCAATTTTAGGTGAGCTCATTACTCTCGAAGCTATATCTTTAGTATGGTACAGAATGACCATAGCTGGGGTGTTGATGCTCATGTATTTAAAACTAAAAAAAATAAATCTTCGTGTTCCAAAAAAAGACCTTATTAAATTTTTTCTTGCAGGAATTGTAATTGCATTACATTGGATTACATTTTTTGCTGCCATAAAAGTGTCAAACATATCCATCACATTAGCCATGTTTTCTACAGGTGCTTTTTTTGCATCATTTATAGAACCTATTTTCTACAAAAGAAAAATCATACTTTATGAAATTGTTTTTGGACTTATCGTAATAGCAGGTGTTTTTCTTATTATGCAAACAGAACTCAAGTACATTTTAGGTATATGTTTAGGGATTTCCTCAGCTTTATTTTCGACACTTTTTGCCGTTATGAATGGAAAATTTGTTGCAAAATATAATGCTTCTGTTATTTCATTTTATGAATTTATTAGTGGTGTTTTATTTATATCCATGTTTTTATGGATTTCACCCAGTGGTTTTCATAGCGATTTTTTCAACCTTTCAATTTCAGATTGGGGTTATCTTTCTATTTTGGCTTCAATTTGTACAGCATATGCTTTTATTGCATCTGTTTATGTCATGAAATACATTACGCCTTATTCTGTTGTTTTAACCTACAATTTGGAACCAATTTATGGGATTGTTCTAGCACTAATTTTATTTCCAAAATCAGAAACAATGAAACCATTGTTCTATGTCGGGGCTGCGCTTATCATTTGCACAGTCCTTCTAAATGCGATTTTTAAGCATAAAAAAAAGATAAAAATTAAACCTTAATTGTATACAAAAAATATAAAGTTGTTATATTTGTACAGCCGCTAACCAATTATAAATATTTATGGAATATCTAGAGTTTGAATTGCCAATAAAAGAGCTAGAAGACCAGCTTCAAAAATGCCAAGTCATTGGTAAAGAAAGTGATGTGGATGTTACAGAGACTTGTACTCAGATTCAAAAAAAACTAGAGGAGACAAAAAAAGAAATTTATAAAAACCTTACACCTTGGCAGCGTGTACAACTATCACGTCATCCCAACAGACCCTACACCTTGGATTATATAAATGCATTGACCAAGGGCACTTTTTTGGAATTGCATGGCGATCGTAACTTTAAAGACGATAAAGCCATGATTGGTGGTTTAGGTAAAATTGGCGATCAAAGTTTTATGTTTGTTGGACAACAAAAAGGATATAATACAAAAACACGACAGTATAGAAACTTTGGAATGGCCAATCCAGAGGGCTATAGAAAAGCATTGCGATTGATGAAATCCGCAGAAAAATTTGGTATCCCTGTTGTTACACTAATTGACACGCCTGGTGCTTATCCAGGTTTGGAAGCAGAAGAACGCGGACAAGGTGAAGCCATTGCACGTAATATTCTAGAAATGACACGTTTAAAAGTACCAATCATCACTGTAATTATTGGGGAAGGTGCATCCGGAGGTGCTCTAGGAATTGGTGTAGGCGACAAAGTGCTGATGCTCGAAAACACATGGTATTCTGTAATATCTCCTGAATCATGCTCTTCAATTCTTTGGAGAAGTTGGGAATATAAAGAGCAAGCTGCAGAAGCCTTAAAGCTTACTGCAAAGGATATGAAGCGAATGAAGCTAGTTGATCAAATTGTAAAAGAGCCACTTGGCGGAGCACATAAAGATCCCAAAAAAACATATTTGGCGATAGAAGCTGCAATTTTAAAATCTTTTGATGAATTAAATGCGTTTTCACCAAAAGCATTGGTAGAACAACGTATGGACAAATATGCACAAATGGGTGTCTATAAAGACTAATATTTTTTACATAATATGATTTTAAACCAAGCCTTGTGCTTGGTTTTTTTGACCATTATTAACATTTTTTTTTACTTATTAACACTCATTTTGTTAAGTCTTATTCAACATTTTATCAATTAAGACATTCAATTTTTACGTACATTCGTTACTATGAAACAACCAGAAGCTTTTAAAGGGTATCAACAAACCAAAAGACCTAACGTCATTAATTTAGAGCAAGGGAAAATTCCACCTCAAGCTATCGATTTGGAAGAAGTAGTGTTAGGTGCTATGATGATCGATAAAAAAGGTGTAGATGAAGTCATTGATATACTTAGTATTGAATCATTTTATAAAGAAGCGCATCAATATATTTTTGAAGCCATTCTTCAGCTTTTTGAAACCAGCGAACCTATTGACTTATTGACCGTTTCTTCAAAGCTAAGAAAAAATCAAAAATTAGATGTTGTAGGTGGTGATTTTTATCTTATTGGACTTACTCAAAAAGTTTCATCTTCAGCTCATATTGAGTTTCATGCTAGAATCATTTTACAAAAATTTATTCAACGAAGCTTGATTAAAATTTCCAACGAAATTATTGAAGACTCTTTTGATGAAACCAAAGATGTATTTGATCTTTTGGATAAAGCAGAATCAAAACTTTATGATGTCACTCAAGGGAATATCAAAAAATCAACAGAAACAGCACAAGATTTAGTGTTTCAAGCCAAGCGCAAAATTGAAGAAATTTCAAATAAAGAAGGCCTTAGTGGCATTCCATCCGGTTTTGACAGAGTTGATCAGTTAACTTCTGGCTGGCAAGAAAGTGATTTGATTATTGTAGCCGCTCGCCCGGGTATGGGAAAAACAGCACTAACGCTTTCCATGGCGCGAAATATTGCTGTAAATCAAAATATTCCAGTAGCGTTTTTCTCTTTGGAAATGTCTTCGGTACAGCTTATTACCCGTCTAATTTCCTCAGAAACAGGATTAAGTTCAGAAAAATTAAGAACAGGGAAACTTGAAAAACATGAATGGGAGCAACTCAATGTAAAAGTAAAATCATTGGAAAAAGCACCACTTTATATAGATGATACACCATCACTTTCTATTTTTGATTTACGCGCAAAAGCCCGTCGATTAGCCTCTCAAAATGGCATCAAACTCATTATTGTAGATTATTTACAGCTAATGACGGCAGGGGGTAGCCAAAAAACAGGTAATCGTGAACAAGAAATTTCAATGATTTCGAGAAATTTAAAAGCTCTAGCCAAAGAACTAAGTGTTCCTGTCATTGCACTTTCACAATTGTCAAGAGCTGTAGAAACTAGAGGAGGAAGTAAGCGACCATTACTTTCAGACTTGAGAGAGTCTGGAGCAATTGAACAAGATGCTGATATTGTGTCATTTATCTATAGACCTGAATACTACAAAATTGAAGAATGGGATGATGAAGAACACACCCCATGTGAAGGTCAAGCAGAATTTATCATTGCAAAACACAGAAATGGTGGTTTGGACAATATCCGATTAAAATTCATTGGGCATTTAGGTAAATTTGATAATTTGGATAATTTTGATTCTCCTTTTGATGCTGAGTTCCACTCCAAAATGAATGCCGCTGCAAATGATGATACATTTTCTGGTGATGATACTCCACCACAAATTGATCCAAACGATGCTTTTGGTCCACCAGATGACGATACTCCGTACTAACAATCCAGTATGATTATAGCTTTCAATCGTCTTAAATCTTTTTATTTCGTCTTTTTTTTGTGTATTTCTTTAAAGGGCTTTGCAAGTTATATCTTAATTCCAATGGATGCAAAATCGCAATCCAATCATCTAAAAGCATATGGCATAACGTATTGGGTATTGAGCCAAAATAAAGATGTAAAATGGCTATTGAATTATCGAGGAGGTGCATTTTTGATACCTAGTTCAGAACGTATTGAAAGAGAATGCCTCATTCGTGGCGTTTCATACGAACTCATAAGTGATTCTAAAACTGCTTCAATTCTTGAAGAAATTAGCAGTCCAAGCAAAAATATGGATGCTATCGTTTTAGAAAAAGCACCAAAAATTGCGGTGTATTCACCCAGTGGAAAGCAACCTTGGGACGATGCGGTTACCTTAGTCTTGACCTATGCGGAAATTCCCTATGATGTAGTTTATGACACTGAAGTACTAAATGATGGGCTATTATTGTATGATTGGCTACACCTTCATCATGAGGATTTTACAGGGCAATATGGAAAATTCTATAGAGCCTATCGCAATGCAGCATGGTACATAGAACAGCAACAAAACGCTGAAGCACTTGCACAAGAATTGGGATATGCAAAAGTATCTGATGCAAAACTTGCAGTTGCTCAAAAAATTAAAGACTATGTTTTGGGAGGTGGATTCATGTTTGCCATGTGTAGTGCCACGGACAGTTTTGATATTGCTTTGGCAGCTGAACAATTAGATATTTGTGAACCTATGTTTGATGGCGATGGGACTACTCCAAATTATCAAGCGCAACTCGATTTTTCAAACACTTTTGCGTTTAAAGAATTTATTATTGAACGCGATCCAAATGTGTACGAATTTTCATCAATCGATCAAACCAATGTACGCCAGATTAAAAAAGAAGTTGATTATTTCACTTTAATGGAATACTCTGCAAAATGGGATCCCATACCCACCATGCTCAATCAAAATCATACCGCACTAGTCAAAGGATTTATGGGGCAAACAACGGCCTACACACGTTCACAAATTAAATCCAATGTTTTAATTTTGGGTGAAAATAAAATCAACAATGAAGCACGCTATATTCATGGTATTAAGGGCAAAGGTTTTTTTACATTTTACGGCGGACACGACCCTGAGGATTATACCCATAGAGTAGGTGACCCAAAAACAGAATTAGAACTTCATCCTACCTCTCCAGGATATAGATTGATTCTTAACAATGTTTTGTTTCCAGCAGCAAAAAACAAAAAACAAAAAACCTAGATTAGGAGTAGAGATCAATTTTTTTTCTAATTTTGTATACATACAAACCCTTAATCATTATGCAAAATCACACTTCTTTTCAAGAAAAAGTTAAACCACAAATCCGCATTGTCCAAGCCAGCGAACACTTTAAGGTTATTTTAGTAACCCTTCAACCAGGAGCAGATTAACAATCATTAAAAAAAGCCCACTCAACAGAGCGGGCTTTTTTTTAACGAATAAAAAGGTTGTTAATCAGGCAGTTGCCTTATTTAATTTTATTTGCAATAGCTTCAAAAGCTTTTGGGTCATTCATGGCTAAATCGGCCAAAACCTTACGATTCAGGTCAATATTATTAGCTTTTAGTTTTCCCATAAATTGTGAATAAGACAATCCGTGTAGTCTTGCACCTGCATTAATACGCATAATCCAAAGCGCACGGAAAGATCTTTTCTTATTTCTACGATCTCTGTAGGCATAAAGCATGGCTTTGTCTACTGCATTTTTAGCAACTGTCCATACATTTTTGCGACGCCCAAAATAGCCTTTGGCTTGTTTTAGGACTTTTTTTCTTCGGGCTCTTTTGGCCACTGAATTTACTGATCTTGGCATAATGTTTCTTTTTTTTGTAGTTGGCGTTCCGAGCTCGTTTCAGAATCTTTTATTGGCCAAACTCCATGGTTAAAAATTAATGTTACCTAAATTACCCTTATTTTAAGCGTAATTGTTGTTTGATGTTGGCCTCATCACTCTCATGTACTAAAGTACTGTGTGTGAGGGCAAGCTTACGTTTTTTAGACTTCTTCGTTAGAATGTGGCTTTTAAACGCATGCTTTCTTTTGATTTTTCCAGAGCCAGTTAGCTTAAAGCGTTTTTTGGCACTAGATTTTGTTTTCATTTTTGGCATGTTCTGCTTTTTATTTAGTTATTCGCTGTTATTCTATTTTTTGATTGGTGCAATAAACATAATCATTCGTTTACCTTCCAATTTTGGCATTTGTTCTACTTTTCCAAGTTCTTCCAAATCTTGTGCTAAACGCAACAATAAAATTTGACCTTGTTCTTTAAAAATTATAGAACGCCCTTTAAAAAATACAAATGCTTTCAGCTTTGCTCCTTCTTTCAAAAACTTTTCAGCGTGTTTTTTCTTGAAGTTATAATCATGATCATCTGTATTTGGTCCAAAACGTATTTCCTTTACCACTACTTTGGCAGCTTTGGATTTTAACGTTTTTTCTCGTTTCTTTTGTTCATAAAGAAACTTTTTATAATCCATAACCTTACATACTGGAGGAACAGCTTTTGGAGAAATTTCTACAAGATCCAAACCTTGCTCATTGGCTATGGCTAGAGCTTGTGCGAGTGAATACACACCAATTTCTACATTATCACCGACTAAGCGCAACTCTTCAGCAGTAATTTTTCTGTTGATGCGGTGCTTATCTTCTTTGATGACCCGCATTGGGCCTCTGCTTCTTCTTCTACGTATTGCTATGACTTTATTTTTTAGTTAAACTTAAAATTGTTTTAAGGTTTTGCTTATTTCATCCTCAATGATTTTTGAAAATTCAGCAACACTAAGTGTTCCTAAATCATCACCGCCATGTTGACGTACAGAGAGAGTTTCTGTTTGCTCCTCTTGTTCACCAACAATAATCATGAAAGGTATTTTTTTCACTTCGGCGTCCCGAATTTTCTTACCCATTGTTTCATTCCTATTGTCAATGAGGGCGCGAATTTCGTTATTTTCTAACAAATTTAAAACTTTTTCGGCGTATTTCTCGTATTTTTCGCTGATTGTCAAAATTGTAACTTGTTCTGGCATAAGCCATAGAGGAAAATTTCCACCGGTATGTTCCAATAAAATGGCTACAAAACGTTCCATACTTCCAAAAGGGGCACGATGAATCATAATGGGTCTATGGAGCTCATTATCAGAACCTTTGTAAGTCAAATCGAAGCGTTCAGGTAAATTATAATCCACTTGAATCGTTCCTAATTGCCAGCTTCTTCCCAAAGCATCTTTCACCATAAAGTCTAGTTTTGGTCCATAAAATGCAGCTTCTCCAGATTCAATCACATAATCTAATCCTTTATCTTTTGCAGCATTGATAATTGCTTGTTCTGCTTTCTCCCAATTGTCTACAGATCCAATATATTTTTCTGGTGTTTCCAAATCACGAACAGAAACTTGAGCAGTAAAGTTTTCAAATCCTAAAGAGCCAAAAACATACAATACTAAATCAATAACATTCTTAAATTCTTGATCCAACTGATCTGGAGTACAAAAAATATGCGCATCATCTTGCGTAAATCCACGGACTCGTGTGAGTCCATGTAATTCGCCACTTTGTTCATATCTATATACTGTTCCAAACTCAGCATAGCGTTTTGGTAATTCTTTGTAGCTGAATGGCTTAGCGTTGTAAATCTCGCAATGATGGGGGCAATTCATGGGTTTTAGTAAAAACTCTTCTTCGTCTTTTGGAGTTTTTATAGATTGAAAACTATCCTCTCCATATTTTTCATAATGCCCAGAAGTTACATACAATTCTTTTTGACCAATATGTGGTGTGACCACCATTTCGTATCCTGCTTTGATTTGTGCTTTTTTCAAGAAATCTTCCAATCTAGAACGCAAAGCAGCACCATTTGGCAACCATAAAGGTAACCCCTGTCCTACTTTCTTTGAAAAAGTAAACAATTCTAGTTGTTTTCCTAACTTCCTGTGGTCACGTTTTTTAGCTTCCTCAAGTAACTCCAAATACTCCTTTAGCTCTTTTTGTTTCGGAAATGAAGTACCATACACCCGAGTTAGCTGTTTGTTATTTTCATCGCCTCTCCAGTAAGCACCAGCAACACTCAATATTTTGACAGCTTTAATAATCCCTGTATTTGGGATATGTCCTCCACGACACAAATCTGTAAATGAAGAATGATCGCAAAAAGTAATATCACCATCAGTCAGATTTTCAATCAGTTCTACTTTGTATTCGTTTCCTTCTCCTTTATATTTATTTAATGCATCGGCTTTAGAAACGGGCTTCATTTTAAAATCATGTTTTCCTCTAGCAATTTCCAGCATTTTATCTTCAATGGTTTTGAAGTCTTTATCAGAAATAGAATTATCCCCCAGGTCTACATCATAATAAAATCCATTTTCAATAGCAGGGCCAATCGATAATTTTACACCAGGATACAATTCTTCCAGCGCTTGTGCTAAAACATGAGAGCTAGAATGCCAAAACGCTTTTTTTCCATTAACATCTCTCCAAGTATATAGGACAAGATTTCCATCAGATTCCAAAATGGTTGAGGTTTCAACCACTTGTTCATTAAAAGACGCCGAAATCACATTGCGTGCAAATCCTTCGCTAATATCTTTAGCGACATCCATTACCGTCAAACGCCCATTATAAGAGCGAACACTTCCATCAGGTAAAGTAATTTGTATCATAAAAATTATTATATGGAGGGCAAATATAAGTTTATATCTATTCTAAAACAATAGTACAGTATATAAGTCAAATTATTTTTTATGCTTAAAGTCAATATAACCATCTCATTATAAGTGCTTTATGTAATTAGATATAGATGCTAAAAAAAACTTTACCATTTTTTTGAAAATTAATATAAAAAGTATTGTGGGTGTAGGAAAAGGGTTTTATATTTGCACCCGCTTTGCGTATGAATGCGCAAAGTTTTGATTTTAAAAGACGTTCATTAAACATATTGATTGACAGCGTAGAGATTAATTGGAAACAATTAATTTCGACAGAGAATAGACCATTTTGAGTACTGAAATTAAATTTCCTTTAGTTGTT
>Ga0228666_1000194_pt1 | contig 40038 bp, 35 predicted proteins | sample 80DmetaG_FD_182702 | JGI IMG/M metagenome (GOLD analysis project Ga0228666, IMG submission 182702) | Seawater microbial communities from Monterey Bay, California, United States - 80D | ecosystem: Environmental > Aquatic > Marine > Coastal | place: USA: California | collected 2016-10-11 | reverse complement strand
CTCATACAATGAAAAGAAATATAAATATATCTGATGAATGATATGAAAGACTAGGAAGAAGGTAGAAGATAATTTAGTAGTTGTTTGAAAGAAAAAGCTACGTTTTTCAGCGAAGCTGATTCACAAGAAACGAGTCAAAAGAAAAAGTATCGCAAGTAAGCGATACTGTAGGATAGAGAAAGGATGAAAGTTAGAATGATATATTTTAGAAAAGATACAAGAGTACTGCTCTCCGAAACAAATAAGCTGAAGACGGAAAATAGAGACCTGAGAATCACTATCAAAAGACACCATCTACAGCTATATATATAATACCCATCCTGAGTTAATTACAAAGTATTTTAGAAGAAAAGGTAAGAAATACCAAAACAAAAGGAAGCAGAAGTATCAATTAGAACAAAGAAGAATGATTGATAGAAGACCAAAAAGTATTGAAAGAAGAACGACCCTTGGTCACTGGGAATCTGATACGGTCGTTGGAAAGAGAAAGACAAGAACCAAGAAATGTATTCTTACTCACGTAGAAAGAAAGTCTTGATTCCTCATTGCCAGAGTACTGAGGAATGCTCAAGCTCAGAGTGTCGTTGAGGCTACCCTAGAAGACTTCCGTCTTCTCCCGAAGTACAAAAGAAAGACTATGACGTTTGATAATGGGAGGGAGTTTGCTTATCACTATGTCATTGAAAAGAAAACAAAGATGAATATATACTTTGCTCATCCTTATTGTTCTCGGGAACGATGAACCAATGAAAATACGAATGGACTCCTCAGACAGTTTCTTCCAAAGTGAACTGACTTTGAATCTCTTACTGAAAAAGAGTTACAAAAATATGTAACTCTTATCAACAACAGACCAAGGGAGAGACTCAATTTCCTCACTCCTAATGAGGTATTCAACAACAAATCTAAAAGTTGCGTTTGACTTTAGATTCTAGATTTTGTAGTTCATTAAATAAAAAAAAAGTAAAGCTTTTTTTTTAGATTTTCTTTGAAGTTCAACCTATTATGTTATACTCTCTAATAAGAGTAATTTTCCTCAATAGAGACAAAAAAATTGAATAAAAAAATGCAAAAATTTATTAAAAAATTCATTTCTTTTTTTATCATTCTGAGCGTAATAATCCCAGAGGGTTTTTGGGGTACTTCATTTGCGATTTCTAATGTTTGGGATTTTACTAATGAAGCGAACTATACCTTTTCAAATACAGGAGAACTCAATGTGCTATGATGAATTGGGAAGATAGAAAGTTATTGACAAGAGAGAGGAAACATAGCTTCCTGACCAGCTTTTTTGGATGGTGCCAATGATATCGTTACCAGTTGAAATTATGCATATGTTGCGTCATATAATAACAATGGAGTGGAGGTACTTGATATTACCGACCCAAATAACCCAATTCATACTGGAAGTATTCAGGCATCAGGAAGTATACCTTTGTATGGAGCATATAGTCTCGTAAAAAATGGAAATTATCTGTATGTAACTTCGTATACGAGTGACTCATTAACGGTTATAGATGTTTCAACCCCAACAAATCCAACCTATAGTGCGAGTATAATAAATAATGCTGGAACGAGGTTAGATGGACCAAGAGGAATAGAGTTTGATGGGAGCCATGTATATATTACTTCTTTTGATGATGATGCGCTACAAGTTATAGATGTTTCTACTCCTACCTCACCAACTGCAGCGTGATTCCTACAAGATGCAGCAAGGTTGAATGGAGCTACGAATTTAAGTATTTCAGGAAGTTATATATATGCAACAGCATATAACGATGATAGTCTTCAGGTTATAGATATTTCTACTCCTGCATCTCCTTCATTTGCAGCAGAGTTAGTTGATAATGGTACCACAGAGCTCGATGGAGCTTGGTGAATTACTATCCTTGGAACCAATGCTTATATTGCTTGAGAAGTTGATGATGGAATAGAAGTAGTTGATATCAGTACTCCAACTGCTCCAGTACACCTTGGTGCTATTAGTAATGGTGGAAATACAGTATTAAATGGGCCAAGATGAGTTGATATAGATGGGAACTATTTATTTGTAAGTGTCTTTAATAACGATGCACTTCAGCTTATTGATATTAGTAACCCAGCATCTCCTATGGATACTTTATATCTCAGAGATCAAGTAAAACTCGATGGTGCAACCAGTGTAGAAGTACTTTGAAACTATGCTTATGTTACAAACTATAATGCTAATAGTGTAGAGGTAATCGATGTAACTAATAGATGAGGACTAACCTTTGCTTGAGAGATATTGAGTTCATCGACGAAATTAGTGACTCCAACAAGAACGGTAGTTTCGTGAAACTATGCCTATGTGACCTCCTTTGCTGATAATGCTCTTGAGGTTATCGATATTTCTAATGTAAATAGTCCAAGTCATGCTGCAAGTATGGTAGGGTCTGCTACGAACTTACTCTATGGTGCGAGCGATGTGAAGAAGGTATGAAATTATCTATACATAGCTTCCTATACGAGTGATGCCTTAGAAATAATAGATGTGACTACTCCTACTGCTCCGGTTCATCTTTCAAGTCTTTCTAATGTAGCAGCAACGAAGTTAAATGGTGCCAGGGGAATAGATGTAGTGTGAAGCTATGCATATATTACTTCATATCAGGATGATGCTTTACAAATAATAGATATCTCAACTCCAAGTAGCCCGGTAGAAGTGTGATATTTACAGGATGCAACGAGGCTGAATCAAGCCGTAGGTGTTCGAGTAAGTGGAAACTATGCCTATGTAACGAGTTATGCAAATGATAGTTTAGAGGTTATTGATATATCAACTCCTTCAGCTCCAATTTTTACCTGACAGTTACTCGATAATGGTACTAACGAACTTAATGGAGCTTGGTGAATAGAAATATCAGGAAACTATGCATATATCGCTGGGTATGTAGATGATGGAATTGAAATAGTGGATATTAGTACCCCAACTGCTCCTACCCATGCAGCTACAGTAACGAATGGCTGAGGTACAGAGTTGAATGGACCAAGATATCTTCATATTGATGGAACAGATCTTTATGTATCATCCTATAATAGTGATGCTTTACAAATAATAGATATTACCACTCCCACTTCACCTTCGGTTCAGTGAAATCTTATAGATGCTACCAGGTTAAACGGTGCCTATAGTGCTTTCGTTGTAGGGAATAATACTTTTATGACTTCATATGATGGAAACAGTTTCCAGATTCTTAATACTGCAAATAAAAATAATCCAAGTTTCCGTTCAGAATTAACCACTGGGGCTCCAAAACTGGTAACTCCTTCTAGTGTAGAAGTTGATTGAGTATATGCCTATGTCGCTTCCTATTATGATAACTCTATAGAAGTACTCGATATTACTGATCCAAATAATCCAATCCATACTTGATCACTTACAGCCTCATCAACCGTACCATTATATTGAGCGAGTGACGTAAAAAAAGTCTGAAATTATCTCTATGTTGCTTCCTATATAAGTGATTCATTAACAGTAGTAGATATTTCAGATCCTACATCTCCTACATATTCAGCAGATATTGCGAACTCTGATGCAAATACCAGATTGAATGGTGCTAAATGAGTTGATGTGGTATGAAACTATGCGTATGTATCTTCCTATCAACATGATGCTCTACAGATTATTGATATATCTACTCCAACAGCACCGGTAGTTTCATGATTCTTACAAGATAATACCAGGCTAAATGGTGCAACGAATGTGAGAGTAAGTGGAAGTTATGCATATGTCACTTCATATACAAATGATAGCTTTGAGGTTATTGATATTTCTACTCCTGCCTCTCCTTCTTTTACTGGACAGCTTGTTGATACCGGTTCATTAGAACTCAATGGTCCTTGGTGAATAGAGCTATCGTGAAACTACGCCTATGTTGCATCCTATCAGGATGATGGAATTGAAATTATAGATATTAGTACCCCAACTGCTCCTACTCATGCTGCAGCAGTGCTTAATGATGTAAATACAAGATTAAATGGACCAAGAGACCTTCATAAAGTTGGGGATAATTTGTATGTAGCCTCGTATGCTGATGAAGCGATGCAGGTAATAAATGTAGCGACTCCAACGGCTCCAGTTGCAGAAGCACTTATAAGAGATACTATAAAACTCAATGGTGCGAGTGGTGTTTTTGCGTCAGGAAGCTATGCGTATATGACATCATATCTATGAAATGGGTTTGAAGTAGTAGATATTTGAAGTGCATCAGCTTTGAGCTTTACCTGAGAAGTAGGAAGTGGACCTACGAAACTGTGAGCTGGAAGGGATATAATTGTTGATGGGAATTATGCTTATATCGCATCGTATGGAAGTGATACGATAGAGGTTTTAGACATTATCGATCCGGATAACCCAGTTCATACTTGATCAATTTCAGCATCTGCAACTATAGAGCTTGATGGAGTAAATGATTTGAAAAAAGTATGAAACTATATTTATGCAGCTTCAGATGTAAGTGATGCCTTAGAGATAATTGATGTAAGTACTCCTACTAGTCCGAGTCATGTATCAAGTTTGGTAAATGGTGGAACTACTATGCTGAATGGTGCCAGGTGAATAGATGTCGTATGAAATTATGCTTATATAACTGCGTATAATGATGATAGTTTACAGATAGTAGATGTTTCAACACCAGCAAGTCCTTCAGAAGTAGCATATATTCAGGATGCAGCAAGGTTGAATGGTGCAACGAATGTAACAGTGAGCTGAAGTTTCGCATACGTAACCAGTTTTATAGATGATAGTTTACAGATAATAGATATATCAACTCCCGCATCTCCGACCCTTACTGGTGAACTCGTAGATGATGGTATAAATATGCTTGATGGAGCGAGTGGTATTGCCGTATCGGGTGATTATGCTTTCATTGCATGATATAATGATGATGGGATAGAAGTAGCTGATATTAGTGACCCTACGGCACCAACTCATGTAACCAGTATCACGAATGGAGCCAGTGTTCGATTAAATGGCCCGAGAAACGTGTCTATAGATGGACCATATTTATATGTTTCATCATATGATGATGATTCTTTACAGGTATTTGATATTAGTGATCCAACATCTCCAAGAGAAATATTTTTTGTTACGAATACAACAGACTTGGATGGAGCAAGAGGTATATTTAAGTCGTGAAATTTTATATACATGACCTCAGAGTTGAATGATGGGGTAAAGATTCTCAAAGAAGTATATTACAGCGTAAGTCCATATATTAGTCCTGATGTGAGCTTATGATATAGCCAAACCATTAATAGTTTTACGGGGAGCTTGGGGGGTAATAATGAATGAAGTGTAACGTACCAGATATCAAAAAATGGATGAACAACTCGGTATTACTATAATGGAGCATCTTGGGCAGTTACCACTGGATGAACATCAGAGTCGAATTCTCTTTCAACTATTAATGCGAATTTGAATGCTTTTAATGCTTTAGGTTGATGAACCGATCAGTTTACCTGGAAGGCCTTCTTTAATTCTGATAATACTCAAAAGGTTGAATTAGATGAACTTACGGTTCATCATGGTGATATTATTGATCCAGTTATTACTTCGGCATTTCCTGAAGAAGATGACTTACTTCCAAAACATAATTTTAATATAGTATTTGCTCACGAAGATGAGGTATGATGAAGTGGGATTAATACATCTTCTTGAATTCTAGACCTTTATAGGTGGGATGGAGCTACTTGGGGAGCAGATATATCAGATACATATATAGACTTTACTTGATCTACTATTACGACTACAACAGCGACATACCCAACACTTAATATTGGATATGGAAAATACAAGGCAGATTATTTTATTAGCGATAATGCAGGGAATCAGACTTCTACTTGAGTTATATTTTATGTAGACGAACCTACTCTTACTATCAGTACAGGAAGTGTAGATCTATGAGACCTTTCTACCGTATCAAATACTTTTTCTACTGAGTTTGTTCTTACAGTTGAAACAGTTTGAGCTCCATTTGATATTATATTAAATAATACGACTCCTCTGGCATATTTTTGAACTGTGATCCCTGATTGGGATGGAAGTGATGGATTCTGATATGATCAAGATCCCTATACATTGAATATTTCAGTCATTGGAGTTGATCAAGTTATAGGAACGCAAACGGGAAGTATAAATACTGATGGAAATAAAAATAGTTATGTATACAAGATAAAACTATGAGCACTTATTAATGCTGAACAGTTTTGATGAACCTATAGTGGGAATGTTAATTTTTGATTGAATTTGACGTATTAAAGTATAATAAGCAGTAATTTTTTGATTTTTTTTCATTATTATGTTACTATAAGAACAGTATTTATAAATTAATGTATAGAGTCGTGCTTTTACTTTCAACATCATCTTTAAATGGATACGGAATACATAGGATTTTTAGCTTTGCGAAAAAAGCAAAGTACGATGGATTGGACTTATTTTTCACAAGTACAAACCACGACCTATGGGATAAGGAATATATAAAGGAACTGAGTGATACTTTTAAGGTACCAGTTTTATCAATGACGATTTCACTGAAATGAATGAATGAGAAGAAGGTAGATCAAATAATAGATATAGCAAAATTTGTTTGAGTTCAAGTAATTACCTTTTCTCCGCCTCACTTCTCTGATAAAAACATTACATGGTTTAATAAATATTTACTAAAGGTGAAGAGAGATACTCATCTAAGTGTCGCAATACAAAATGTAGAATCTAAATTTATATTCTTTATTATTCCAGAGTATAAGAATGCCACTTTATCTGAAATCAAAAGAATTACTTGAGATACAACTTTGAATCTTTTAGGAATAGATAGTTCTTCTGGAATGGATATACTCAAGGCACAAAAGCATCTAGGGAATAGTGTAAAGAATGTATTTTTTGCTGACAAACGTTGAAGTAAGATTTGATTGCTTCCTTGAGGAGCAGGATGAGGTATTTCATATTTACCTCTCGAGAGTTTTTTTATGAAACTCAAGGCAGGTGGTTATAATGGGTTTATAACCCTTAAGGTGAGACCATCAGAACTATGAGTCGGGAATGAAGAAAGAGTATTACAGAATTTAGAATTCGCAAAGAACTATTATATAAAACATTATTTAAGTTTTAAATAAAAAAAAGAGAGCTATGAGCTCTCTTTTATATTTGTTAGTTTTGCTTTTCCTTCTATATATGCAAAATACCATATAGAGGTAGTAAAAACTTCTAATACCGCGGTAAGATACCCAAGTAGAAGGACAAAAACTATAAATAGAATACTAAGTATAGTAATAGCAACAAATAAAAATATTTTTGAAGTTATCAGTCACAGAGCAACTACCATGATAACAGGAAAACTAAGAAATATAATAAAATTTATTATTACCCTTACATTGAGGAATAACAAAAGTAAGTGAAGCTTTATAGTAGTCATAAAGTTAAATATAGCTATTTTTGAAGATGAACCAATAGATTCAAAAATTCATTTTTTTGCAAGTATAAGTTCGTACTTTGCATATGAGAAAAGAACATTAATGATAGTTCCGAATATAAATATAACTAAAAACGCATAACTAATATAGCTTATAAATTCAATACCAATAAACCTAATCGTGAAAAGGTATCCGTTGAGAATGCTGATAAACTTGAATTCAGAGAAAATATTATTGTATTCAAATAGGGGAAGAAACTTGTATAGTCCAAGAGATAGAGTATCTCAAATTTCTAGGGGTTTGTTTTGGTTTTTACTTTCTATATATTGTATCAAACCTCACTCAAAAATAGGGGTTAAGATGAAGTAGACTATTAGGAAGATGATAAAAGCAACTACAGCCTCTGTTATATAATCAGAATGGAAAAACTTTAATATAATTACAAGGGCCTCTTCTTTCTTTCAAAAAAGTTCTACATAAGTATATATAGATTGATATACAAGGAGGATACTTAAAAAGATAATAGAAAGCAGTCCTGGAAGAAAGTAAAACCCCTTAATTTTGTTATCATTTCTGATAATATCCCATGCAGGAATAATAATTTTATCTTTTAAAGGGTTAATCATTGAGTTTTTCTATGATAAATATAAGGAAGTTTTTTAGAGATTTATTTTCAAAGTTTATAATCTTTTTGTCTAGAATATACATATTATTGAATATTTCTGATCTCAGAGATTTATTTGGAATATATTCTTGTAGGGAAGTATTTTTAATATTCTTATCAATAAGTATATCTATTTTAGGGGTATAGAGTGTTTTTAAAATTTGTTCTTTTTCAAGTATTTGAAGGATTTTCTTTTGTATTGGTTCAATACTGGTTTTTGGGAGCGTATCTCACTTCAATTCTTCTAAAAGTATGTCTAGACTTGTTTTTCGTATATTACTAAAGTTATATCCACTCTTTACTTGACTAGAATGAAGGTATGGAAATAAATTAAAAGGAAAGTATCAGAGGTTAATTCCAGCAAGTATCATATCATATCTTTTTCACTCTCATGGTGAACTGAGCTCTTTTCACATTACTTGTTTTAGTTGATTGAGAGCTATAGGGCTCAGTTTTACATGTATTCCAATGCTTTCCAGAGAAGTTTTTATATAGGCAGCTGTTTTTTCAAGCTCATCTTCTCATAATATATATACAAGATTGAGAGAAAATTCTTCTAAATCTTTATTGTAGTATAGGTTTTCATCCAGCTCATTTATTTTATTTGTTTTTTCATCAAGTTCTTTACTGTCTGCAAGTTCTATAGCTTCAAGTTTTTTTCTCAATTCCTCTTTTTCCTTTTCTTCATTGATAAGTTTATCTACAAATAGTACCTCTTCTTCTTTTAGAGAGTCTTTATCTTTATGGTAAAGAAATGTAATGGTTTCAAAGAGTTTTTTCTCTCCATTTATTGTAAAATAAATATCATAAATATTTTCTCCTTCTTGCATATTTTTATCAAGAGGAAAGTAAAAATATCTACTATTAGCTTTAAAGCTCTCTATTTTTTGTTCACCTATATGAACTTCAGAAGTATTTTCAGGAGTAACTCATTTCAGAATTACATTATTTCTTGTGATAAAGTTGTATTTATCTACATACTCAGGGAGAATGATAAATTCAGAGTCTTTTTGAAAGTCAAGTATTGTCTTTTCAGGAGTTGTTTCTCCTTCTTCTTTATCAGTAATTTTCACTTCATCAGAGTATGTATTTTTTGCTTTTTCGATATCTTTTAAGAATTTTGATTTTTTATAATAGCCAAGTTTTGAAATTATATTTTCTAGGTTTTTATTTTTTGTCTCAGGTTGTCTAGAAGTTCCAGTAAGATAAGGGCTATCTATGGATTTAAAATTATCTTCTCATAAGATTTTAAGTAAATTTTCTTGGTTTATTTGGTTGAGTATAAAAGTTCTTAGTGAAACATCTTGAATTTTATCCTTATTTAAAAATATTCAAACATATTGAGGGAGATGGTACTGTTGTACTTCAAATCTTGGTATACTTTCTCAGATAAGGTTATTTTTATCATTAAAAATATTTATAGAGTCCTTGTTTCTAAGTAAGTCATTCGGAGTAGCAAATAATTTCAAAATAAGCTTGTCAATTATAACCGGGTTGTTTTGATAGTGTTCATTTTTTTCTAGTATGAATTTTGTGACTCAAAGAGTAAGGTCTCTTGATACATTGATTACCTTATATCTTCAAGAGTATATTCCATCGATAGTGGAAAAGTTTCATTTTAAGTTGTCTTCTCATATTTCATCTATTACATTTTTTTGGAGAATGGGTTGGAAGAGGACATTCAAAAAGTTTATATCAGATTTTTTATTTTTAAAGGTGACAATATTATTTTCTCAAGTGATTTCAGTTTCAGCTAGAAGAGATTTTATAATAGGGTTTGTATCAGTATTTTGTAGTATTTTGTAAGTTGCGACTATATCTTCAATCGTAATATCTTTTTCATCAGACCACAAAATATTATTTTCTAAGTAACATTCAATATACAGAAGGTTACTAATATCACAGCTTGCAATATCTGACACTATTTTATCTTTTGAAATATCGTATTTTAAAAGAGATCTATAGAGTAGATCAACAATATATTTATTATTTCCACTCTGAGGCCTGAGAGGGTTTAGGTTTGGAAAGTTTCCAATGAGTCATTCTGATATACTTCATCACTTAACTGGCACAAGCTCAGCATCATGGTATAAGTAAACATATAATAGGTGTGACAATGGTAGCAAAAAAAACACTATACTAATTAAAAGTAAGTATTTTTTTAACTTTAAAATTTCATTCTTCATAATTTGAAAGAAAATTACTTAACTTAATAGGAATAGTGCAAGAGAATTTAATACAAAAAGTACTCAAAGAATCACCGTAGCATTATGTAAAACTTTTTCAGCTCATCTCTTCGTAATTTCTCCCATTCACCCACTCATACTCGCAAGATTTAAGCTTACATTTTTATTTTGTATAAGTATAACAAATATAAGAAGTATACTTATAATAATTTCAATAAATTTAAGAACGTCTAACATTTTTACTTTTTAGAAAATAATAACTGGCTAACTATATTTAAAATAGTAAAAATTGCAACTGCAATTACAAAGTTTATTCCTCATTCAATAGTATAGGATACATTTGGTATGACGAGTATTTTATTTACGATATGGTCAAATAGCTTTAATATTACACCATTAATGATAAATACGACAAGTCAGAAGAATACAAAAAAGAGAGGAATAGATAATATTTTTAATATAGGTCTAATAGTAGCATTTATGATTCATAAAATAATACCTCATAGAATATAGGTTTTGAGTCATCCTACTACGACAATTCCTGCCGTAATCCCTTTTTCAGTATTTTCTCATAACAGATATGTCATCAAAAACAATATAGCTGCATTAATTATGATAGATAATATAATTTTCATAGCCTTCTTAATATTATAATTTAAGTTTTGATATTATTTTTTCAGAAAATGTAAGTTCTCACTTTGGTTTTTCTTCTAAAAAATTTCATAGAACATCCTTGAGTTCATTTGCTGTAGAATTATCAACTACTAGGTCAATATTTTTGAGTCATTTTTTATTTAAATTCAGTCTTATAAATATAACATTTTCTCTGTTATATATAAAAGAATAAGAATCAATTTTAGAATAGTCATAGAAACTTGATCAAACTTTTATACCCATAGCAGTTACCAAGACTTTTACCTCTTCATCAGAGTTGTTTTCTATGAAATAAACAAGTCAAGCAATAAGGAGTACAATAAAACTCATTCAGTATTGTTTTGTCATAAATCACCAAATAGAGAGCCCAATTACAATAGAGAGAGCTATGATATACCATAGCGTTCCTCTTTCTCTTTTGTCACTAAAGGTCCATGTATAAATCGTATCAGTTGCCATTTTAGCTGAAATTATCAATTATAAGTTTTATTATAAACCACGCAAGTGATGCAATTGCAAATCAGCTCAGTGCCATAATAATAGTATCTTTTCATTTTGTTTTGTCTTGTTCGAGAGACCCAAATAGTATTTTATACGCTCATATAATAATAAATATTATTGCTATGGTTCCGGCAATTTCCATAAAAAAATTTATAGCTCCTTTGAGAATGTTTGGGATATCGTCTATGTGGATATCTCATGTTCTTATGGCTGCTTCTGTCTCTTTACCATCTTTATCTCCTTTAAAATTTCATAAGACTCATCCGTCTGCAAAAGATGCTTGAGTTGAAAGCAATATTCATACAATAGTAAAGAAAATGTTTTTCATTTTGGAGTTCATATTATTTATTAGTTAGGTCATAATTAGAAATATCTTGTAGTTGTGCGAGGTTATCTAAGTTGGGGTTATAGTAGTCAGTTAGGAACTTTACCAGTTCAGCTTTTTCTAGTACATTCGCTTTAATTCACATATTCTCAAGTCCGGTCTTTATTGAATTACTTCTACTTAAAAGGCCTTTTTTCATTTTTGAGAAGTTTCGTATTTGACTTCTGACTTTGAGAATATCAGAGGCTCCATTTATCGATTGCCAAAACTCACTAAATACTCAGGTGAGGCTTCCATCTTTTACACTTCTATTGTCATTCTCATCAAAGGGAAGCACAATATAGAACTCCTTTTTCATTATTTGAGCTACTTCAACGAGCTTTTTTAAGTATTCTATATATTCGTATGTTTGATTTTGCAATAGGGGATTTGTTTGCTTAATAGCTTTATCATTGAGTCTTGATAGATATGAATCTATATCAAGTTTTTTTGAACGTACCATAATTTGTATCGGAAAATCAAGCGAGTTAAGAAAACGCTGAAAACTTACGATAATAGAATCTTGTTCATCGGTATTTTTTAAGAGAAAATTGATCGCACTACATTGTAAAATGAGCCTAGCACTATCGTCCTTCATAATAATAATATTTTCTCTTATTTGAGAAAAGGGGAGGTACCTTTGAGTGGAACTATCAGGATGTTCTTTTTTTGTATTTTTAACAGGCATTCTTGTATTTTTTAAAGTTTATTGAGCTGGTCCTCAAGTTCATTTATTTTATCGATTTTAGACTTAAAATCTATTTTTTCTTCTTTTTTCTCTTGACTACTCGAAAGGAATCCTATATCTATCGGGCTAAAACTATCAACTCATTTTATCCATTTCCTTGTTTCCACATTTACCTTAAGTCTTACAAATGATAGAACAAAGCGTACAAAAGACATTTCAGCTATTTTAAATTTTGCAATTGCAAATGAAAGTCCAGCAACAAAAAGAGAAGGAATAGCTGCTATTTCTGCTCATAGGGTTGGAGCGAGTGATTGGAATATACTATATCCAATTCCTGATCATATCATGAGAATAGTAAGTTGCCTTAAACTCAAGCCAAGGAATATAGGATCTTCATTCTCTATTTGTACCGGTATTTTATATTGCATGGAGTAGGTGTATTATTTAAAGAAGAGAACAAGTTTATTTTAGTGATTTTTCTTTCATTTTCAAGAGCTTTTCTACATAATAATCTTGAAAAAAAATAGATCATAGTTATAATGTTTATACGTCTGTTTTAGAGGTGGCACGCTGGAATAATTTTCCTTACACTTCTAAAGTGTAGAAAAGTTCTTAGTATTATTCTTATGAGGGTTTATTCTTTCAGAAGGAATAACAGGCTTTTCTAAATCATTCCTAACTAAATAAGGAATACAAAACTTTTAGCTGACCTTAAAACGGATTTTTAAAAAATACAAGATAGAGCTTATAATGAAAAATGTATAGTTTTTGTCTTGTATTTTTATTATTATATATATAATAGTTGTTGTAGTTTACTTTATTTATAGAAAAAGAAAAAAATGACTTTGTTAAGTGATGAACAATTGAAAAAATTAAGAACAGCAGGGGTTCAAGTTCCTTGAGTGAACGAGGACTGTATTTGATGTTCAGCTTGTGTTGCTATAGCACCGGAAGTTTTTGAACTGAATGATGAAGGAAAGAGTGAAGTGGTTGAATTGGGTACGTATGATGAGAGTGAAGTAAATGATGCTATATCAGCATGTCCAGTGGATGCGATCTACTGGGAAAAATAATTTTTATTTAAAATTTTAATATATAACCTTATATAGACTATGAGATTACAATATAACAAAAAAGGGTTTACTCTTATAGAGTTGCTAGTTGTTATTACTATAATAGGTATCCTGGCTACAGGTGCTGTTACCGTATACACCTCTCAAATTCAAAAAGCGAGAGATACTACAAGAATAACGAGCATGAATGCTCTAAAAGGAGGGTTAGAACAAGCTTTTCAAGACATGTCTATGTATCCAGGAAAAGCAATTACTCAAGCTGCGACTACTTCTTGTGATGCTTCTGCAACGCAGTCAAATTCTTCAGTATACTGTGTCGTTCAACTAGGATTCTTAAATGCCCTTCCAAGAGACCCAAAGGATGGAAAGTCAGGAAATAACTCTAGCTTAGTATATACTTATAGTACTGCAGATCTTCAATGAGTAGAAAATCAACAATATGAAATAAGTACTTGAGTAGAAGCAGATTGATTTAGAACCTCAAAAGCTGCGAATACTGTTGATGGTTGAAATGATGACAATAGAATAGAGTTTGGTATTCCTGGAGTATGAATCAATACTTGTGTAAATGGTACGTCTGCTTGTACAGGGGATAGTTCTGCAAGTGCTATTACGGCAGCATCTTGTTCAGTATTAAATGCTACTACTGGAAATGTTGTTATAAGATGAAACTGTCCATAATATATTTTCAAATAAAAAAACCAAGCTCAGCTTGGTTTTTTTATTTGTTAGAAATTGTTCCACATATCAGTTGATATTCTATAGAGTATAAAATCTTTTTCTTTGAATTCTTTTAACTTCATTTTTTCTTTGAGTACTGGGATAAAATCTTCTCAAGTAAGTAAGAGGGGGGTAATATTAGGAAGTATTATCCCCATAGTATTATAATCATTTTTGATGGCTAGAACTCCATTTTTAATGGGATCTATAGAGAGTATTTCTTTTTCTTTGAGGATAGTTCTTGAAGTAATAATATCAACTCTGATCTTTATTTTTTCAACTTCATCAAGTTTTACAGGAGAGAACCTAGAATCCTTTGATATTGCCTCTATCGTATTTTCTATAATTTCAAGAGCAAGATTTTCTTGAAGTTCTTTAATGTTTCCAGCTCATCACCTTACTTCACCATTTTTATATATGGTCACAAATACACATCATTGTTTTTCTAAAAGTGATGTATCAGTAATTTTTAGATCTTCTAGAGTAGGTGTCTTGAGATACTTTGTATAAAATTCAAGAGTTTGTTGTGCAATGTCTAGCATATTGAATATGGAGTTAGAAACTAAATTAGAATCCCCCGGTCTACGACCACCCCCTTTGGAAAAGGGGGATTACTTATTTTTATCTCCCTTTTTCAAAGGGAGTACCCGAAGGGGGAGGGATTTTGCTTTTTAAATGCTATTTTTTTCTTCCTCTTCTCTAAGAAGTTCTTTTTCTTCCATTTCAATTTGGTAGAAAATATCTCAGAGTTGATCCTGGTTACTATACTTATGGTAGTGAAAGTATAGGTACTCAAATATTTGTTTAAAGAATGTTGTTGAGAAGTTAATAATAGGAAGGAGAAGTACGAGAGAGAGAAGTTTAGCAAAACCACTACTAAAAGAACTAAATATGAGTATGGTAAGTATAATACTAATGAATAACCCTACAAAACTCCCATATACTCCAGTAAGTATATATCTATAATTATTAAGTATTTCTAGAATAATACTGGTTCCAAATATAACGATAATAGTATGAAAAAGAAAGGCAATCATTATATTATCATAGTCTTGTATACCTGCATATATATAAATTGGAGTGATGAATAAGTAGGTAAGAAAAGCAAAAAAGCTAATCTGTCAGAGGATAATAATATTTTTTTTATATCTTTCAGAGTCAGTAAGGTGTGCTATTATATAGGTAAGAATTATGGTAGTAGTGGTTCAAATGAGGGTGATAATGGAGAGCAGAATAGGAAATATAGAACTGGTTTGAATCCCGGTTCTTGCTTGTTCAAAGGTTCCTGGAATGGAGATAATATTTGAGATAAAAAAGGTAATAACAAGTATGAGAATACTCCCTATTATCCCAGCTATCAGGCTACCAAGAGAGTTGATAAGGATATTTTGAAAGTTTAATTTTTTGGGTCAGAAGGTCATGTTTTATTCTTATATAAATAATATAAATAGAGTGCAGCACCAATGCTAATGAAGCTATCAGCGAGGTTGAATACTGAGAAATACTCTACTCAGATAAAGTCTATTACGTATCATCTTAATACTCTCTCTATTCCATTTCCAATGGCTCAAGCAAGTATGAGTCAAAAGGATATGTCGATTAACAAGCTTTTTTTCTTTTTTTCTTCTTTCCAATAATAACAAAAAATGACTCATATCAAAATAATAGTAATGATTTTTAATGGGAGACTTGGAATTGCTATCGAAAAAGCGATTCATGTGTTCTCAATATAACCTAAATAGAAAAAGCTTCACAAGATATTTATTTGATCTTGTAAGTATATTTTTGCAAGAATTTTACTGATTAAATCAAGGGAAATTCAGGAAAGAAGAATTTTAGGAAAAATATTGGACATTTAAGATATATTATTTAGTATGCTAAGATATAGTTTCAAAAGTAATATTTTATATTTTGAGATTATATATAGTTTCACAAAAATTAAAAACCAATGTTAGTTATGTTCATAAAAAATATTCTGAACAGCTGGATACTAATATTTTTAATGGCTATGGTATGTTCTGCAGTAATATTATTAGATATTCTATTCATAGCAATAATTATATATCCACCTATTACTGAAATATACCCATTTGATATAGTCTATAATTTTATGAAAACTATTATTTAGATATACTTTTATAATTTGTATCTCTATCTTCGTCTTTTTAAAAACAAAATAATTTTTTAAGGTTTCATTATGAATATATTTCAATTTACAAAACTTCTTGTTGATCGCTTAAATCAACTTGGACTTCCAGGCTATCTTCTATACATTCTCTGGGGAATGCTTATGTTCGGAACTTTTACCATGGTAGCAGGAGTTATTGCTCTTTTACTTTTGATAAGTTCTCCTTTAGTATATGCATTAACCTTTCTTTCGATTTCAAAATCTATAGCATATATTATTTCTATTTGTTGTACAGTTTTAGGAATTATATATTTCTTTAAAAGATATATATCGAAATATTCTAAGAATTCTACCATTATTAAGGCTTCCTATGAGGTGGTAAATAATGATACTAAAGATACATGAGAATTTCTACTAAAGAGCCCCCAACAGGGGCTCTTTTAATTAGAATAATAGCGGAAAATATTGACATTAATTATTCCTTAAATATAATAATTAATGTACATTGATTGCTTATAAAATATTAAGATTTCTAATCAATATTCTATAAGCAATCTCCTGTTCTTTAAGAACAACCAGAAATAAAAATAAATTATGTTATTACTTTTACGTCTACTTTTTTATGTTCTTTTCCCTTTTTTTATTAGCAAAGTATTGTATATGCTATTATTATTTATTGGTATTTGGAAAGGGCTTTCTTTTGTTATTTGTATCTTTTTTTTCGTTTTATCTTGTATTATTCTCTTGCTTAGCTCTGAAGAAGAGGGAGTATATGGTATTATACATGATCTGTAAAAATTTTAAAGAGCCTAGTGATTCACTAGGCTCTTTTCATTTTCCCTAAAATTATACTATTCCTCTTTACTAGTCCCTCTATTATCTCAAAGTTTTCATTACTACATTCAATATAATTTTGACTCCATCATTTCCAATGCTCTCACTTTACAGACTCAACAAGAACCTTTAGTTCTTTCCCAACTTGAGACTGAATAAACTCATTTCTGATTTCCTCTCATAGAGAAAGAACTTTATTTATTCTTTCTTTTTTTATAGCATCAGAAATTTGATCTTTGAAAAAACCTGCTGGAACACTCTCTCACATCTCATGAGGGGAGAAAGGGAAGGCATGAACCTTTTGGATTCATACTTCTTTTATAAGATTATAGGTTTCCATAAAATCCTCTTCAGTTTCTCAAGGAAATCATACAATGATATCAGCTCATAGGCTTATGTCTATTCCATCATCTCTCTTAATAGCCTTTGTTTTTTGTAATATATTTTTTATATATGCTCCATCATAGTGTCTCTTCATTCACTGTAAAACATTGCTACTCCCAGACTGAACAGAGTAGTGAAAGTGAGGATAGATTCTCTCTTCTTTGAATATTGCTAAACACTCATCATTTATAAACTCTGGTCCGAGGGAACTAATTCTCAATCTTTCTATCTTGGTCTCATCTAGGAGGTACCTCAAAAGCTCAGCAAACCTTGAAGAATCAACATCATTGGTAGTTTCGAGTCCCCAAGCAGAGAGGTTTACCCCTGTGAGTACGACTTCTTTTCCACCATTTTGTTCAAACTCCACTATCTCATCTCTAATATCCTCCCTACTCCTAAAAAAATGTTTTCCTCTCTTAACTACTGTGAGACAAAAGGTACAGTAGCTATCACAACCTCACTGAATAAGTACAAATTTTTTGGTATAGATTCATTTGAGTTTTGCTTGTATATTTTTGATTTTTTGCTCCCTCTCCCTTGGGGGGAGGGTCAAGGTGAATTGAGCTTGCTCAAGAGAGAGTGCCCTGGGGTATGGGGAGGGGGTTGGATCCTCTCCTAAAATCTCAATCTTATCTTCAATATTTTTTATTTCAGGATATAGATCGAAAAAATCACTTTGAGCTTCTCCATCTTTAAAAGCTCAACATCCACTTATATACATCTTCTCATTTTCTCCTAGAGTTTTTGAGTTATCTTTCACGAACTTGATCCATTTCCTTTTTGCTTTGTCTGTTACTACACAAGATGCAATAAAAATACCTGATTTATCTCTCAGATAATCAGAGTTGAGCCATTTATCGGTATAGTACTTATTTACTTTGCATCCAAATATTTTGTATTCCATGAGTAATTATATTTTGAGTATTTCTAAATTATAGCTATTATATGGAAAATAATTATTTTAAAAGTCAAAATAATGAAAAGTTTTAAAATAGGTATAGATGAAGCAGGGAGGTGACCTTGGCTGGGGCCAGTGGTAGCATCAGCTTTGGCATTTAATTCTAAAAATCTTCCTCCAAGAAAATTTATAAAAGAATTGAACGACTCGAAAAAATTAACAGAAAAAAAGAGAGAGCAATTGTTTCAGCAGTTAATAGGAATGAGTCTATGAGAGAAACCAAATATATTTTTTGGAGTATGAGTGGTAGACAATTTTATGATCGATGAGATAAACATTAGGCAAGCAAATAGGGAGGCTATGAGAAGGGCATTGATTGAGATTTTAAGGAAAATTGACCTCCCCCAACCCCTCCTTGCTAAGGAGGGGGGTAGAAAAATCCCTCCCCTTACTAAGGGGAGATCAGGAGGGGTCGAAGTTTTAATAGATGGAAATGATAACTATACTTTTGAAGAACTAAAAAAACAACCAAAGTTTATAGTCTGAGGAGATGGAAAAGTACCGGAAATTGGTGCAGCATCGATTATTGCGAAAGTATTTAGAGATGATATTATGAAGAGCTATGCAAAACTCTACCCAAACCTATGAGTAGAGTCTCATAAGTGATATGGAACCAAGAAACATAGAGAGTATCTAAAAGATAGTTCTTGTGTCACGTGAATTCATAGAATTTCATATAAACCTGTGAAGAAAATTTTAGAAAAGTAATTGATTTATAGATTGAACTTTATATACTATTATTGTTAAGCTTTTATCTATATTCTATAGTTGAGGTGTTTAACAAACAACTTTATTAGTGGGGGCAAGGTGAAAAAAATTCTTTTTGCTATTACCGTACTTTATATGTCTTCTATCAATGGTTGTGCTCTTATTGCTCCAATGTCTAATGGGGTAATTGCTCCACCTGTAGGTGGAATCACAGCTGATATGGATTCATAGAAGTACTTTCCGGGGTTATCTTGCTGATTTGTAAGATAGCCCTATTTATTATAATTATACTATGAAAAAAATATATAAAGATAAAATTATTAATATAAAGGATACTGATACTTTTGATAATATTTTTCAGTTTGATTACCTAGATTGGGATATGTCAGAAAATATTGAGGTTATTTTTATGTCTGAAGAATTAGAAAAAAGAAAAAATATTGAGATTTTGGAAAAAGTGAAGCAAAAACCAGCAATGTGGGGGAATGTGTATTCTCCAGAGGATGAACTTGAAATATTTGAAGATATATTTGAAAGTGCTTTAAAGACTCAAAAAAAGACTCATATTGTATGAATTACTCTCCAGGAAGAAGTGGCTATCCTTGAGAAATACTATGAAAAACTTTGATTTCTCAGAGAAGATATAAATTGTTTCGATCCAGATTTTGGAGTACCAATGGTAACGGCTTCTGTATGTGTAGAAAACCTTATGTGGAAAGGGAGTGATTATAAGAAAATGTGAAAAAAAATATTTTTCAATCCACCGGTAAGAGAATCAGGTCAGACGAAAGCTATGTTTAAAGGGATTAATAGATGAGTGACTGCAGGAATATACATGAAGAGTTTTGATAAAAATATAGAAGAGTTTTTATGAGGGTGTGTTAGGGAAGAGAGAATATTACCGATTACTCTAGGAAAGGTACTCAAGTATAACCTAGATAAAGTTTGATTAAAATGAGAAAATAAAATACTTGAAATACAATACTAAAAAATAAAGACCACTTATAAGATTGTATCCTATAAGTGGTCTTGTGGTCATGCATGGAAATTAAGAAAGCTTCTGAGCCTCGAACTCAAGTTCAGCTTCTTCAACTCCATTTGGTGTTGCATCATCTCTTCTTATACAGATGAAAGCGCTTTCTTTGATATCTTCAATTTTTGTAAGAAAACCTATTGTTTTATTATGACCTTCGTAAACTTTGATAAGGTCAGGTATATTATACTCATTAAGTGGTATAATAGCATTTCCATCGACATAAGTAGTATGATCTACTGATTTTTCAAGGAAATCATCAATTCTTTCAGCATTACTATCATTGCGAACGAGAGGTTTCTGATAGTCTACTTTGGTTTGTTCCTCATTTGTATACAAACCGAAACCAAGTATAACTTTATTTGTCATTTTTTATTTTGAAAAATGGGTTAATAGGATTGTTAAAGAGTGCACTTAAAGATTAACATTTTTAGTTCGTTATTAAGTATAGTTATTTTAGATATTTTTAATTAAGAGTCAATAGTTTTTATAATCTATTAAAATTCTAGACTTTTTCTATATTACCAATAATATATACACATCTTCAAAACAAAGATATATGTTCCTGCACAGAAACTCAATTTTAAATTTATTATGAAAATAAAAACACATAAAAAAAATATTACTTATATTATGTTACCTCTTATATTTTTTTCTATAATTCTTGTGTTAATAATAGAAGGAAATGACCATGTAGCTCCTGAAAATAAAAATAAAGTTCTCATGAAAAGTATAAAAGAAGGAGATAGTAAGAAGGTAATATCTCTTATCGAAAATGGTGCGAATATAAATTATCAAGATTCTGATGGATATACACCTCTTATGTTGTCTAGTACTTCAGCCTATCAGAATAAAGATATAGTCCAGTATCTTTTAAAACAAACGGGTATTAATATTGATATTCGAAACAAAAAAAAGCAAAAAGCATTGGATTTTGCACAAGAATTGGATGATCCAGAAATATCTCGATTACTACACGCTAAGTCACGTGATTTTTCATATATTATCTATTCTACTATTATGTTCCCTTCTTCTTTATAAGAAGGGAACTGTTTTTTTATTCTTCTTCGAGTATTTCGATCTTTACTTTATCCTCTAGAATATTATTGTTTGCGAAATCTACTTTAAGGACCACATCATAGTTTCCAGGCTTTCTATAGACATGAGTTGGGTTTGGCTCAGTTGATACTGCACCATCTCAAAAGTCCCATAAATATGATATAATTTGTCATTCTGATTTGGTAGAAGAAAAGTCAATTCATGCATTTATAAATGTTTTCTTTCTACTTACTTCTATATTAACACTCTGTGGTTTTGGTTTGAGAACGAATTTTTTACTGATACTATAGTCTTTTCCACTTTCGGTTACTATCTTTACTTTTACTTCATAATCTCCTGGAAGAGAGTATTTATGTCATGGAATGATAGCGTCTCATTCATATACGACACCGTCACCATAGTCCCAAACAAATTTGGCAATATCTTCATTCTTTATAATACTTTTGGATGCATCAAATTTTACAATAGTTGGAGCATAATTACTCGTTTTTTCTATATTTAGATCGAGAATTGCATCTTTTTTCATACCTTCTATAAATATAGTTTCTTTTACTTTTATGATATCATCAGGTATTTTTCTATGCACAAATGTATACTCAGCTGTTAAGGTATGGTTCCCAGGTGTACTCACATCGTACTCCACTAGTTTTTTTGTTTCATCTGTGTCTCCATCTGAATTGAAATCCCAGTTGATTTCTTTGAGAGTATAGAGAAGGTTATCAGCTCTGATAAATCTTGCATCAAGTTTAAGAGTAGTAGGAGTACCAATTTCATTTATATAGTACTCATTTAATTTTTCTTCATAGAGAACATTTTCTAATAGTTCTTCGTTATTATATATCCTGAGATTGCTCTTCAGTTTTATATTTTGAGGAATATCTATAGTAGTGGAAATTTCTTTTGTTTTTCCTCATGAATTTTTTAGAAGTACTTTTACTTCTTGAGGTCCATAGTTTTTAAATGTATACTTGATTTTTGATGCTTCGGAAGGATTTTGTATATCTCATACCTTTGTTATTTCTTTTCAATCAATTATCCACTTATACTCTTCAATAAATCATTCTCAAAAATCATTTTCAACATTCTTAACAGAGATATCAAATTCAAGATCATTTATTATTCCTCTGGTATAGATGATCTCTCAGTCTATATTTGATTGTTCATCAGCACTTATTACAAATATTTTATCAAGTGATTCACTTGTTTTATCCTTTCTTCTGATATACATTCATATGAGAGTTTCTTCAAAAATTGGCTTTCCAACCTGAAAAGTATATCCCTCCCAAACTGGTTTACTCAGATCATCGAGAAAATACCACTCTATTTTTCATAAAGGAGAGAGACTATTTGCATCAAAATCTACAAGTTTTCATCCGTTAGTAAGTTTTTTTTCGTTTTTTTCTACGGTATAGGAAACATTTATATCTGGAATGTTTTCTATTATCTTTTCAGTGATATTTCCTTTGAGATCAACCTGTTCTACCGTAAGTGATACTTCGTGATTTCACTTAGTATTGAATTCTTTGATGATTACTGGGGTTTGTGTTTCTCTTATGTCTTTTTCTCAGAAATCCCAAATAAATTTACTAATTCTTGATCACTTTTGTTCTTCTTTTTGTGCAAAAAAGGTAAGGTCAAATTTGATGGAAATTGGTCAGATGATGTTAGTAGTATCTTCTATAAGTGACCCTCATTTATCGAATTGTTCACTGGTAAGTTTTGAATTATCATATATTTGAACATCTCCATAAGCCATTTCTTGCCAGTTTGGGAGGGATTTTACTTTTCTATCTATAACCATCCATATAGAAGCAGTAAAGAGTGTAAGGATCAGGAAGAGAGTACCAAGTACTCAGTATCTAATTTTTTTTTGTTTAAACTCTTTTCTTGTCAGGCTAAACCTAAAAAGATACATGATAAGGAATCCACTTTCAATAACGAGTAGTATAGAGAAGATAAAGGTAATGAGCTGAGTGATGAAGTTATTAATATCATTCAGGTTGATTCAAAGGGAGTAGAAGAACTTCACATCTTCTACTGTTTTCGCGTTGAGTACAACGAATCCTACAAATGCTCACCCTATTACGAGTGATATAAATGCAATGGCTCCTAGAAATCAGAGTATTTGGCTAATAGAGGTTTTTTTAACTTGTTTTTTCACTTTTTTCTCTAGTTCTTTTGCTTTGATAAAGAGTTTTTCTCCTAGCTCACTTGGAACGGCTTTTGTTGTGAGTTTATAGGTTTTAGTTTTTATAGGAAGCTCTCCAGTTCCTTCTTGTACTTCTTCGGTTTCATCTACAACGAGGTTTGTTAATGTTTTTGCTTTGAGAAGTATTTTTGAGTAGATAGGGTACTTGATGAAATGCGCTTCTTTTTCGATTTTATCTTTTCTAAAACTTATTTTTATTGCCTCATTTTGTGGTTCTAGGAGTACAAAATCATATTGTTTTTCGATAAGGAGATTGAGAATATCTTGAAGGGAAGTGATATTGATGTTGAAAATGATTTTGTTTTCTTCTTCTATTACTTTTGTATTGCTTTCTATATCTGGAGAAGGGTTTGTATTTTCTTCGTTATTTTCAGTTTCTACTTCTGTGACCTCCCCCTTGCCTCCTCCAAAGGAAGGGGGTATATTTCATTCATTGAGTTCTTCCCCCTCTCCTTTGGAGAGGGTTGGGGTGAGGTCTTTTTCCTCCACAACTATAGGAGCCTCTTCTTGAATAGAAGTGACTTCATTTTGTTTTTCATTCTCAGTTCCTATTTCTTCTGCTTTTTTTTCTGAATCATCAAGATTCAAATCAAGTTTTGATGGGTCAAACATAGATATATAATATTTAAATAATATATTTCTATTATTTTAGCATATTTGAGAGCTAAATCCTAGGAAAATGATTTGACAAACATAGAAAAACAATATCAATTAATTTTAAATAAAAAAAACCTTATTATAATAGTTAAGTTTTTGCTTTGTAATCAAAAATAGTATACAATTTAAGTATTATTCATGTAATACTCGCTTTTTATGGCAATTTTGTGACAGATAGGAAAAACTATTACATTCTTTCTTTTTCTTTTTTTTCTTCTGTATATTTTTCATGATATCTTGGCTCCATTAAAATCTCTTGCTCATTTTTTAGAAACTACTTCTTATAATCAAGAGCTGGTTTATGTATTGTTTTGGGTTTTCTTGTTATTTTTCTCTTACATAGTTGTACGTATCATAAGTACAAAAGTATTTCTTTTTTTTATTTTGTTAGTATCTACATCTTTTCTTGTAGTTTTCTGAAACCTTGCATTATTAGGGGGTGATTTTCTTTGAATATTTCTTTACTCTCAGGTCGATGAGATTAATAGGTTCGATCCATTCTTCGAATGGCAGCTTGTTTTTGCTATGTTTTTAATATCTTCATTTTATTTCCTCTTAAGTTTTCTTTATTTATTAAGACGAAGTTGAGAAGCAAGAGGGTATTTTTGGCTTTATGTTAGTTATATTTGAATATTACTTTGATCTTATTTTGGTTTTTTCATTGACTATGATGTTCGTAAAATTGATCCAATAGCTGATAGTTATTTTGTAGTTGAAAAAACAGATGTGCAAGAGAGTGATAATATGGCTATTGCATTATATGATTTCTGAAAAACAATAGAAGATGATAAGTACCTATTTTATGATATACGCAAAGGGGTGGATCCATATGGGACTTGATTTGATATATCAAGGATAAAAAATCTTAATCAAGATATTGTTTATAAAATAGATACGTATCAGTCAGAGTTTTTAAAACTATCGCAAAGAAAATTTTTTCAAAAAACAAAATATATAAGATATATGGATGGATTATCGTTGTTTATGAGAGATATATCTTTTTATAGTGCTCTATATCATATCGAGCAATGAAATATGGATCAATGACTTTCTATAGTATCTTCTCACTATAGGGTTTGATCATCTTTGATTAATGGCTATTGAGAGTTTGTAGATTTTCTCGTTTGATTGACAGATCAAGCTATATCTTTAACCAATATAGAGTATATATTAGATTATTATTCACTCGATAATAAAAATTTAGTATCTCTCAAGTTACTTTTAGAACAGAGAGTAGATTTCGATACATCATTTGATAATGTAGTGAAGCTTTCTTTTAACGATAGTGTTAAGGATATAAAAGAATATAAAACATATCCTAATATCTTCTTTGACAAAGACTTGTATATAAACTTAGAGAAACATATTTTTAAGAGTATGATTGAATATAATACAGGGGCTATAAAAGATATATGAAACCTATCTGAGCATAGTTTCAATGAATCTTACCTTGCAAGAAGTTTGTTATTTGATGCAAGTTATTTTGCATGATACAGAAAAGATATAAAAGACGTTGTAAAGCAACGTGAAGATTTAATAAAGAAAATAGATATGCAAATTGATAAAAATAATGATAAAGAAAAAAGAAAGTTGCTTTTGGAGAGGTTTAAAAAGAAATAATAAAAAAAAGTATCTTCTTAAAAGATACTTTTTTTGTTACTCTATACTCTTATCTTCTTTCTCCCATCTCAATTCGAATTACTTTTTGGAGTATTTCCAGGATTCATAAATAGGGGATTAGAATTTTTTGGAGCCAGTGCTGGAGCAGATCTTGGGCCTTTGATTTTAGTAACATCTTGTATATTCACCTCATTGAGTTGCATGTCAGAAGCAGAGAGATCAACTTGTTCTACTTGAGTGATTTGTGTAACGGAGAAGATAGCCTTTACTACTTTGTATTCGAGTTCATTTATAAGCTTTGCAAATTTTTCAAAAGCTTTTTCTTTATATACAACGAGAGGACTTCTCTGTGCATATCATTCAAAAGCAACTTCTTCTCTGAGTCTGCTCATAGCATCTATATGCCTCATCCAAAGTTCATCTATACTGGAAAGTACGATTCTTCTTTCTAAATTATAAAAGTCTTCTATTTTTGCAGCCGAGTTTTTGATTTTATCGAGTTCTTCTATTGCTATATCACCAACATACTTGCTGAGCCTTTCAGTATCTTGTATTCCAGTTACATCATCTATTTCTATGGTGTCATTAATAGCTTCAATTCATAAAAATTCATTTATTTTTCCCGTAAGTTCTTCTTTCTTGAAATTTTCTCATCATTTCGTGAGTTCAGCAGTAACTATTTGAGTAATTTGTGAACGAATCATATCTTTCACGTCATTGTCTATGATTTCATCGTTTCCTTCGGTATCAAGAACAGTATTTCTTTTTCAGTAAATAATCCCTCTATGTTTATTAATGACATCATCATATTCGAGAATATGTTTTCTGATATCAAAATTGTGTCCCTCTACTTGTTTTTGCACTCCAGTTACTTTACGAGTGAGCATTCCACTTTGAGCGAGAGGTTCATTATCAGGAAGGGAGGCAAACATAGGTGAGTTGAAAACTGAGAAAAGTTTGTCTCAACCAAATATTCTCATGATATCATCGTTTGGTGATATCAGAAATTGAGTCATTCCTGGATCTCATTGTCTTCCAGATCTTCCTCTTAACTGATTATCGATTCTTCTGGTTTCATGTTTTTCGGTTCCGAGAATAATAAGCCCTCCAAGATCTTGAACTCATTCTCAGAGCTTGATATCCGTACCTCTTCATGCCATATTCGTTGCTATCGTAATAGCTCATTTTTGTCATGCATTGGCAACTATTTCAGCTTCATGTTGGTGATGTTTCGCATTGAGAACTTTATGTGGAATATTTTCTTTTTTTAGGGTACTACTTAAGTATTCTGATTTTTCTACTGATACGGTACCAACAAGAATAGGTTGACCAGTTTTATTAAGTTCTCTTATGAGCTCAACCACATACTCAAATTTACCTTTTTCATTTTTGAATAGAAGGTCTGATCTATCATCTCTAATAAGAGGTTTGTTGGTAGGGATTACGAGTGTCTCAAGAGCATATACTTTATAAAATTCTTCTTCCTCAGTTTTTGCTGTACCTGTCATACCTGAAAGTTTCCAGTACATTCTAAAATAGTTTTGGAATGTAATAGATGCGAGAGTTTTGCTTTCTTGTTGTATTTTTACTCATTCTTTTGCTTCTATAGCTTGGTGGAGTCATTCAGAGTATCTTCTCCCGGCGAGAACTCTTCCAGTATGTTCATCGATGATAAGGACTTCTCAGTTGTTTACTAAGTAGTCTTTGTCTTTGATATATACACCGCTCGCTTTGATAGCATTTTCGATATGATGGAGATCATTGTAGTGATTGGAAACATAAATATTGTCTATATGAAGGAGTTTTTCTATATGTTGTATTCCTTCTTCATTCAAAGTAGCAGCTTTTTGTTTCTCATCTATTTTGTAATGTATTCATTTCTTAAGCTCTTTTGCGAGAGTAGCAAATTTTCCATATTTACTCGTTGGCTCATTATCTGGTTGAGAAATGATAAGTGGAGTTCTTGCTTCATCTACAAGAATAGAATCAACTTCATCAATAATAGCAAAGAAAAGTTTACTTTGAGCCTTGTTTTCTTTTTTGATGACCATATTGTCTCTGAGGTAGTCAAAACCAAGTTCGTTGTTAGTAGCATATACTATATCTGATGTATACGCTTCTTTTTTTGTAATATTATCTTGTCCATTGTTTACTACTCATACGGTGAGTCCAAGCGTTTTGTAGAGCACTCCCATTTCTTCTGAATCTCTTGATGCGAGGTAGTCATTTACGGTTACTATGTGTACTGGGTTTCCAGTAAGGGCATTGAGGTAGGCAGGGAGGGTAGCAACAAGCGTTTTTCATTCTCCTGTTTTCATTTCTGAAATATTTCCTTCGTGGATAGCGAGTCATCATACGAGTTGAACGTCGTATGGTATCATATTCCAAGTAATACTTTTTCCGCTTGGGAGGTCGAAAGTTTTTTCATTAATGAGTTTACAAGCAGTTTTTACGAGTGCAAATGCTTCGAGTTTGATGTTTTCTAGGCTTTCTTTTATTTCAAGAGAATCCGCTTCTTTATGAAAATCGAGTCATTCAAAAAGTGCTTGAAATTCTTTTGTTTTGTTCTTGATATCTTCTTCTGAGAAGTTCTTTTGTTGTTCCTCAAATTCTTTTATTTTCTCAACGAATTTTGTTATTTCTTTTACTTTTTTCTCACTTGGGTCTCCGAATAGGGCTTTAATTATTTTTTCTATCATTTTAACGTTTTGTTTACAATTTATAATAAGTAGGAAGATTATATGGAAAAATAGGGATTTTCAAAGGGGATTTTGATTTTTGATATATAGGTATATAATTTTTGAGAATCCCTCCCCTTCCACTACGTTTCAGGGACTCCCTTTGGAAAAGGGAGATTGAATAATGAGAATCTTTTGAATAATCCCTCACCCTCTAGCGAGGGTACTCCCTTTAGGAAAGGGAGATTTGGTAATGAATAACATTAATACAATGAAAATACCTGATATAATAAAAGAAGCGGCAAAGAAGCTAAGGAACAATATGACAGAATCAGAGGTTATTTTGTGGAACTATATAAAATGATGACAGTTGTGACCAAAGTTTTTGAGACAAAAACCTCTTTATGTTTTTACTGAGGAGAATGTAATTTTGAAAATAAAGTCCCTTTTATAAAAAATCTCCCTTTGAAAAAGGGAGTACCCGAGGTACGAGGGGGAGGGATTATTTACCAATAAGGAAGAACGATTTTAATTAAAATCGTTCTTCCTTACAATATTTTTCACTTTTAGAGTTTTACTCTTCATTAGTTCATTGTAATAAGAATTCCCACTTTTTCACATTCTTTCTTCTATCTTTTTTTGTATTTGTAATACTATAGGGTATATTTTACTCATATCTAAACTTGGTTGAGAGGTAATTTTTTTCCTTCTTCAACTTATATCAAAACTCATTGGAGCAACTTTTTTAAATGGTGTAATGTTAACAATAGATTCTTTTTTATTACTTGCTGGTAGTTTGTTTAAAAAATTTTTATGTATAGCTTCTAGCTCAGATGCATTATCTGTCATTTTTCAATTTTCATTGCAGTTTTTCATATGGTTTTATTAATTCATATATTATCAATAATAATAGTATTTATTTTAAAAAAGTCAATTTTTCCCATTTTTTTCTTCCACCATAACATTTTGATTTTTCCAACTTGTATATATTATAGGTATATAATTTTTATTTATAAAAAATATATGCAGATACAAGAAGGCACTATAGAAAAATTTTATGAAATTTTGAATACTTTTCCAAAGTCATATAATGGACAAAGATATCTTACTTTGAAAAATGGTAGAAAATTATTTTTTAGTCTTTTTATTAAAAAATATTGATTAGATGGGAATAAAACAAAATATAACAGTAATGATATTCTTAGAAGAGTAAGAATGGTAGAGTTTTTTGATTTTATGACGAAAGAATTTGAGGTATCAGATGATAATGATAGATATGTATTAGAAAGTTATTTTTTTAGAATGGTTATTATAGAAACAAAAAAGAGACAATTACAATTGTTGAGTTTTTATAACCATAAATAAGGCAAAAAAATAAATGCCTCTGTGAAGTATCTTTCAACGACAGTGAACAAGGCATTTCTATATAGTGTCCTGTCTAAACAGACATAAATATTATACTAATAAATACATAAAAAAGCAAATTTATTTCCAATAACCTAATACCCCCATGATATCCTACCTCACCTGAAAAATAATCGCACTCGATTTCACGAAACTTACTCTTCTTACGAAAGGATGAGTATGATACGACGTATGAATTAATGAACTGACCTATTCTCAGCTCTCTACAGAAGATGAGATAGATCTTTTTATCTATCACCATATCACTGACAATAGCCAAAGCCTTTTCTGATTCTTGAACTTAGAGACAAAAAAAGTATTTGAAGCATTGATAAAAATATCAGGAGTAGGCGGGAAAGTAGCACAACAAATACTCTCAATAGGGATAGAAAGACTCATATGAGCCATACAATTAGAAGATAATAAAACGATAGAAGCAACAAAATGAGTCGGAAAGAAAATGGCAGAGAAAATCATTCTTGAGTTAAAAGATAAGGATCTTTGAGTAAATATAGTACCAGAAAATGGAAGAACTAATTCTAAGGTTATCTCTCCAAATCTCTACCATTCTATCAAAGCAACACTTTCAGGAATGTGATACAACCCAAGAGACATAGACGAAAAGCTATCACAGCTTCCAGAAGATATGAAAGACGCTGCAAATATTATTCCATATATTATTAAAGAACTCAGTTAGTCCTTGTTCCCCTTCCTTTCGTATGAAAGGCAAGGGGCTAGGGGATGGATTATTCCTAATACACCAATTATGTCACTCGAACTTATACTCATCATCACTGTTTTCCTCCTCATAACTGTTATCTTTTTCTTGCTCAATAAAAAGTGAGGAAACTCTGATAATGGAAGCCTAAAACTCCTTCAGGATCAAATACTCCACCTGAGTAAAACTCTTGATCAGAAGCTCTGAGAATCAAACAAAAGTACTATGAGTAACTTCAAAACAACCAATAAAATGACCGAGGACATTACGAAGAAACTCGTAAGCCTCGAAGAAACAAACAAACAAATCAAGGACATATGATGACAACTTGAAGGGCTTGAAAGTATACTCAAAAACCCAAAGCAAAGATGAATACTCGGGGAATACTTTTTAGAAAGTGTACTCAAAAATATTCTTCCTCCTGAAAATTATAAATTACAATACGGATTCAAGAATGGAGAAGTGGTAGATGGGGCAATATTTATAAAAGAAAAAATCATACCAATAGACTCTAAATTCTCACTTGAAAACTATAATAAAATACTAGATGCAACCACCAAAGAACAAAAAGAAATATACGAAAAAGAATTTCGAAATGATCTCAAGAAGAGAATAGATGAAACGAGTAAATATATTAGACCAGCAGAAAATACCATGGAGTTTGCTTTTATGTTTATTCCAAGTGAATGAATCTACTATGATCTCCTTGTCAATAAAGTGGGAGCCATAAAGGTTAACACGACTGATTTAGTTGAATATGCATTCAAAGAAAAAAAAGTTATTATAGTCTCTCCAACGAGCTTCTATGCTTATCTCCAGACCGTTATGCAGTGACTCAGAGCTTTGAAAATAGAAGAGGCTGCAAAGGATATTCAGAAGCAAGTTGAAAAGCTATGAAGACACTTGAATTCATATGAAGAATACATACAAAAACTCTGAGGATCACTCGGGACTACGGTAAGCCATTATAATAATGCATACAAGGAATTTGGGAAGATTGATAAGGATATAGTAAAGATAACAAATGCAGTACAGTGAGGAAAGGTTGAAGTACTTTCTCTTGAAAAGCCAGGAGAAGAATAAGAAAATATAAAAGGAGTTTTTAACAATTTTGTTAAAAACTCCTTTTTAACACTAGTAATTGATTTATTTTATTTTTTATGTGTATTAGAAAGAATAAATGTTGAAGTATACTATGTAAATCAAAAAATAAATCTTTTTAACAAAGTGAAGTTTTTTTTTAACATGAGTGTTCTAAAAATTGTAGCAAAAATGAAAAAAATAGTTACATTTATATCCTATTGATTCTTTATTCTTTAATTGTATTCTAAATGGAACTGAAAGTTATAAAAACAAGAGATGGAGACCTGATTCCTTTTGATAGGACCAGAATTGAAAGGGTAATTGAAAAGGCAACAGAGTCTGTAGGAACGAGTAATCCCACTTTTGTTGATAACATTACAGATAGTGTATTGGATAGGTTAGTAGATTTCTTGGTAAATTCAGAAGGAGAAGAATTTATCACGGTAGAATTCATTCAAGATATGGTGGAAAGAGAGCTTATGGAGTCTGGAAATTTTGATATCATGAAGCATTTTATCATCTACAGAAATGATAGAATTCAGAAAAGACTGAAGCAAAAGGAAAAAGTAGAGAAAAAACTAGAATCACATACATTAAAAATCATAAAATCAAACGGGAAAAAAGAAGCATTTGATATAGAAAAAGTAAGAAATACATATAAAAAAGTAAGCTATAAGTTAGCAAGGAAGTGTAGTTTCGAAAAACTATCAGAAAGCTTAAAAAAATATATTGTTGAAGATATGAAAACATCTGATATAACCAAGATGATGATCAAGTCAGCTATCGATCTTATATCAGTTGAAAATACTTCTTGGCAATTTATTGCAGGAAGATTGGCTCTTATAGATCTTTATAAAGATGCTTCAAATAATAGAGGAATGGATATTACTAAGATTTATGAAGCAAAACACTATAAAGCACTCTTTGATGAATATGTGAAAGAGGAACTCTACTATAAAGATTTCTATAATTATTACTCAGAAGAAGATATTTTAGAAGTAGGAAATTATTTAGAAAAAAATAATGACTTTGATTACAACTATACGACAGTACTCATGTATAAAAAGAGATACTTACTCAATCCAAATAAAATAGTAAAAGAACTTCCACAGGAGATGTATATGAGTATAGCATTGTTTTTAGCTATTCCAGAACCAAAAGAAACCAGGCTCAAAACAGCAAAGAAGATATATGACTACTGTGCGACAGGAAAAATATCTCTTCCTACTCCGACACTTCTCAATTCCAGAACCAATTTTCACCAACTCTCAAGTTGTTTCAAGTTTAATGTTTGAGATGATCTCAGAGCTATCTACCATGCAGTAGAAAATATGGCACAAGTGTCAAAATATGGTGGGTGAATCGGAGTGTATCTTGGAAATATCAGAAGTAAATGAGGGTATATAAGAGGAGTTAAATGAGCTGCTGGATGAGTAAATCCTTGGATAAAGGTTATTAATGATACGGCAGTAGCAGTAAATCAACTCTGAGCAAGAGCTTGAGCAATTAGTGTGACTCTTGATGTATTCCATAGAGATATCTATCATTTCTTAGACCTACAAACTGAAACAGGTGATATTAGAAGTAAAGCATTCGATGTATTTCCAGCAGTTACTTTCCCAGACTTATTTATGGAAAGAGTAGCAAATAATGAGGATTGGACCCTTTTTGATCCAAGAGAAATTCTTGATAAAACAGGGAAGAATTTACAAGATCATTTTTGAGAAGATTTCGAAAAGTTTTACGTTGAGTGTGAAAATAATCCAAAATTAGAGCTTAAAGATATAGTAAGTGCTAAGGACCTTTTCAAAGAATTCCTTAAAACAACGGTAGAAACAGGTATGCCTTATGCATTTTTTAGAGATACAGTAAATAAACTTAATCCAAATAAACATGCATGAAATATATATTCTACTCAGCTTTGTGTAGAGATATGTCAAAATACGTCACCATCTAAATATATTGAGGAAACAATAGAAGATGGGAAAATAGTTATAAAGTATGATCCAGGTGATAGTGTGGTATGTAACCTTGCCTCTATTAATGTAGCAAAGGTAAATACAAAAGAAGATATTAAAAAAGTAGTTCCGGTTGCAATGAGAATACTTGACAACGTGATAGATTTAAATTTTTATCCTATTAAGGAAGCAGAGAGAACATCAAAAAGATATAGATCAGTATGACTTGGTTTTTTATGACTTGCCGAATACTTAGCGGTGAATAAACTTGCGTATGATACGAAAGAAGCAAGAGATGTTACTGATGAGTTGTTTGAAAAATATGCTTATTACACTCTCAAAGCTTCAAATAAACTTGCTGAAGAAAGAGGTACATACGAACTTTATCAAGGTTCTGAATGGAGTAAGTGAATATTACTTGGAAAAGATGAAAATTGGTTCAAAAATAATTCAAAAATATCAGACAAATGGTCTGAACTTATAGGAAAGATAAAAAAGACCTGAGTAAGGTTTGCTTATCACCTTGCACCAGCACCAAATACTTCTACTTCACTCGTAGTGGGAACAACAGCATCTATTCTTCCAATATACAAAAAATACTTTGTAGAAACTAATGCAGTAGCTCCCAGTGTAAATGTAGCTCCAAATCTTTGAGAAGATAATTTCTGGTACTACAAGGAATATGTAAATATGGATATGAATGATGTTATTGATATGATATCGGTAGTATACAAATGGATAGACCAGTCTATCAGTTTCGAGTGGATGATAAATCCAGAGAAGATAAGCCCAAAAGAACTCTATGAATATTATGTAAAGGCCCATAAGCAGGGAATCAAGACGGTCTACTATGTGAGAAGTATGAGTCTCGAAGTGAAGAGCTGTGAGAGCTGTTCTGGGTAGAGGTTATTAAAAAGGGTTTTATCAGATTAATGAATAAAAAAAATGACAGAACAAGAACTAAAAGCGAATCCTATATTTAATGCGAAGGGGGACGATAATGTTGCAAATAGGACGATTATAAAGGGAAATAGTACGGGGTTATTTCAACTCAATGCTGTGAAATATAACTGGGCAAAATCACTCTATCAAGTAATGGTATGAAACTTTTGGCTTCCTGAAAAAGTAAAGGGGCTTTGAGAAGATGCAGTACAGTTTAAAAATGAGCTCACAGAACATGAGAAAAGAGCCTATAAAGGAATTTTATCTTTTCTTATATTCTTGGATTCTATTCAAACCGTAAATCTTCCAAATTTTTCTGAATATATTACCGCTCCAGAAGTGAATTTGATACTTTCTATACAGGCCTATCAAGAGGCAATACATAGCCAGTCATATGCAACGATTCTAGAAACAGTAGTTGATTCAAAAGAAAGAGATGAGATATACTATTTTTGGAAAACAGACAAACACCTTCTCGAAAGAAATGAGTTTATAGGAGGAATCTATCAAGACTTTATAGATAACCCAAATGACAAAAATTTCTTCAGATGAATTATCGGGAACTTTCTTTTAGAAAGTATCTACTTCTATAATGGTTTTGCATTTTTTGATACGCTTGCCGATCAAACAAAGATGGTAGCAACTGATAGAATGATAAACTATATTAGAAGAGATGAGTTGACTCATGTAACTATATTTGCGAATATTATTAGAGAAATACAAAAAGAGTTTCCACATATATATGATGAAAAGATGATATATGATATGTTTGATATTGCTGTGAAACAAGAAATAAAGTGGTCAAAACATATTCTAGGGAAAAATATTATGGGAATGGGAAATGAGAATGTAGAGGTGTATACAAAGTGGCTTGCAAATGAAAGACTTAATATGCTTTGACTTTCTCCACTCTATGACGGTGTGGTTTCAAATCCTTATAAACATCTTGATAGAATGCAAGATAATAACTCTGAGAAAGCAGGTTTCTTTGAAACAACAGTAACCAACTATGCACAATCAAGTGCTATGAACGGAAGCTGGGAGTTTTAAAAAAATTATAGAAGAATCAAAAAGATCTTACTTTGGTGTGGTATCCAAAATAAGATTTTTTTTTCACCCTTTTTTTAAGCACTTCATTAGGTTATAAATAACTTCCTTTATTTTATGAGAAATTGGTTCGGATTGTTTCCTGGTTTCATACATAAATTTATATTCAAATGTATCTACGAGAGTAAAGATCTTGTTTTTGTAGTCTTCATAACAATGAGAATTTCTCTTACTCGTAGTTTCAGAAGCAAATTTTCTGAGTTGCTGTATAATTTTTGTTTTTTCTAGTCCAGGGGTATCTTTATAGAATATAAGGTCATTTCCATAGGTAGGATTTTTATATCTCTTTAGCATTTCTTCAGGATAGAATATTTCTACTAAAAAAAGACCTGGAGAGTATGCTAAATGACTGGTTTGGAAGTACTTATATCCTGCATTTTCACACTGCTTCCTCTTCACTTTATTTATATAAGAAATACTGCAAGTATTTTCTATTCTATTGTAGTAAGGGTGTATCATGGCATGCTTATAGCCTATATTACAAGTTTGATATTTCCTATCACTCTTAGTAATATATTCCGGAAAGCAAAGCTGAGACCCTGTATGTGACTTTACAAATTTAACGCTAGAACTACAGTTTGTGAGTACAAGAACGATGAGCTGCGTTTTTATTATTTTATATAACATTATACCTTATTTTGAGGTTGATATTACTTGAATACTTTATTGAAAGTTTTGAATAAAATATTCTAACCATAATAAAAAAAATACAGATAAAGTCAATTCTGTATTCTTTGTTGTTTTCAATGGGAGAGCGTAGCTTATAGTAAACTATGTCTCCGCTCAAGTTGGCTATCATCAATACCATGTAGTAGGGAATTCACCTATGGTGTTGCATTTCCTATACAGGGGGTAAAGTTGTATATGACAGCTATATATATCGTATCATAGTTTTTTTTGTTTGTAAAATTTTTGAAAACTTTTTTATAAAAAATACAATTTTATATTAATCTCTGAGCATATCTTCGTGAATACTATCAGCTGCTAAACATCATTCTGCTGCGCTCATGATAGTTTGTTTGAACTTATTTGAATTGGTAGTTACATCACCAGCAGCATAGAGCCCTGAAACAGAAGTTTCTTGTCTTTTATCTACGATAAGACATCCTTCATCATCTTTTTTCGGATTAAACTGCTCAACGAGAGATGTACTTGGATCACTTCAGATAGCTACAAATATACCATCAGCCTTGAGAGTTTTTCCAGATTTGAGCTTCACTTCTTCCATAAACATCTTTCATCATACGCTCTCGACTTCCTCATTTAATACAAATTCTATATTGTCTTTTGATTTCGCTTGGTCAATCCATATATTTTCTGCTCTAAAAGTATCTTTCCTATGTACCAGATATACTTTCTTACAGATTTCAGATAAGTAGAGACATTCAGTGAGAGCAGAATCTCATCCTCATACGATGACTACATCTCTGTTTTTAAAGAACATTCCATCACAAGTAGCACAATAGCTGACTCATTTCCCAAGGAATTCAGCTTCTCACTCAAATCAGAGTTTTCTATAGTTATTTCCAGTTGCAAGAATGATTTTTTTAGCTTGAAATTCTTTTCCTGTGCTGGTTTTTACTTCAAAAATCTTTCAATTTTTATTGAGCTCAGTCACCATTTCATGGAGTACTTCAGAGCCAGATACTTCAGCGTGTTCTTTGAAATTATCCATAATTTCTTTTCCTGGAGCTGAGAGTATTCACGGGTAATTCTCAACTTTGTGAGAAGTAGCGAGAGCTCCTCCTGGTTGCCCACCGATGATTATATTTTTGAGTTTATATCTACTCGCATACATTCCTGCAGGGTATCCGGCACTTCCGGCTCAGATTATTATTACGTCATACATAGTTATTTTTATTATATTATAAACCTTACTTCTATTATATAGAAGTTCAAAAAAAAACAAAATACACTCAGTATTTTGTTTTTTTAGCTTAAATTTTTCTTAAAATAACTTACTTCTTATTTCATAAACTTCTTCAATTAAAGTAAGAAAGCGTTCTATAGACATACATTTATCAGTTGCAGAGTAACCAAAAGTTCATTTTGGACACATCCCTTCGAATAAATCAACTTCTGATAAAGTAAATGATACATTTGGATTTTTACATACTTCTTTCACAATATTTGGCTGTTTTGTTGGATCAAATCAAGATTGTTTGTGGTTGGTATCGATTCAAATTTTGAAGTTAAGTTGATCATTTGCTTCTAATTGATTCATAACTTCCCTAATGTGTTTAGGAGAAAAATTTGGTCATTTTTCAGATCATCTTAGTATAATATGTCATTTTTCATTTCATTTAAGTTCTCATCATATTTCTGTATTTCATCTAAGTTTAAAAATAGCCTTGAGAGTGTTAATAGCATTTTCGATATTCCCATCTCTTGTATGTTTAATACCAAAAGGTAACTTTAATAATAGGTTCAAGAGTTCTCTGTTTATTTGAGCTTCACAGTTTCTTGCTCAAGTCCATCCAAAAGAAACTAATGGAGAGAGGCTTTTTGCAATATTTGGACTTAAAAACTCTGATACCATAGGCACTTGATATTTATCCAATATTTCTGAGTATATTCTCCAAATATTTTTTAAGTTTTCGTTTATAGTATTTCTTCTTTTTGCTAAAAAACCATTATAAGGTCAATCTATAGCAATTCATCTATATCCATCAGTTGTTCTTGGTTTTTCCCAGTTGACTCTTTGTCATAGTAAAATTAAATCTCTTACCTTTTCTCTAATTATTCAAAGTTTTTCAGCTATTATATCTAAAGAATATCTTCCATTTTTTTTGTCTAATCTTGATCCGCAAGGACCACCAAACATAATAATTTTATTAACTTTTCATGTGAAAACTTCTCCAAACTCTTCTCTTCATTTGAGTACAGTGTCAATTGCTCTTTGTGTAAGAGGGTATAATTCATTAAGTTCTTGAGCTGAAATAAGACTTTCTCATTCTTCAGGCATGAGCATTTCAATAGTATTCATTTTATAATGTTAGTTTTAAAATAAAAAGTTCTTCTCGTAGTAGTTATTGAAGAACTTTTTCTTATTTTTAATGATGTATTTAAACACAAAAAGAAACTCTTCAATTCTTTATAAGAAAGAAAAAGTAGAAGAAGAAATATGTGTTTAGCTTTTTCATATATCCGAAGCCTATAAGTAATACATATTATTTATATGTATATTAATAATTATGTCAAAAAATAATCCATAAAAAAACTACCACTCTCAATTTGAGAGCGGTAGCAATTATTTTCAAGGATACGTGAATAAAGTATATTTAGTACTCTATCACTGCACGCATTTTTAAGTGCGTAACTTTTAATCCTTTGTCTATGAGTCGCTTACGTAAATCATCCAGGACTTGATTCTGATAATCTTCCAATTTTATTATTTCTTCAGGTTTTTCAGCTTCAATTCCATGAGGAGGATTTTGGTACTTATTGACTATATAATTCTTTGTCCATTCCCCTAAAGGATCTTCTAAAGAATTAATAATAGTATTTTTTAAGAAATCTAAACTTTCTAAAGGAACACTTTTTTCAGTAAGAGCAAATCTTACTTCGGATACTATCTTAAAAGACTTTATAGGTTTCGAATTCTTAGTTTTAATAAGAAAAGTTTTTGTAATTTCCAAATTGTGAGAAGGATATGAAACATCTACTTTCCAGAGACTATTTTGACTCTTAACTTCTTCTTTTGGTAGAACAATATCCGTCTTAGTAGCATATGTTATAGGACAATAAATCACAATTATTGCAAATAGAACCATAACTATAGAAAATGAAGTCAAGATTATATCAGATCTTCTTTTTTTGAGTCTTTTAGATCGATTTTTGATCGTAAAGCTTATGAAGACAAGAGTTATGAGAGATACAATGGAAAGCCAGATATTACTTATTTCAATTACAATAACGGAATTTATATAGGTACTAATAGCTCCAAGAGCAAACAGCATCCATAATCCATACTTTTTACTGTACTTTGTTAGTCCAGTATTTTTAGAAGCCCCAGACAAAAATGATGGGTTTGCATTTGTTTTATCCATAATAGTACACTAATTCAAGGTTGTTAACGAGCTTTTGCAAGAAAATAATTGATTACAAAAATCAACAGTGAGTATATTATAAAGAAAATAATTAAAAGTCAATATTTAATTCTTAGATTCTTTCACGAAATCCGACTGCATTGAAAAATATCTTGATAAGAGGTAAAATAATATTAATTATTTTAGTCCTTAATAAAGATATAAATGAATAAATGATGAACTCACATA
>Ga0228666_1000187_pt1 | contig 41223 bp, 24 predicted proteins | sample 80DmetaG_FD_182702 | JGI IMG/M metagenome (GOLD analysis project Ga0228666, IMG submission 182702) | Seawater microbial communities from Monterey Bay, California, United States - 80D | ecosystem: Environmental > Aquatic > Marine > Coastal | place: USA: California | collected 2016-10-11 | reverse complement strand
GTTTTTGCTCGTTTTTGCTCGTTTTTGCTCGTTTTCATTGATTTTTTTGTCATTTTTATATAAAATAAGAAAAAATTTTTAAGTTTTTTTCAAAAAATCGTTCTAAGGGTGCCTTTTTTTGGAGACTTTTTTACAATAGTGCCTTTTTTACAAGATTATGCCATTTTTTGCTCAAAAATGGCATTTTTTCACTTTTAGAGCATATATGGTAATAAATGTGTAAATAAGTGTGTTTTTTTATGGTCTCTTGTAAAAAAGTCTCCAAAAAAAGGCACCCTTAGAACGATTTTTTGTCAAAACTTTTTTTCAATATTGCAAAAAGGACATTTTAAAATTGTTCTTTTTCAAAACTCAAAAAACTTTTAGTAAAAAAATCGTTCTAAGGGAACCTTTTTTTGGAGACTTTTTTTGGAGACTTTTTTACAAGAGACGGTAAAATAAATTAAGTATTATATTTTATAATGATTATTGGTGTGAAAATAGCAAATTAGTGAAAAAGTGGAAAATTCGAAAATCTTGTAAAAAAGGCACTATTTTGTAAAAAAGTCTCCAAAAAAAGGCACCCTTAGGAAAATCAGTACCTGTTCTAATGGAACCTTTTTTTGGAGACTTTTTTTGGAGACTTTTTTTGGAGACTTTTTTACAATAATTATAAATCAAGTATTTAAAATTATTATTTTTATATGTATAATGAGTATCAATGATAAAACGTTAATGGACGCATTAGAAAATGAATCTAATACCTCTATAATAAAGTTAACCAGTAAAAAAATAAAAGAACATAAAAATAATATATTGCAAACATTACAATTAGATAGAGATACATTAAAATTATACCATAAAAAATTAAAACATTATCGATATTGTAGTGACGTAAATGATTTTCAATCCGGACAATTTATACGATGGATAAATTTAAAAGATCCAGACAATATCAGATTAACAAATGGTGCTTTTTTGGTCGATGTTATATTTGAAAAAAACAAACTACATTTACAATGTAAAAATAGTAGTTTCAAAGTGTTTCAAGTGAAATATGATGAAGTTATTGTATTTCAAAAAATAAGCCAACAAGAAAATGTTATTTTAACAGTATTGGATTACCTTGAAAAATAAAGTATTTATTTATTATATATACAATAACTATGGAAATGAGTGATTATTCAAATGAATTATTACAACGAGATGACAAACTAATAGAAAATTTTGTTTGGATAGATATGTTTATTATGGTTTTTTTATGGGTATTTGGAACATTTACAGTAACTAAATTGTCTATGCGTTTATTCGACCCTCTTAACACAAAAAGAACATTTTTTAACATGCTTTTAAATGTATCTGGACAATTATTTTTTATATCTACTTTATTATTTGCTTATAAAGAATATGTATTTGAAGTATTGGTTCAATACTTAAGATTTAGAAAAGATGAAAATATTACAAATGATCTAATATTAACATCTTCTGCTATTGGTATTACAATTGGTATTAATTTACCATCATTTGTGTCAAAAATGAATCAAGTTATTCGATTTTAATATATAAAAATACGGTTTTATGTATTAAATTATTTATACAATATTATTATAAACCTTTATTAACTCTTGTTTTGATATAGACTTTGGACCTACTGTATTTAAACAATTAGGAAACTCGATCATACTTAACTTATTATATAATTCATCTGTTATTTTTTCATCAAATTTAATAAAATAATGTGATTGGAAACTTTTTTCTGCTGTTTCTTTATATATTTTTCCGGCATAAACACCTACTCTTCGAAAAGCTATATCGTGAGGGTCTTGTTTTTTTACAAATCGGTATTTATTTGGTATTAATTTTTTAGGTTTTTCTCTTAGTATATTTTTTCGAACCCATATTTGAAATATACATGGAACGCTATATGAATCACCATTCACATAAAACGCATCATTTTGTAATTCTATTTCAGATACTAAATGAAAGTTCAATGGCACTTTATATTTCATACTTTCTTTCATAAAACTCTTTGGTAAAATAAAACTAATTGAATTACAAAATAAAGCCGAATATCGAATAAACTTAAGTGCCAATGACGATTGTCTTCCAAAAGGCGGATTACCAATAATATGAATATTATTGTATTTTTGTTGAATCTCAGAATAGTCAAACTTTAAATAATCTTGTTTTACAATATCATTATGTTCAGGTTCAATATCATAAAATAAACAATTATTACATAATTTTTTACACCCTTCTATAAAAGCCCCATTTCCAGCACTAGGTTCAATAATAACATCATTTTCTTTACTAAAACTATAATCTTTCATAACTAAGTTAAACTGTGTTATACATTCATTTACAGTTTGTTTATTGGTGTAAAACTTATCGATTGTATTACGCTTCATTCCTGTTTTTTGGATAATTTTTGATATTTTTTTCATTTCTCTATAATTATTATATGTTTCTATATTTAATTGTGTATCACTAAATATGTATTCGATATCGCAAAATGGGATTGATGCGTTAGGATAACATTCAAACAAATTATTACCATCGAATGCTTTAATTCTTATTTCTTTTTCACTTAATCTTGTTCCATCTACTAAAATATAATACATATTTGTATCTTTTAAATATGAAGCAAACCTTTTTTTATCATAAGATCTTTTAGCTCCTACCATATTAGAAGGCATGAATTTACATCCATTTTTTGTAAATGTTTTTTCATCGTATTTTTGTTGTGTATAATTATCTATAAAATCATATGTTTTACATTTCTTAATATGTTTCAAATTTAAGAATTCTTCATCTAATATCGCTTCTAATAAATGAGACAATACACGTCCATCGCTAAAAATTTCAATTATTTTATGATTAGATAAATTACCAAATACTATTTTATCTATGGTAAGTTTATACAATTTGTTTATTGTTAATATAGTCATTATATATTAACAATTCTTATTTTATATAATTAAAATCAATTTTTATAATTTATAAGTTAAGTAAGTGGTTGAAGCAAATAATATGCCGCCCCATGTCATATCCATTAGTGATGTCATTAAGTCCCATTTTTTAAATATAACCATATTTGTCAAATCAAATACAGCATAGATTACAAATCCTAATAAAAACGCATCTAAAACTGGTCGCTTGTCTTTAATAATAAAATAATTAATAGCAAAAGCTAAAACAATATAACAAGCAATAGCAGCACTCATATTGAACTTTATTTTACTTCCTTGAATAGATTTTACTACTTTATTAAAGTGTCCGGATGTTGTACTTAAATAAATAGAATCCAATACTAAGAAAATAACAGTTGATTTTATATAATCCATCATATAATATAACTCAATATAATTTTATAAAAACATAATCTAATATATAATATGTATTATCCATTTACTACAAAATTATAATATGCTTTTTCCAATATACCTTTACCAGTTTTTCTACTTGTTTCAATAAAATTATTAAAAATAATCATCAAATTTTCAGACAATATTAAAAATAAACCAGCATTAAACGCCATTCGTTCATGAATCGGTTTGATAGTTGTTTTAGTATATGGATTAAATATATACAATAATACAATACCTATTACAATTTTATAATAGCTAGTAACATCATTCAAATACATTTTAGCATCCTGCCATAATCCTGTAAATGCTAAAAAAAATAAAAGATACCCTGAATACGTAAACAATAAAAATAAATATTCACCTATCTCAATTGCTTTCATTTGTATATATCATGTATAAAATAAAAATAGTATGTTATATTATTTTTATTTATTGTTGAATAGTTATATATTATTTTTATTTATTGTTGAATAGTTATATATTATTTTTATTTATTGTTGAATAGTTATTATTATAATATAAGTCAATTAAAATGCTATTAATATGTTGTTCTACATTTAGATCTGTAAATTGTACTATATGATATTTTGTGTTTTCAGGTATCCATTGTTTAAATAGTTCTGTTTTATTATCGTCTTGATTTGTAAATAATAATACATAATCACTATTGATTAAATAATCCCTTCCTAATCCCATATATCGTTCATCTCCAGCACAATCCCAGAAATTAAGCACATACTTTGTTCCATTATGAATTATATCCTTTATTGCTACATCCACTCCCAATGTTGGAGTATAATCAGTTTCTTCAATATTATTAACCAGTCGTGTGAATCTAGTTTTACCAGTTTGTTTATCACCAATTAAAGCTATTTTGATATAAATCGATTGCATCGTTTAATATTGTTTAATATTGTTTAATGAAATCAGTTATAAGTACAAAAATTACGTCAATTTAACAATGGGAACATTCGATATCCTAGAAAAGTAATTAACCATATCATCGTTTTTATAATCATCAATATAATATATTTTTTTGATTCCAGAAGCACAAAGTATTTTCATACAATAAATGCATGGATAGTGAGTAATATAAGCTGTTGCTCCCATACAACATACTCCTCGTTTAGCACAATCCGTTATTGCGTTTTGTTCAGCATGTATAGTAGCCATTTCATGTCCATTTCTAATTTTTTGTTCATGTGGACATCCTGGTAAATAACCATTATATCCCTGTGATATTATACGATTCTCTTTAACCAATAAACACCCAACATGTAATCTGTTACAAACAGACCTTTTTGCTGTTACTTTTACTATTTCAGCAAAATAATCATTCCATTTTGGCCGAACGGTTTCATTATTCATATTATTTATAAATAATAATATAAATAGATTTAATATTTAATTACTGAAAAGTTACAAAATAACACTTTTTTCATGTCCTACTATAGCCTTTACATCTACATAAATAGGAATACCTAACCTCTCTAGTTTTTTACAAAAAGCAACATCTTCCATACAAAATTCAGCAATTTCTATTTCCTTTCCATCTACTATTTTTTTATAACGAAATGTTTCTGATTCAAACCACGGATAATCTAATTTCTCCATGACCCCTTTTTTTATTAACATCCACCCCATACCAGTATAAGATGCTTTAATTAAAGGAAATTCGCAATCAGCATAACTAAACGCTTTTTGTCCATTTCCAACGTCTACTTCTTTAGGCTCACCAAGATAATTTTTTTTCATCCATTCACCTAGTTTTTCTCTGCTTAAAAATTCAAATGAACCATTCTCTATAAAATGGTTGTCATCCCAATTTTCTACAACTGCAAATTGACGTCCACCTTGCATCAAATACATACCAGAAACTACATCTTTATTATGACGTAATAAATCTGTAAATTGTTTTACGCCAAATACTTGATCACTATCAATCCACATAATAAAATCATAATCTAATTCTCCATTAAAAGGTTTTTGTTTGGTTCCTCTTAATACATCTGCTCCCAAACACATACTTCGTACCATATAAATATTACAACTTTGCTTACAAGATATTATCGGTCGAATATTATGGGCGAAACAATACATCATTAATTCACTCCAAGACAGTAAAAAGTTATGAGAAAATTTATTTCCAGGCAAACAAAATACAATAGTAAGTGGTTTATTTAATGGATTATTTGGGGGGCGATTATTGGGATTTAAACTATATAAATAACCATCATTATCAGAAGGAACGTTAATACTCATTATAAATAATATATACTTTATGGGTTTATATATTATTTAAAAATAAATTATATTTTAGATTTTCTACTAGACTTATTATAAACATCAAGCGTTCTAGCACTTGCGTCTGTAGCATTTACAAATTTAGGCATCCAATAATATGGAATAACTTTATCTTGATTTTCATAGTATTTTGAAAATATTTGTTTGTAATATACTTTTTCATTAGCATGTCTTTTTTGAATTGTTTCAAACCAAGATTCTTTATCACTACTTACTCCATCACTAAACGCTTCCTTGGTTCTCCAGAGCACTTCCTTTGGTAATAAATCTTTATTATCAAATGCTTTTCTTAATAAATATTTTTCACATACCCCTTGAACATTATGGTCCCGTATGTCGGCTGGAATAGATAAATAAGTTTGAACAAAGTTTTTATCTAAAAATGGTGTTCTTGCCTCTAATCCGTGACTGGAAATGGAACGGTCAGACCGTAAAACATCAAAATAATGAATATCCTCTAACAACCGTTTACATTCTTTATCAAAATCCAAACAATTAGGAGCATAATGAAAATATAAATAACCACCACATACTTCATCACTTCCATCACCATTAAACACTACTTTAGCATCACTATTCTCTTTTATATATTTAGAAACTAACCAATTACCTACACTAGCCCTTACGGTGGTTGTATCATAACTTTCTATAGCATAAATGACTTCAGGTATAGCATTTAAAAACTCTTCCTTATCTAATTCAATATGATGGTGTTCTGTTTTTAAAAAATCAGCTACTTTTTTAGCATATTGTAAATCTTCACTGCCTTTCATTCCAATCGACCATGTATGTAATTTTTTATTTGGATTTTTTAATTTATAATATTTATTAACAAGTGAAGTAACTAAACTACTATCTAATCCACCAGAAAGCAAACAACATAATTCTCGATCTGTATTGTCCACTCTTTTTTCAACAGCACTACATAATGCTTCATATACCTTATTATAATATCCATACATTTCATTGTATTTATAATTAATAGTAGACGGTATATCTAAAAATCGTTTAGATGTATTAAAATGAAAAACATTAACATATTTATCACAATCAAAAGACATAACCGTACCAGGTAAGAATGGATTGATATTTTCAACACCAGGTAACATTAACTGTTTCATTTCTGAAGCAAACATATAATTGGTTGGACCAACATTTTTCTGTTTTCTAGCTATAAATAAAGGTCGCACTCCATATAAATCTCGTGCTACATATAGTTTACCTTCTCGTTCATCAAATAGCATAAATGCAAATACCCCATCTAGCATTTTTAATGTATAGTGCATTCCATATTTTCTATATAGATGAATAATAACTTCACAATCCGATTTAGTTGTAGGAGTAATGTTTAACATTTTATATATTTTCTTCCAATTGTATATTTCACCATTACATATTAAAACACATCCATCTATGTAAAAGGGTTGATTCGAAGAATGATCATTATATCCATTAATCGCTAGACGATGAAATCCAACGGTTAGTTTCATATTTTTTTTCCAATTATAAATGAATTTACTAATATCAGGTCCTCTATTTACTCCTTTCATAAAAATAGAATAAGTTATTTGTTCATTGAAATTGTTATTTAAAAAAGCAAATATTCCACACATTATATATTTTATTTATGATATGTTTAATACTTTTAAATAATATATTTAACACAATTAACATTTTAAATTATATTATTTTATATTAAATTATATATAATGAGTAAAAATACAAGTAAAACAGAAAAAGAAACAGAAAAAGATGTAAAAAATACATATATCCCAATGAAAAGCAGACAATATGTATGTAGAGATGTAGATACAAGAAATTTTATAAGCCGTCCAATATCACAGCGAAATATTCCATCGTCTAATATGGAAACGGTTTATATTACTCGCCCTGCTTCTACTAGAAAAATTATTATGCCTATTATCGATTGTAGGAAAGAATCTAGTGTTGAAAAAAATAAATATTCTACTTATCATCCATCAAAAATATTTAACCCAAGTCAATCAGCACCTTATAGTGGATATGCTTCGCATGTTGACCATGAATCAACCCTTTTTAATCGGTTTGCTCCATTACAAAAAGGCGGTAAACATACTTATATTCCAAACTCTAAAAGTGAGTTATACAAAGAGCATAGTTATTCAACCGGTCAATCGATTCAATTTAAAGAATTAAATAAGAAAGAACTATTCAACCCATTTAATCCTAATAAATGTAATTTAGCAAATAATTTATTTCAAAATCATACAAGACAACAAACAAAAGATTTGTAATTAACTACTATTATTATTTAATATATCAAGTATTTTAAGTAAAATATTAATATAGTGTCAATATAAATATTTTATGAAGAATTCAACAAGTTCAATTGATTTAATGTATTTAACAAATATAAATAATATAAGCAAGTCACCAACTGACTTTAATATAGTTGATAAAAAAGAAGTAGAATTTTATAAAAAAAGAATTTTTCAATTATGTAAAGAATTATTAAGATCAAAAAAAGTAACTCCTAATGTAAATGATGCGTTTGACCAATTTTGTTTAAACGCAATAGAACATTTTAAAATGGTAGATAAAACAGAAATAATTCAAAATGAATATAAACATTTAACATCTCTCCCAAAACAGTCATCCAATCTCGATATATTAAACGAAAATCCAGATGAAATTATGTTTAAAAAAATAGAAAAAAAGAATGAAATAACAATGGATAAATTTATTATAAAAAATGTTATTAAAAAAGATGAAATGGTTATACCAAAGCAAAAAAGCTTTAATTTAAAGGATGTAAAATATCAAGAAAAGGATGTAGAAGTAAAGTCAAAATCGAGTATTGTAGCAATGAATAATAAAAAAAAGAAAAATAAAAAAGTATTGAAATCAAATAAAAAGAAACAACAATCAAATAAAAAGCAAGCTACAACAGATAAAAAGCAAGCTACAAAAGGAAAGTTAAAGCAAAAAAAAGTTAAAAATGTAATTGATTTAAATATAAATTAACTAACATTAATAATATTTATGTATTTCCATATTTATTATTTATTTTTAATTATTTCAATATTTTTTTATAAAACTTATTTTTCTAGTGCTATTGTTATTTATATAGACAAATCATTAATAGAAAAAGTTCACAATGAACAATTACATTTATACATTAATGCAAATGATCCAAATCTTTATATAACATTTCCATATAATTTCAATGACATGAAAGTTAAATATTTACCAAATAAAAAAATCTATGAAAAATATAAGATGCCTGCTCCAAGAAAAACAATAAAATCAAATAAGCAAAAAAGGAAAAATAAAACACAGAAAAACAAAAGACAAAATAAAAAGAAAAACACAAATAAAAATCAAAAAAGGAAAAACACAAATAAAAATATAAATAAAAAAGGGAGAGATAGTAAGATATCGAAACAAATAATTAAAATAGCGAATCAAATGAAAACAACCGATTCTTGTTCTGTAAATTCAGATGGATTAGGTTTTACCTGTTATTCAAAACCAGTATTATATAAAATAAAAGACACATGGAATAAAAAACATCCAGAACATAAAATTACTTCTCAAGATCCATATATTATATGGAAATCATTGCGTTCTGTAATGGAACATGAACATGCATGTAAACGAGAATCGTGTTGGTTAAAACATTTGTGTATAAAAGAAGGGCTGCCTTCAAATATATATGATTTAACATTTTCACCGGAAATGCCAAAATCTTGGCTTAAGAATCCTAATGAATGGTTATCTAGTTTAGATATTATAAATGTAATGAAACAATGGGAACAACGTTATAAATGTTTTAATTTTATAGGTCCAAGTCCTATTGATTACGATACACATAAAATGTTTGGAGAGTGTGTATGGGATGAATTATGTAAATTTAATTTAAGTAATCATTTAAAAAATAAGAAAAAGAAAATAGGTGTAATATTTAATTTGGACCCACATTATAAATCAGGTTCACATTGGGTAGCTGTATTTATGAATGATATAAAAAAAACAATATACTATTTTGATAGTTATGGCGACGCACCACATCCACAAATAAAAAAATTCATTGATAATGTGATTAATCAATCAACTCAATTAGGTTCAACATATAAATATTTGGAAAATAAAAAACGTCATCAATTTGGCAATAGTGAATGTGGAATGTATAGTATGTATTTCATTACTCAAATGTTACAAAATAAATGTTTTGAAAAATTCCAAAGAAAAACAGTATCTGATGCTTATATGTTAAGACTTCGTAAGAGATTTTTTAATAAACCAGTTTAAAAACTATTTTATAATATAATACAAAATATTATATTATGTCAATTCACGATCAATCAAATATTAGTTTATTAATAGGTGTATTGGAAAATGAATTTTCTCGTAAAGCAGTTGTTAGAGAGATGTTTGTTAATTTTTTTAACAACCGTTTGGAAACATATCATAATAATAGATTTAATTATAAAAATTTACAAGATATGAATAAAAACATACTTACGGATTGTTTTAAATTTATTAGCAATGAAGATAAAGAAATTGAAAAAAATACAATGGTTCTTAAACCACCACCTTCTAATCATGGATTTCAATCTCCAAGTGATAATGTTAGACAACAACAAATACATAACAATGGAGAATTTGATAGTTATAAGAAACAATATGATACAATGTTAAATCCTAAAAAACCAAAAGAAATAGACTTTAGTGATACCATAGAAGACCAACCAATACAAAATATAGATTCTATAATGAACCAAACATTAGAAGATAGACAAAAAGAGTTGGAAAGGATAACCAATACATATAGCGAAAAACCTCCTGATTGGATAAAACCACCAGAAAATAAACAACATCCAGAAAATCAACCAATGAAACTTATCATAGAAGACACTCCACCAAAATCAACACAATCTATATTAAAACAAAAAAAAGTAACATTTAATTTTAATACAACCAACGAACATCCAATACAAACAGAGAAGCCAAAAGAAAGTATAACAGTCAATAAATTATTAGATAAATTAAAGATTAAACAATCATCAAATATACCTTTAAATAATGACACGCAAGTATTAATAGATAAATTTGAAGCAAAAATACAAGAAAAAATGGAGGCGAAATTTAAATTATTAAATAAAAAATATGATACATTAAGAATAAAATATGAAGAATTAGAAATGAAATATTCTGAATTATCATCAAATAAACCAGAAAAGTCAAATTTAACTAAAAATGAAATAGAAATGTTATACACGTGAATAATAAATTGATTTATTTATTAAATTTATTATTTATTTTATTAAGTAAAAATGCAAGAAGTTCCAATTGATATGAATTTACAAAAACACTGGAGAGATCATAATATAGTGACAGATGATATGGTAAGATGGTTTAAAAAGAATTGTGGATGTATGCCGTATCATGGTATAAAAGATTTAGATAATACATCTCATTATGGTATATTTAGTAAAAATATACCAGAGGGAAAAGTATCGTGGATGAAGGTAGACAGGCGAAATGGGGCTATGAATATATATGTAGATAATGTAGTATATACGGATTATAATGGTAGAAATCCATTAGATTATAGTATGAATCCTATTAATTCATCAAATTAAATAATTATCTTTAATACCATTTTGTATATAAAATTAATTATATAGTAATAACTTTAGTAAAATAAGCCCAGAAAAAGATACCAACAAAACACTTGGCAAATAAATCTAAAATATTAAATCCAACATTTTTTGTTTTTTCATCCATCATGTAAAGAATACCATACATACTCCATAAAATAAAGAATGCCCAATATAAAATACTATTATCAAATTTGTACTTTCCTTTTAAAAAAGTAGCATATATGTAATAATACATAGCAAAGAAAGCAATAAAACCAACACCAAAGCCCATATTTTTACTAATAGAACCTATCTCTCCCAAATATCCAACACCTAACATAATAGCATTTAAAATTAATATGGTAAGATACGTTCCAATTCTCAATCTGCCTCCGGTGTTATATAAAAAGGCTAGAACTAAAACTAAAAGCATAATAGGTGTTGTCATGGACCAATCTAAATATCTTGTTTCATTTATTTCTTTGTAATCAACTTCCTTTTTCTTTAATTTTTCAATAAAGGTTCCGTAAAAGTAAGTAGCAATTACAGAAATAGCAGTTTCTAAATTTAAAATATGACGAGCCTTAAAATCTTTGGTTCTCATTGATTCTATAAAAGTAATTGTTGCTGTAGTTAGGAAAAATACATAAGTAATATAGAATGTATTTCTAACGGTTTTATCACTGGCTTTTATAGAAAATCCTTCTTTTTTACTTAAATTTGATGATTCTTTATTTACATTTTCAACATCTTTTTTTTTGGAAAGCATAATTGTAAATTTTTTTAGAACATTTGTTAAATCCATTATACATATTACAGACAAAAAATATTACTTATAATTTTAATAGTAAATAGCAAAATAAAAAAAACAGTTTAAAAATAGCACTAATATATAAATTATCTATAATAACAAATGGAATGTGGAATATGTTACACAAATACAAATATATTAAAAACAGATTGTAATCATTTGTTTTGTTCTAAATGTTTAGCTACATGGAGAGAAATAAAAAACAATTGTCCTGTTTGTAGAAGTAGAATAAATTACACCGTTAAAATAAATATAAATCAACCGAATATTGAAAAAAGAGTTACTCGTTCTATGACAAAATCAAAGAGGGAGCATGATTTTTTCAACCAATTTAGAGAATTGGTTGTACAATTTAGTGAAATTGCTTATTCCGACCAATTAACAGAAAAATCAAATATATTAAATAAAATAGTAAAATTATCTTTGAAAAATTATAAACTAATGCCACCAGAAATATATAATTTGGTGTTAGATATATTACAAGATGATGATTTTAAACTTGTTAATAGAAAAATCATAAAAAAAAGAATGATAGAAATAAAACCATATATTAATTATGAATCGACTATTGATTTATAAAATTTATAATAATATCATAAATTTTATATTATATTATATTATTTTTATAAAATTTATAATAATATCATAAATTTTATATTATTTTTATAAATTCATCCTATTACATCATACATAAACTCTTCTTATTTTTTTAGGATTATTAGGATGAGGAACTAATTTGGCAACCAAAATGGGGTTTATACCAGTGCTTCTAGCTTGAACATAACTATCGTAATCATATAATTCACCAGTTTTGGCATATGGAGCATCTCTTTTAAATGCATATTTTTTACCATCAATGACAACTGGCTTAGCAGTCCACGATATTTTTTTAACATTTTTCTTTCTAAATTTATCTTTTTGGTCTTTTTTGTAAGAAGGAACCGTTAAATATTCATTAGGATTATTGCTAGAAAAAGAATAGCAAGCTATATTTTCTTTTCCAGCAGTATGAATACTACAGTCAATAGAAGAGCTTTTAATTTCTTTTAAAATATCCTTTTTAACATTTTCCTTTATACTACTAATTTCATGTAATGCTTCATCTGTTGTAATTACTACATTTTCATCAAATTTACTAACATCTCTACTTTGTAATCGTTGAGATACTTTTGGTTCTCGTTCTTCTTTTGTTTTACCTTCTTTATCACCCAATAATTGCTTTTCTGAAAAGGTCATTAAATAAATAAATACTTTAACACTTCTAAATTCAGGAGCTAAATCAGCATGACTGTTAATACGAACCGCACGACCAATAACTTGTTCTTTTCTAACGGGATGCCAATATGGTTCAACAATATGAACATATCTAACATTTTTAAGATCAATACCTTCAGCTCCACTACTAGTAATCATAAATACTTTAATAACATCGCCATAATGATTATTTTTATTGATTGCATTTAATTGGTCTCTTAATGTAGATGGAACGATTCCCCAATTACTATTAAAAATATTACGGACGATTTCCTTTTTCTCTTCATCTTCTGTTCCTGTATACAAAGCAAAACTAGGTTTACTTAATTCTTCTTGTGTCATATCGATTAACCATTTACCAGAATCATCTTTTTTGATTTTAAATTCAGAGTATCCATTTTGCTTTAGTATCAAACTTAAAATACCAATACCTTCTAATGTTCTAAATTGAGAATAAATCAAATGTGAGCCTTTATGATCGTCTTTTTGAATATTATATAATATTTTTTGAAACTTTGGGCTATAAGTTGCTAATGCGTCGTATGTTAAATACAAGTTTGATTTATCTTCCAATTGTTTCATTGCTTCTTCTATTCTTACTCCATAATCTTTATTTACCATTTCTTCAATAACAGTTGAATCATCTACTTGAAAACGACCATCCACATTGTTAATTCTCTCATTAACACCAGCATTATCTAGTATGTCTTCATCTATATTTTTTAAATCTATTTTTCCTTCGTTTTTTTTCTTTTTCATCGGCAATGGTCTGTCTATATCTGCTGGAAAAACAAAATTACAAAACGATCGAGAAAAAATTCTATAAGTAGAAGACCCTTCTTCAAATACATCTTCTCCATTTTTTTTCTTATTTTTGGCATTTCTTTCTGCTTCTTTTCTTTCTATATCACGAACCATTTCATAGATACCTAATTGATGATTGCTCATAGGTATTTTATCAATAATCACATCTTTTTCTGGTTCAAACTTGGGTAATAGTTCTTCCTTGGCACTTCTAAAATAAGAAGTAAGACCCAAAATACGACGTTTAAATAAATCATTATTAATCATAGAGCCATCACGGGGATTTATAAACAGTTTTGTAAATCCAGCAAACGTATCTGGTAATGCTTTATTGTTTTCTACTTTTAACGTATTTTTATCAATAATTAATCTACTTTTTGAGAGTGTGTCTACAATTCCTTGTATAAAATCCATTTCGCTAATTGTATTTTTCTCTCCCAAAACAACGCCATTATAATCTCGAGAACGTTTAAATTTCGTTTCAAATGAAAAAGGATTTCTTGTAATGCTTAAAAGTTTAGTAGTAGGTTTATATTCAATATAATCAACTAAACGGTTGTTTTTTAATGCCTTTTTAATATATTCAACATTTACCTTTTGATTTGTTTTTACATCTACTCTAAAATGATATGTTTTAATGTATCCTCTTAACATATTAAATAATATACCAATTTCATTTGGATAGTTAATCATAGGAGTTCCAGTTAAGAAAACCACTCTACAATCAATAGCATCCATTAAATATTCATATAATTTCACAGATAAACTTTTTGTTTTTTTACTTTTAAGTTTATTTACGATTCTACTAACAAAATTATGTGCTTCATCTATAATAACTACTTTATGATCAAATGGATTACTTCTACCATGTTCTTCTTCTGCTTCTTGTTCAAGTTTAGTTAAATGGTCTAATCGCATACCATTGTATCTGAAAAATCTATATTTTTTCATAATCATTTCATTAATTTGTTTATCCAATGATTTTTGTTGTTCTTCAGATAAAATATTATAATTGGATTTCTTTTTTACATCAACCATCCAAGCACCTCTTTGTCGCTTTATAAACTTTAAACTTAATCCTAATACACTTTGTAGTGCTTCTTCTAATTCTCTATTATCATTGGTTTCAACAAATTCCCAATATTGATTGGTTCTGTACAAAGGATCACCGCATTTTTTCAATTCCTTTACATAATTCATTTGAAGGGAAGCTGGTGTCATAATATAAATTTGCTTATCATTTTTTAAACCTTCTGCTATTCCAATAGAACCACATGTTTTACCTGCCCCTAATCCATGATAAATAAGAAGTCCTCTGTAAGGTGAATATAAATTTATATAATCCCTAATAATTTCTTGATGTGTAAATAAACTAACTGGTTTTCCATCTCCACTTTTCTTTTCTTTTTTTGTTTTGTATTGGTCAAAAAGATTATTAATAAAGTTTGTAAATATTTTTCGATTGTTTAAGTAGTAAGAATTAGCTTTAATATTAATTTTCTTTTTGATAGGAGGTAGACGCTGTTTTATAGTTGAATCTCCTATAATAATACTTTCGGCTCTCAAATCAGTATAATAATCAGAATTATCTAATTTATCAATAGATGTTACAACTGTATCAATATCATCTTTCTTTTCTTCATCACCTATTTTTTTCTTTTTATCACCCTTTACCTTTTCTTTATCGTGCACTACCTTTTCTTCATCATCCACTACTTCTTTCTTTTTATCATCTTTCTTTTCTTCAACATCTTTTTCTTTTTTCCTTACCATTTGAATATCTTCAGAAGCAGGTTCTATAAATTCTGTTTCTTTATCTTGTTCCTCAATGTCTTTTTTTTTTAGTTCTTGTTGTGTATCGTCAATAAATACAGTACCTCTAGCTTTTTGTAAAAAATCACTAAAATCAAATTCATTATCAGTCATATCAACAATAGCAACTTTTTTTTCTTTTTCTGCCTTTTCCTGTGGTTTTTTCTTTTTTTCTGTCTCAGGACGAAACATATTTTCTTGTTTTTCAGTAGGATTTTGTTTTTTAGGTTTAATAGCAACCTTTCTAGGTATTAATATTTTATATTGTGTTTTTTTCTCAGGTATATTTTTAACCTTTAATCTATCAAGAAGAGAACTCATTATATATTATTTACTTATAATAAAAGTTTTGTTTTTATATAAAATTAGTCATGATTAATATGTAATTTTATATGTAATTAAACGTAAGATAAATTATAGTTTATTTTCTAAAGCTAGGATCGCCTTTAAACAAGCTGATTGTTCTGCTTTCTTTTTAATTTTGTGACTATCTTCTCCAAGATGTAAAAACAGATTGTTGTCTACATTTTCCAAATAATATTCAATATCTTCTAAAACACTACTATTTTTATATTTTTTTTCTAAATCACTTATTTTCATATAAGAGTTTGTTGATTGAGTATGTGGATTATAACCAATGCATAAGAAAACTCCCATATGATATCCAATATCTTCATCCCATTCACTTATTTCTTTATAAATTGGTGTAACTTGAAATGCTTTTTGTAGTTTTACTTGAAGTAGATTTTTGTAATTATCATTTTTCTGTAGTAAATTCATCCAATCCACATGTTCATCAAAGACTTTTTCAACAAATGTTTGAGCCATTTGAAATCCTGGTCCTGTTACAAATACATTGTCAAACCATTTACCCTCATCATGAATTTGTATTTTGTTGAAATCTAAAAATAAAGCACCTAAGAATGCTTCAAATAAACATCCTAGTTTTTTTAGATTGGTTCTGGTTTTCTTTTCTTCGGCATTGGCTGACATAATATACCATTTATTAAGACCCATTTCATACGCCATTTTACCAATGGACTCATTTTTGACCAACGCGATTTTCTTTTCTGTTAAAAACCCTTCATTCTCCTTTGGAAACCGTCTATACAAATAATATTTAGTGATACATTCTAGCACACCATCACCCAAATATTCCAATCGTTCATTTGATTTTGTTTTTAGAGGCATACAATCATCTGGTCGTTCTGCTATTATAACACCATTTTCTTCATTTTCTATTTTAGGTCGTTTACAATACGATTTATGAATAAATGCTCGCTTGTATAAATTAAAGTTATGAAATGTACTAGGTAGTCCATATTTTTTTAAAATAACAGAAACTTCTGCTTCTGTTATTTCCACATTGTTTTCATTGTAAGGATTGAAAATGTAGTCTTCTTCTTCTTTACTTACATCTCCGTCTTGAATAATTTCTTTATCGATAGTTGGTGCTGTTATACTTGCCATTATAAAGTATAATGTTGGAAACCATTTAAATTATTTTAATAAATATTATAATCAATTACTTATATATAGAATATGACGTCGATTGTTAGAAATAACAATGTCAATAATAATTTTAAAAGAATAGCAAAAGGAGTAGGTAAAATGGCAAGTATATTAAAAAATTTCGAAAATAATTATGAACAAACATTTCCAAAAACAGCTTATACTAAAATGATGATTATGAATATATTAGGACAAGACCCTTCACATGACTACTTGAAAATAAATAGATATACTAACGATCAGCAGAAATCAATAGGATCAAATTTAATAGAATTAGAAAAGTTTTTAATTAATAGGAATCACACATTACAAGGAGGTCAAAAAGGAGGGGATCCACAATATTTAAATTCTCTACAAACAAATGAACAAATACAAGAATACGCTGAAAAAATAAGCGATAATTTTGCAGAAAGTATTATCGTAAATATATTTACAGATGTAATTACTATTCCTTTAATATTTCAGAATAAAATGATGATGGGATTTAACACAGACGGTTTTCCTGAAGAAATACAAGATGCTTTTAATACTATACCAGAAAAAATGCAAGCATATAATATAGCAAACTTTACAGATTATCCTATAGCTCATATATTTAAAAATAATGGATTTTATAATAATTGGAAGAGAATAAATTGGAATTCAGTTACACAAGAGTTATTGCTTAATGAGATAGAAAACTGGAAAATAGCAATTAAAACTGATTACAAAAATAAGATAAATGCAATTTTAAATACAGAAAACATTGAATTAGATGACAAATATTATTTAAATAATCTAAATAAAATAGAAATATGGTTTATATCATTAAAAAATAATTATACACAAATTTCTCCAGATAATAATAAATTTTTAAATGATATTTTAGTAACAATAGAAACACACAAAAAAATGGAACTGGGAATTGGACTTAGAATAAAAAAACTCCTCGCCATATTACATCCAGATAAACAAAGATTTAAGAATTTGATAAATGAAATTAGTGAATTTAATATTAATGAATTAGAAAATTATTCAACTCATTTACAATGTTTGATTTACTTAAACCACAATTATAGTAAAATCAAATTACAAAAAGATATATATCATGATGACGATAATAATAATACGAATAATACGATGGATGTTGATACAGATGAAAAATTTCAAAACGCAGGAGGAAAAACGAAGAAAGAAAAAAAAACTAAAAATCAATCAAAATATAATAAAAGAAAACCTAAATCTAAAAATCAACCAAAATATAAGATTACTAAAAATAATCGTCTTTTGAATAAAACTTTATTGAAAGAAGCAGTAAAGTTTATAATGAATTTTTGTGAAGCACTAGATTATCCAGATAAAGATAATATTGATAAGTTTAACCCTAATTACAGTGAAATAACATGGGAAGGTATAGATCCTCGTCGTCGTTCGGTAAAAATGTCAAAGTCAAACCATTGGAATACTCAACATATTGATGTTGGAATTATATTGTATAATATTCAAATTACTATATTATATACTTATATTCAACATATCTTAAATAAACAAAAAAAGATGGATTTTCTTATCCTCCCCGAATATCATGATGTTCTGGGTGAAACTGATATTTCTTCTTGGTATGAAGGACCTGAAAAATTTGATAATAACTTACAAAACGCATTTAATATAATTATAAGAGAATACTACCCGGATAATATTTATTTAGATGGTTCTGTAGATCCTTTGTATTTAAAAAAAGTTGACGAATTAGATAATAATAACCAATTTATAGTTAATAATGCTTCTCCATTTAGTAGTAAATTAGAGGATTTAGGATTTTCTGAAAGTAGTTATTTTGGTAAATACACAACACAAGATATTAAGGATAAAACTTTTTGTGCAATTCCATCTATTTTAGATGCTATGTCTAATTGTAGCTTTAATGAAACATCAAATACTTCAGAATATAATTGGTTTGATATTGATTATACTATACGAAATGAATTTGATAAAAAAGATGTTGATAAAAATATATATACCTACAATGTAAGATACCGTCATGAACAAAATGGAAGTGTAGTGTTATTTGCAAATTTATCTAAAACTGGTAGAGGTCTGTTTGAATTAGTGAAAGAATTAAAATATTCAGAAAAAGAACTAAGTGCTTTCAATACTTACAAAGAAATAATAAGCAAGTTACTGCCTGTTTATCAAAAAAAAATGGCTGAAGAAAACAAGCCTCATACGAGAAACAATAAAACAACTTTACGTGGTGTGTTTGTTGAATTGCTGAGAGAAATAATGTCAGATATAATTGGAATGTTTTCTAAAAAAGGTATAGGAGATTATGCACAAGAAGCATTGGTTACTTCTCGATATACAGCAGGGTCAAAAAGATCAATGCAGGAATCAGGGCAATATAATTTATCTCCGACAGATGATGATGGTAATTCTATTAGATTAGGGGTATCAGGAGATAGACCATCTGCTTATAGAATGATATTTCAATTATTACATGCTGATGAGGATACTATTAATAGTAAAGCTATAGCAGGTTATATAAATTACGGTATAACTAAACAGGACTTGAATAAGAAGAAGAACCAGTCCGAACCTGTTATACCTAATAACTGGAAAAAAAACTTTTTAGTTGGACCGATTCCAATTAATAATTTAAATTCAGGTGGTTCCAAAACAAGGAAAAATAAAAAAGTAAAAAGAAGGAAAACCAGACGAAAGAAAACATCTCTCCCAAAATCAAAAAAGAAAACTAAAAAAATAAAGAAAAAACGGAGAAATAAAACAAAAATAAAAAAAGGTGGGAATAAGAAAAAATATAAGAAAAGACGAAACAAGAAAAATAAGAAAAAAAAGCAATTCTTTGAAATGTCTATTAAAGAATTGAAAAAATATGTCAATAAAAAATCAAAAAAATAAATTGATTAAAACAAATAAGATAGTAGTTTTAATCAATACTAAAATGCAATCTATTAACCAGTTATACGAATATTTAAAATCAACTGACCTTGAAACATTAGGAGGCAGTCTTGATGCTTCTAGAGGAATGCCAAACATGAGATTTATATTTAACAATGGAAATGATAAATTTGACACATTATCTATTATGTCTAGTTGGGGAGGTGGTTCTGGATATGAAACGATACTTAAAAAAGGACAAGATTGTGTATATGTATCTGAGTTAGATTATGATGATGTATGTTATTTTGAAACAGTACAGGAAGTAGAACAAGAAATTAAACGGTTATTATCAGTATTAAACACAGAAAATCAACCGCACTAATAATTAAATCAATAAACAATAAACAAAAATATTTAAACTTTTTATACTATATTTATTAAATTTTATTCTATAAACATATGGATTTAATGATTTTTTCAGGTAATTATATGTATTTTACAGATATAATTTTTGAAGTCGCTGTATTATTATTATTACTTTTAATTTGTATATCTTTATCGTGTATTATCTTGTATTATATTGCTTTATTGATAAAAAAACTACATTTAAAATTATACCCTTATAAAACAGCCAAAATTGCACCTATACCATTAGCAAATATTACAGATAGAAGAATAGATGATAGTGTAGATTATTATGTTATTGAAGTTAATATAGAGGAAGTAGATATTATTTCTTAATAAAATTGAAAGAAATTAAACACTAGTTTTCATTTATATAAAACAATAAGAAATCAAAATCAATAACAATGACAACAACTTTGAACCAACACACAAACGGTAGACTTATGAGTCAAAATAAAGAAAATACAGAAACAAATATATGTTGTAGTGAAGGAAATAGTGTTTACTACAAGTATGAATTATTTAATAATAAATGTAGTAAATGCCATTTAAAAACACTTTCAGGAGCAGAACGCATTGAATTTCTTGAAAAATACAATCCAACGCATTGGAAATATTTAACATATCCAGATGAAATGTTACATTGGTATACAACTGATTTACAAATGTCTGATAATCATGCTTTTATTAAATTATTTACAAAAATGATACATAGTTTAAATGATTTATTTAACGACTCAAAACATATAGTAAATATATTAAATTTACTGTATGTTTGTAACTACAAATTTAATGGGTTAACAGCAAGACAAGCAGCACATATTCTTAACGACTGGAAAACAAAACATGAATCAATATATAATACTCAAGGTGTATCTGCTTGCATTCAACATTTATTATGTGGGTTAGTTATTGATTGGTGGAATATTAAACCAGACTACAATGGTGGTATTGGATATTGTTATTATAGTAATTGGGGTAAAAAACCATTAATGTTTGATGATAAAAAAAATCAAAAACAAATAGCAAAGCCAGTATTTACTTATATCAATACTAATAATAAAATAGAGAAGCAACAATTTAATATGTGGCTCAATATGTTAAAAAAAATACAAACCATATCTATTAATTTATAAACAAGAAATAATACTATAAAACACACAACAAATAATAAATACAATAAATAATAAACATATTAAATAACTTAATTAAATAACTAATATAAAAGTATTTTTATTTCATAATAAATAATGAAACTTGTAATTGATTATAGAGAAAAAAAACTAATAGGTTTAATTAATTCTATAAAAACAATGAATAATAAATTTAAATCAATAGAAGTGGTGGTGGAAAATTTACCCCTTTCCGATATAATTATAAAAGACAATCAAAACAATGAAAAAATATTAATAGAAAGAAAAACTATAAATGATTTAGCTAGTTCTATACAAGATGGTAGATATAATGAACAATCTTATCGTTTAAACAATTGTGAAGTTCATAATCATAATATTATGTACTTGATAGAAGGAAATATTTCTATGTGGAATAATAGATTTACAAGAATAAATAAAGATACAATATACAGTGCTATATTTAGTATTATGTATTATAAAGGTTTTTCTGTTTTTGTTACATCTTCGACAGTAGAAACTGCTGAATTTTTATTAAATACAGCATTAAAAATAGATAAAAATGATAAATCCAATCAAAGAAAAAACCCTTACTATGAAAATATTACATCATCCTTCGTATATAGTGGTAAAAAAGAACAACCAAATAATAAGGAAGATAATAGTTCAAAACTTAATATTACACTTAAACCCGAAATAGTAGAATCTATAAAAGATAATACAGTAGAAAATACTCCAAGTTTAAAGTATAGTAAGTATGTTAAAAGGGAAAAGAAAAGTAATATTACACCAGAAAATATAGATGTTATTATGCTAAGTCAAATACCAAATATTAGTGTGGATACCGCTATGCAAATAATACATAAATATAAAACGATTTATAATCTTATAAAAATATTAACCGATAATGAAAAAGAATTAAATAATTTCATGATTAAAACAAAATCTGGGGAGAGAAAATTAAATTCCAGAGCAATTGGTAATATAAAAAATTATTTAATTGTAAAACAAAAAGAATAATGTTGAGTAGTAATATATAATTAATTTTTGTCTAATTTTATATTATACTAATGTCTGGTTTATTGTTAACATCAGATAATATATATGGTTTAGTAAACCCACCTCCAGATCCTGTAAATGATTTACCGGAGTTACATCAAACGATTGGTTCTGCTGGTGTTAGATGGGATTATTTTTTAGATTTGTCTAATAATATTGGAGATCATTTGATAGCGGGTGATAATGTAACTATAACTGGTAATGTAATATCTGTTCAAACATCAACAACCTCTTCAACAACAGACAATTCAGGTTCAACAGTTAATACTAGTAATAATGTTGTTGTTTCAAGGGCTCGATTAACAAACGTAGATTTATGTAATAATAGGTTTATTGAACTTACTTTTAATGAAAATATAACTCATGTTGAAACATATGATTTGGCCAACTTTAAAGTAAAAAAATATGGAAATAATGTAGGACTAGGTGAAATTTATATAAAAGATGGAAAGGTTAATCTATCACTAGACTACAGCGCTAATATAGTTGTAGATGGTTCAAGTTCACATTTAATAAATCCAAATAAAATTTCAGGTCAATTGTATTTTGAAACATTTAATGATACAAAACATATAGGGAACTTTCAAACACAAGGTACTTTTGAAGCAGGAGTAAATAATATTGGATATAGTAAAAAAGGAGTATCTGGCGAAGGTTTATTTAATTTAACAACGTCTCATATTCCTAATGGAGTCAAAGCAATATCATTTTGGGTAAAAGATTATGAATGTTTACAAGAAACATGGTTTTTGGTAAGTGATATTGTAAGATTAAATGGATTAGCAATAGAATTATTTGTAGATAGCACAAACACTTTAGCAGGATATGGTGAAAATTTAAATAAATTATACATTGATGGTAATCAACATACACTTGCAGCCCGCAATAGTAATTTGCCTTTTACTTTATTTGATATTACACCAAGTTTAACATCGACATCTTTTAATGGTTGGCATCATGTTTATATTGAAGCAAAAACTACCTTTGCTGATATTGAATTACTATCTAGAAATGGTGAAAATAATAGTTTAGGATCATTGGATGAAATTAGAATGTATGACAGAGCATTAACAGCGATTGAAATATCAGGATTAGCAATTCCACCATATCTAACCACAATGGATAATTTAACTGAAGTAGAAATCAAATACACAAGAGACATGGGTACAAAGGATAATTTAAAAACAGGGACTAGTGAAGAAATACAACATTTTATTTATTATAACGGTACAGAATACTATATTAAAGATGTATTAAGTTATTTTAAACGCGTTGATTTAAGTTTAAATCAAATTGTGGTTGATATTAGCGATTTATCGCAAAATGTAAATGTCCGTTTGGAAGATCTTTCAAGAACAATGATAGAAAGTATTGTTCCAGTTTTAACAGATGTAAGTTTAAACGAAGGAATAGTTGAATTAAATTTTACAAAGGATATAAGTAATCAAACGACATATGATATAAGTAATTTTACAATTCGGTATAATGATCATACACAAAATTATAATACAATTGATATTGAAAATGGTAATGTAAAAATAAAAAATATAACAGAATCGGGTGGAGGAACTGCCTTATTAACAAGTCCAAACTCATCAATACATTCAATACAAACATATAATGCTTCGACACAACAATCATCTACTTCATCTACAGTAAATAAGGCGTTTGACGGACAATTGACTGGTCAAGCTAGTAATACTTGGAAATCAAGTTCAAATAAATATATAATTGCAATTAATCAAGATTTATCTTCTCAAGTTTATTTTGAAGATTTTGATGATCAAGATTATTCAGGGAATCAAACCACCGCCTCTCTAGTAAGTGGTGGAATAGATGGAACAGGGTATGCGTTAGAGGGAACAACCAATTCGGCAGGAAAGGTTTGGTGGCAAAGTACAAATGATATAATGCCTAATAATGTAATAGCTATTAGTTTTTGGCATTATCCAGTAGCAAAAATAGCAGATAGTAATGGAGATATACCTGTAATTTGGTGTTCAAATGATAGTTCAAGTCCAACCGGTTTAGGATTAGGTATGGATTTATTAGGTAGCAATATTAAATATTATACTACAAATCAAAAAGGATTAAAAATAACTAAATGGTATTTAAATGGTGTAGATACGGTAGATATTTCAGAAAATTCAGCTGGTTATGATTTTAATACACAACATAGATATGTTGATGTAAGTTTGAATAGATGGTATCATCATTATTTTGAATTTAATAATACATTTAGTTCATCTACTATAAATGGAATTAGATGGTTAGGAAGTTCTTTAAATTCATCTGCAAGATACAGAGGAACTGGTAAATTAGATGAAGTCCGGATGTTTAGTAATATATTATCCTCAGTCAGTATTACAGATTTATCTAATAATACATTTCCTAATCCATCTAATTTAAATGAAGAAGAAGCAGGATTATATAAAGGAACGGAATTAACACAAGGATATTCGGGTGAATGGATACAAGTTAATATGGGTTCTTCTACAAATACAAAAGTTCATTCATTTACAATTAAACCACAACAAAATACAACTTCTAGTATAATTGATAGTCATCCAAAAGAATTTAAAATGTTTGCTTCAAACGATACTACGTCTTGGAATGAAATATCACATATATCCGATTTAAGTAATGATACATGGTATTATAATAATGCTTTTTCAAATTATACAGTAAATCTTTCTACTCCTTTACAATATCAATATTGGAGATTGGTTGTTTCAAAAGTAATTAATTCAGATCAAGTATCTATTGGAGAATTAGATTTTAATGGTTCGTTCATAACTAATAATGCTGTTTCATTTACAGATGTAAATAAGTTAGAAATAGCTTATAGAAAGGATAGTGATAAAACAAAAAATTTAGTTGATTTAATTGGAGGAGGTGAAATTAATGAATTTATTTATAAAGGATTAGGTTTAACAAATATTAATAAAGAACGGTTTACTGATTTATCCGATGTAAGTGTAAATAATATTATAGAAGGACAATTTGTGAAATACAACAATGGATATTTTGTTCCAACAAACGATATTTCTGATATATCACAAAATTTAGCAGATGAAATTACACGTGCTATAGATAAAGAAGCAAATATAGATGGAGCTATAGCAACAATAAATAGTCAATTATCCGCATTATTAACTGATGCTCCTACTACATTAGATACATTAAAAGAAATAGCAGATGTGTTAGGAGATCCAACAGATGCAAGTGGTGGAATAGGAACCATCTTAAATAAATTACAAGATATATCCAATAGTCTTCAAAATGTTTCTAATCAGTCAAGTGGGGCTGTAGGTGATCTATCCGGACAAACAACTCAAGCAATAACAGACCTTTCAACAAACGTATTTGATAGAATTCATACAAGTAATACAAATTTAACCTTTTTTGAAATTATGACTAGACAACCATCTACCTTTTCACCTAGCGGTGAAGTATCATCAACGGCGGGTGACATAGTATTAAACTGGACATATGATAATATACTTGCAAATTCAACAAATACAACACTCGCCAAATTAGCATTTCAAAATACATTGAAAAGTAAAAATATTCCATTTATAGACAATATAACATTAGAAATTTCAGGAAATGTTTCTACTGGAAATTCTACATATGATAACAATTCAAATACTTGGATAACATTTACTACTGGAATATGGCCAAAAACATTTTCTAATACTGAAGATTATAACAGTTCTACTTATAAAACACTAACTATTAACAAAATAAGTCAAGAACAAGCAAATCAAAATGCTATAAATAATATTTTAAGTAAAACAGACCCTTTTGATGTTAGAATATATGGAACTAATTACGCAGAAGATTACCCAACAATTGATAATCGTTCTCTTTACTTTTATGATTTATCTTTTGTAACAGCATTAGCACCATCTATCCCTCAATTTGCTTCAGAAAACGCTATTAATTCAGATAGTTCGATTACATTTAACTTTTTTGTTGCTGAAACAGAATTAAATGCTCCTGATTCTAATGGTGTTTTAATCGATGCTTCCAATACATATTTCGATTTTGAAACAACTTCTTCTTCTGTAGGAGGTATTTCAATTACAAATACAAATATACAAACAAGTACTCCTATATCAAACGTGGTAAAAAATACAAATTATCCTATTACTATAAGTAATTTACGAGCAGGAACCAAATATAAATTTTCAACTGCTGCTAGAAATAATTTAACTTCTACCACGTCTTATTCTGGACCATCTACTACAATAACATCTTCTTTTACAAGATTGCCTTCTAGTTCAGGTTCAACACCAACATCATCATGGTTTAGTGTATCTACATATGCTTATAGAATATCAACCCCTACAGGTGGAACTTGGAGTGGAGATAATTTAAATAATTCAAGTGTTAGATATTTAAATAAGGCTAATAATGATTATTTACAATTATTAAATTCAAATAGAACATTTGAAATATCTCTCCCATATTCATCTACACAACAAAATACTCAAATTGGTTACGGAAAATTTATAGATAACAGTGGTAATTTAACAGAAATTTCCTTTTCTATTGACGGAACTGAAAAACAAGAATTAGTATACGGAGGATTTGGAATAAATCCATTAAGATTAAATAAAAATAGTAATACAGTTAATTATTTTTCTAATCCTTCAACGAATGATCCGTATAATGGTAATAGTAGACGCCAAGGATTTCGATTAAATGGCACATTTTCAGTTCAAGATATATTACATTCTGACATTGGAGTTCCATCAACATCCGGTTATTCATTAAATTACACTTTTAATAAACATAGCGATGTTGGTGGAACGAATGTTTCTTCTACATATAAGGTGTATATTGATGAATTAACAGGTAATCCTAATATATCTCTTGATGGAACAGAAACATATGTTACAGCTTTGTCTTATTGTATGGGAATACCTAGTGTAGAAACATTTGATATTTCTTTTAATAGAACTTATAATAATGTTAATTCACAATATCAATATGTAAGATATCATACATCGTCTCCAGCTGGTATAACAGTTGGTCTTATTAATTCTGTTTCAAAAACAAATAGAAGTTCAAGTAGTTATTCAGGCAAAATTAATATTGATAGAACAGATATATCTTCAAGTGGAATTTATTCTTTTAATAGCACTGAAATAGATAATAAAACATCAAATCGTTTTCGAGATATATTTTTTACACAAACAATTGGTATGCCTACATCAGGCAATCAATCACCAAGCGATTCATTTGTAATCAATGAAAAATCATTTAATTTGAATGGAGAAGCAACGACAAATACAACACAAACATTTACTTATTATTGTGATTATGCTAGTTTTAATAAAAGTGGTTCTAAAATAACAACTCCAATTATTTCATTGACAAATATGGGAGAGATAGCAAATATGGGGGTTTTCAATACACAACTTAATACTATATCAACAACCAATATAACTAGTCATGTTAATGCTGTAAATGATTGGACTTTATTGTTTATAAATGGAAGATTTAGAAGCAATGTTTCACAATCCTATCCTAATGTTACTGGATATACATGGACAAAACCACCTGGAGAAGGAACATTTGGAACTCAATTAACATATAACAAAGGTTCAACTGCTTACTATTTAAATGGATCTAAAACTGGAACAGGCAATAAATACAAATGGATAGCATTTAAATTTACTGAATCAGACGCAACAACAACAACCGTTTCAGGAATACAATATACATATTTAAATATTTACAATCTTCTCTCCCAAAATTATTATTTTACTTCTACCATTCTAGGATATTTAAAGAATTCTTCTAATAATAATGTCTTGGGTTTTATTCAACAATCTTACAATGGAGTATCGAGAATAGGCAATTTATCAAGAGGTTATAGTCCTAGTGCTATATGGTATAGTCAAGATGCTGCTACTACCTTCGATACTATCTTTGAAGGAGCAAATAAATCGAATTATGGATGTGTTTTTGAACAAAATTCGAATAGTTGGGGCCCTATATTAGATACTACAAACGGAGATACAAACATAACAATTTATATCGGATTTAATAATGACGTGTCTTTAGGATAGTTAATTAAATTCGTAATAACCAATGAATATATATATAATATGAATTATATATATATCGATGTCGGATACATCCGCGTTAGATATAAAGGAACGAGTGGACTTTTTGTTCAAAAATTTTCTGGGATTCCCCAATACTGACGAAACAAAGCCTTATTTTAATGAAACAAATGTTAAGGCAAATAATTATGTTTTAGGTGAAGATGTATTTATAAGTGACATTCCAATTGACCCAAGTTTTAACACACCTAAAACAAGTGCACAAGTTAAATTAACTGATAGTGATTTTAATAGTTATAGTGCCACTGATTCAATAACACAAGATACAACAGAAACAATCAGAAAATATGTAAAATTAAAATTAGAACCTGTTCCTGGTAGTAGTGAAAAATCATATTACAAACTTGACGGTAGCGGTAATAATCTATTAAGTGATTCTATACAATTTAATAAAAACCAGCAAGGAAGTAATTCCCCATATTTATACAAACTTTTCCCATCTTCAGGAGTAGCAGATAATGAACAAATACCAAGTACATCAACCGGAGGAAATTGGATATTTGATATTAAAAATGGTATAATTAATTTCCCCGATACACCAACAGCAACAGTAAATACAGCAAATCCACCATATTTAACATTTTATAAATACATTGGAAAGAAAGGTATAAGTAATATTACAAATGATTTAAGTCAATTAAATACAGATAACACATCTGTAATTACTGATTTATCAAGTGCCATTTATGAAAAAATATCTATTGAAATAAGAGATTTATCCAGTGAAACAGTAAGAGATATTTCAGATCTTTCTTCCATTGTATTTCATATTGTTTCAAGAGAAATAGCGGATTTATCCAGTGAAACAGTAAGAGATATTTCAGACCTTTCTTCATTAACATTCCATACATTAAGCACTGAAATATCCGATTTATCCAGTGATACATCTCGAGAAATATCAGACCTTTCATCACTAACATTCCATACACTTAGCACGGAAATTTCAGATTTATCCAGTGATACTTCCAGAGAAATAAGTGATTTATCATCATTAACATTTCATACATTAAGTACCGAAATAAGTGACCTCAGTAGCGATACATCAAGAGAAATCAGCGACCTTTCATCATTAACATTCCATACATTAAGCACGGAAATATCAGACTTGTCGAGTGATACATCACGTGAAATAAGTGACCTTTCCTCATTAACATTCCACACATTAAGCACTGAGATTTCAGACCTGTCCAGTGATACATCTCGAGAAATAAGTGACCTTTCCTCATTAACATTCCATACATTAAGCACAGAAATTAGTGATTTAAGTAGTGATACTTCTACAGAATTTAGTGTATTGAGAGCAGAAAAAGGTAGTGAATTGAGTGATTTATCATCATTAACATTCCATACATTAAGCACAGAAATATCTGACTTATCCAGTGATACTTCCAGAGAAATAAGTGATTTATCATCATTAACATTTCATACATTAAGTACCGAAATAAGTGACCTCAGTAGCGATACATCAAGAGAAATCAGCGACCTTTCCTCATTAACATTCCATACATTAAGCACGGAAATATCAGACTTGTCGAGTGATACCTCACGTGAAATAAGTGACCTTTCCTCATTAACATTTCATACATTAAGCACGGAAATAAGCGATTTAAGTAGTGATACTTCTACAGAATTTAGTGTATTGAGAGCAGAAAAAGGTAGTGAATTGAGTGATTTATCATCATTAACATTCCATACACTTAGCACAGAAATATCAGATTTATCCAGTGATACTTCAAGAGAAATATCTGATTTGTCTTCATTAACATTTCATACATTAAGCACAGAGATTTCGGACCTATCCAGTGATACATCTCGAGAAATAAGCGACCTTTCCTCATTAACATTCCATACATTAAGCACAGAGATTTCGGACCTATCCAGTGATACATCTCGAGAAATAAGCGACCTTTCCTCATTAACATTCCATACATTAAGCACAGAAATATCGGATTTAAGTAGTGAAACTAGAATGAATATACTGGATCTTAGTAATATTTTGCATTCAAGAATTTACCATGATATTTCAGATGTAATAGGAGGAGCAGGTGAATCATTAGATACACTGAGAGAATTAGAATTATTTGTAACAGATTTAAGTGACGATACAGTAACATCATTAATTTCAAGAGTAGCAGATTTATCAGGTAGGGAAACAAGTCATTTTATATTATTATCTACTGAACTATCAACAGAAATATCAGAACTCTCATCGGTAACATTTCATACTCTAAGTACAGAAATATCAGACTTATCTAGTGATACTTCACGTGAAATAAGCGACCTTTCCTCATTAACATTCCATACATTAAGCACAGAAATATCAGATCTGTCTAGTGATACTTCACGTGAAATAAGTGACCTTTCCTCATTAACATTCCATACTCTTAGCACGGAGATTAGTGACTTAAGTAGTGATACATCCATCGAGTTTAGTGTATTAAGAGCAGAGAAAGGAAGCGAATTAGAAGATTTATCATCATTAACATTCCATACATTAAGCACAGAAATATCAGATTTAAGTAGTGATACTTCAAGAGAAATTAGCGACTTATCATCGTTAACATTCCATACATTAAGTACGGAAATATCAGACCTGTCCAGCGATACTTCAAGAGAAATTAGCGATCTTTCCTCATTAACATTTCATACTCTTAGCACAGAAATAAGTGATTTAAGTAGCGATACTTCAAGAGAAATTAGCGATCTTTCCTCATTAACATTCCACACGCTTAGCACAGAGATTTCAGACTTGTCGAGTGATACTTCAAGAGAAATTAGCGATCTTTCCTCATTAACATTCCACACGCTTAGCACAGAGATTTCAGACTTGTCTAGTGATACATCGCGAGAAATATCCGACTTATCTTCATTAACATTCCACACGCTTAGCACAGAAATTTCAGACTTGTCTAGTGATACATCGCGAGAAATATCCGACTTATCTTCATTAACATTCCACACACTTAGCACGGAAATTTCAGATTTAAGTAGTGATACTTCACGTGAAATATCAGACCTTTCTTCATTAACATTCCACACACTTAGCACGGAAATTTCAGATTTAAGTAGCGATACTTCAAGAGAAATAAGTGACTTATCATCATTAACATTCCATACATTAAGCACGGAAATTTCAGATTTAAGCAGTGATACATCAATAGAATTTAGTGTGTTAAGAGCAGAGAAAGGAAGTGAATTAGAAGATTTATCTTCATTAACATTCCATACCTTAAGCACTGAGATTTCTGACCTGAGTAGTGATACTTCACGTGAAATTAGTGATTTATCTTCATTAACATTCCATACCTTAAGCACTGAGATTTCTGACCTGAGTAGTGATACTTCACGTGAAATTAGTGATTTATCTTCATTAACATTTCATACATTAAGCACTGAAATTTCAGATTTAAGTAGTGATACTTCACGTGAAATTAGTGATTTATCTTCATTAACATTTCATACATTAAGCACTGAAATTTCAGATTTAAGTAGTGATACTTCACGTGAAATTAGTGATCTCTCTTCATTAACATTTCATACATTAAGCACAGAAATATCAGACTTGTCGAGTGATACTTCACGTGAAATTAGTGACCTCTCATCAGTAACATTTCATACATTAAGCACAGAAATATCAGACTTGTCGAGTGATACTTCTCGTGAAATTAGTGACCTTTCATCATTAACATTTCATACATTAAGCACAGAAATATCAGACTTGTCGAGTGATACTTCACGTGAAATTAGTGATCTTTCATCATTAACATTTCACACACTTAGCACAGAAATTAGTGATTTAAGTAGCGATACATCAACAGAATTTAGTGTATTAAGAGCAGAGAAAGGTAGTGAATTAGAAGATTTATCTTCATTAACATTTCATACATTAAGCACGGAAATTTCAGATTTAAGTAGTGATACTTCACGTGAAATTAGCGATCTTTCCTCATTAACATTTCATACATTAAGCACGGAAATTTCAGATTTAAGTAGTGATACTTCACGTGAAATTAGCGATTTATCTTCATTAACATTTCATACACTAAGCACTGAAATAAGTGATTTAAGTAGTGATACTTCACGTGAAATTAGCGATCTTTCCTCATTAACATTTCATACATTAAGCACAGAAATCAGTGACTTAAGTAGTGATACTTCACGTGAAATTAGCGATCTTTCTTCATTAACATTCCATACTCTTAGCACAGAAATTAGTGATTTAAGTAGCGATACGTCACATGAAATATCAGACCTTTCATCATTAACATTTCACACACTTAGCACAGAGATTTCAGACTTATCGAGTGATACTTCCAGAGAAATAAGTGATCTCTCATCGTTAACATTTCACACACTTAGTACTGAAATTAGTGATTTAAGTAGTGATACTTCACGTGAAATTAGTGATTTATCATCGTTAACATTTCATACTCTTAGTACTGAAATTAGTGATTTAAGTAGTGATACTTCACGTGAAATAAGTGACCTTTCATCATTAACATTTCATACACTTAGCACTGAAATTAGTGATTTAAGTAGCGATACATCAACAGAATTTAGTGTTTTGAGAGCGGAAAAAGGTAGTGAATTAGAAGATTTATCATCGCTAACATTCCATACTCTTAGCACGGAAATTAGTGATTTAAGTAGTGATACTTCAAGAGAAATTAGTGACCTTTCTTCATTAACATTCCATACTCTTAGCACGGAAATTAGCGATTTAAGTAGTGATACTTCGCGTGAAATTAGTGATTTATCTTCATTAACATTTCATACACTTAGCACCGAGATAAGTGACCTAAGTAGCGATACATCAATAGAAATATCTGCCACAAAATCATTTTTATCCTCAACGATAGAAACCGAAATATCTACATTAAGTAGTGAATCTGTTAGAGATATTATTGATTTAAGTAATATTTTACATTCTAGAATTTATCATGATATTTCGGATGTAATTGGTGGTGCTGGAGAATCATTGGATACATTACGAGAACTAGAGTTGTTTGTTACGGATTTAAGTGATGATACAGTAACATCATTAATTTCAACGGTAGCTGATTTGTCTGGTAGAGAAACAACACACTATACAACATTATCAACTGAATTGTCAAAAGAAATAAGTGATTTAAGTAGTGAATCTGTTCGTGATATAAGTGATCTTTCATCGTTAACATTTCACACACTTAGCACAGAAATAAGTGATTTAAGTAGTGATACTTCTCGTGAAATAAGTGATTTATCATCATTAACATTTCATACTCTTAGTACTGAGATTAGTGATTTAAGTAGTGATACATCTACAGAATTTAGTGTATTAAGAGCAGAAAAAGGTAGTGAATTGGAAGATTTATCTTCATTAACATTCCATACACTTAGCACAGAAATAAGTGATTTAAGCAGTGATACGTCACGTGAAATTAGCGACCTTTCATCTTTAACATTTCATACCTTAAGTACTGAAATTAGTGATTTAAGTAGTGATACTTCACGTGAAATAAGTGATCTTTCATCAGTAGCATTTGATATATTACAATATACAAGTATATGGGTTTTGGGTGCTATAGGTTCTTCTTCTTATACATTTACAGGACCAGGAAATTTAAGTAATGCAAGTAATCCTACCATTTATTTGGTAAGAGGAGAAAATTATAGATTTGATAATAAATCTGGGGGTCATCCATTTCAAATACAAAGCACGGAAGGTATAGGAGGAAATGCGTATAGTGATGGTATTACTAATAATGCTGGTGGTAATAACACAAATATTATATTTGATGTTCCTTTTAATGCTCCATCTGTTTTATATTACCAATGTACTGCTCATGGTTCAATGAAAGGAAAAATAATAATTAATGATAAGAAAAATGAAGAAGATATTGCTGATTTATCATCACTAACTTTCCATACTCTTAGCACGGAGATTAGTGATTTAAGTAGTGATACCTCTCGTGAAATTAGTGATTTATCATCGTTAACATTTCATACTCTTAGCACTGAGATTTCAGATCTCTCTAGTGATACATCTATAGAATTTAGTGTATTAAGAGCAGAAAAAGGAAATGAATTAGAAGATTTATCTTCATTAACATTCCATACTCTTAGCACGGAGATTTCCGACTTAAGTAGTGATACATCTCGAGAAATATCAGACCTTTCATCACTAACATTCCATACATTAAGCACGGAGATCAGTGATTTAAGTAGCGATACATCTCGAGAAATATCAGACCTTTCATCACTAACATTCCATACATTAAGCACGGAGATCAGTGATTTAAGTAGTGATACGTCACGTGAAATTAGCGATTTATCATCACTAACATTTCATACATTAAGCACGGAGATCAGTGATTTAAGTAGTGATACGTCACGTGAAATTAGCGATTTATCATCACTAACATTTCATACATTAAGCACTGAAATAAGTGATTTAAGCAGTGACACATCTATCGAGTTTAGTGTATTAAGAGCAGAGAAAGGAAATGAATTAGAAGATTTGTCTTCATTAACATTCCACACATTAAGCACGGAAATATCAGACTTGTCAAGTGATACTTCGCGTGAAATTAGTGATCTTTCCTCATTAACATTTCATACATTAAGTACCGAAATTTCAGACTTGTCCAGCGATACGTCACGTGAAATAAGTGACCTTTCATCACTAACATTCCACACATTAAGCACGGAAATATCAGACTTATCGAGTGATACGTCACGTGAAATAAGCGACCTTTCCTCATTAACATTCTATACTCTTAGCACGGAAATATCAGACTTATCGAGTGATACGTCACGTGAAATAAGTGACCTTTCTTCATTAACATTCCATACACTTAGCACAGAAATTTCAGATTTAAGTAGTGATACATCAACAGAGTTTAGTGTGTTAAGAGCAGAAAAAGGTAATGAATTGGAAGATTTATCTTCATTAACATTCCATACTTTAAGTACAGAGATTTCAGATTTGAGTAGTGATACGTCACGTGAAATAAGTGACCTTTCCTCATTAACATTCTATACTCTTAGCACGGAAATATCAGACTTATCGAGTGATACATCACGTGAAATAAGTGACCTTTCCTCATTAACATTCTATACTCTTAGCACGGAAATATCAGACTTATCGAGTGATACATCACGTGAAATAAGTGACCTCTCTTCATTAACATTTCATACTTTAAGCACAGAAATATCAGACCTATCAAGTGATACTTCAAGAGAAATATCAGACCTCTCTTCATTAACATTTCATACTTTAAGCACAGAGATAAGTGATTTAAGTAGCGATACTTCACGTGAAATTAGTGATCTTTCATCATTAACATTCCATACATTAAGCACAGAGATAAGTGATTTAAGTAGCGATACTTCACGTGAAATAAGTGATCTTTCTTCATTAATATTCCATACACTTAGCACAGAAATAAGTGACTTAAGTAGTGATACGTCACATGAAATTAGCGTAGCAAAATCATTAACATCATATGAAATAACAGATTTATCTGGATATACATCAAGTGAATTATCACGTGAAGTTAGTGAACTAAGAGCAGAAAAGGGAAGTGAATTAGAAGATTTATCATCATTAACATTCCACACATTAAGCACAGAGATAAGTGATTTAAGTAGCGATACTTCACGTGAAATAAGTGATTTATCATCATTAACATTCCATACACTTAGCACAGAAATATCAGACCTGTCCAGTGATACTTCCAGAGAAATTAGTGATTTATCATCATTAACATTTCACACATTAAGCACGGAGATAAGTGATTTAAGTAGCGATACTTCACGTGAAATAAGTGATTTATCATCATTAACATTCCATACACTTAGCACAGAAATATCAGACCTGTCTAGTGATACTTCCAGAGAAATAAGTGACCTTTCTTCATTAACATTCTATACTCTTAGCACGGAGATTTCCGACCTGTCTAGTGATACGTCCAGAGAAATAAGTGACCTTTCTTCATTAACATTCCATACTCTTAGCACGGAGATTTCAGATCTGAGTAGTGATACGTCCGGAGAAATTAGTGTAACAAAATCATTAACATCATATGAAATAACAGATTTATCTGGATATACATCAAGCGAATTATCACGTGAAGTTAGTGAACTAAGAGCAGAAAAGGGAAGTGAATTAGAAGATTTATCATCACTAACATTTCATACATTAAGCACGGAGATAAGTGATTTAAGTAGTGATACATCAATAGAAATATCTGCTACAAAATCATTTTTATCCTCGACCATAGAAACAGAAATATCTACATTAAGTAGTGAATCGGTTAGAGATATTACTGATTTAAGTAATATTCTACATTCTAGAATTTATCATGATATTTCGGATGTAATTGGCGGAGCAGGTGAATCATTGGATACATTACGAGAATTAGAATTATTTGTTACAGATTTAAGTGATGATACTGTAACATCATTAATTTCAACGGTAGCTGATTTGTCTGGTAGAGAAACAACACACTATACAACATTATCAACAGAATTATCCAGAGAAATAAGTGATTTAAGTAGTGAATCTGTTCGTGATATAAGTGATCTTTCCTCGTTAACATTCCATACATTAAGTACGGAAATTAGTGATTTAAGTAGCGAAACTTCAATGGAATTTAGTGATTTGTCTTCATTAACATTTCATACTCTAAGCACAGAAATAAGTGATTTAAGTAGTGATACATCAAGGGAAATTGTAGATTTATCAAGTTATACATCAAGCGAATTATCACATAAAGTTAGTGAACTAAGAGCAGAAAAAGGTAGTGAATTAGAAGATTTATCATCAATAACATTTCATACATTAAGCACGGAGATAAGTGATTTAAGTAGTGATACTTCAATGGAAATTAGTGATTTGTCTTCATTAACATTCCATACACTAAGCACAGAAATTTCAGACTTGTCAAGTGATACTTCCAGAGAAATTAGTGATTTATCATCATTAACATTTCATACTGTTAGCACGGAAATATCAGACTTGTCCAGTGACACTTCACGTGAAATAAGTGACCTTTCATCATTAACATTCCATACACTAAGCACAGAAATATCAGACTTGTCAAGTGATACTTCACGTGAAATAAGTGACCTTTCATCATTAACTTTCCATACACTTAGCACTGAAATTAGTAACTTGTCTAGCGATACGTCACGTGAAATAAGTGATTTATCGTCGTTAACATTCCATACTCTTAGCATGGAAATATCAGACTTGTCCAGTGACACTTCACGTGAAATAAGTGACCTTTCATCATTAACTTTCCATACACTTAGCACGGAAATATCAGACTTGTCCAGTGACACTTCACGTGAAATTAGTGTAGCAAAATCATTAACTTCATATGAAATAACCGATCTATCAGGATATACCTCAAGTGAATTATCACGTGAAGTTAGTGAAATAAGAGCAGAAAAGGGAAGTGAATTAGAAGATTTATCTTCATTAACATTCCATACTCTTAGTACAGAAATATCAGACTTGTCAAGTGATACTTCCATAGAAATAAGTGATTTATCTTCATTAACATTCCATACACTTAGCACTGAAATTAGTGACTTAAGTAGTGATACGTCACTTGAAATTAGCGTAACAAAGGCATTAACTTCATCTGAAATAACAGATTTATCAGGATATACTTCAAGTGAATTATCCCGTGAAGTTAGTGAACTAAGAGCAGAAAAGGGAAGTGAATTAGAAGATTTATCTTCATTAACATTCCATACTCTTAGTACAGAAATTTCAGACTTGTCAAGTGATACTTCCAGAGAAATAAGTGATTTATCTTCATTGACATTCCATACACTTAGCACTGAAATTAGTGACATAAGTAGTGATACATCAAGAGAAATTAGTGATTTATCATCGTTAGCATTCCATACTCTTAGTACAGAAATATCAGACTTAAGTAGTGATACATCCAGAGAAATAAGTGACCTTTCTTCATTAACATTCCATACACTAAGCACTGAAATTAGTGACATAAGTAGTGATACGTCACATGAAATTAGCGTAGCAAAATCATTAACATCATACGAAATAACAGATTTATCAGGATATACATCAAGTGAATTATCACGTGAAGTTAGTGAACTAAGAGCAGAAAAGGGAAGTGAATTAGAAGATTTATCTTCATTAACATTCCATACTCTTAGTACAGAAATATCAGACTTGTCTAGTGATACTTCCAGAGAAATAAGTGATTTATCATCATTAACATTCCATACACTTAGCACTGAAATTAGTGACATAAGTAGTGATACATCTCGAGAAATAAGTGATTTATCAGCATTAACATTCCATACTCTTAGCACGGAGATTTCAGATTTGTCTAGTGATACATCTCGAGAAATAAGTGATTTATCATCATTAACATTCCACACATTAAGCACAGAGATTAGTGATTTAAGTAGTGATACGTCACGTGAAATTAGCGTAGCAAAATCATTAACATCATATGAAATAACAGATTTATCTGGATATACTTCAAGTGAATTATCACGTGAAGTTAGTGAACTAAGAGCAGAAAAGGGAAGTGAATTAGAAGATTTATCATCATTAACATTCCATACTCTAAGCACAGAGATTAGTGATTTAAGTAGCGATACGTCCAGAGAAATAAGTGATTTATCATCATTAACATTCCATACTCTAAGCACAGAGATTAGTGATTTAAGTAGCGATACGTCACGTGAAATTAGTGTAGCAAAATCATTAACATCATATGAAATATCAGATTTATCAGGATATACTTCAAGTGAATTATCACGTCAAGTGAATGATTTAAATAGTGAAGTATCTGATTTATCATCATTAACATTCCATACACTTAGCACAGAGATTAGTGATTTAAGTAGTGATACGTCTAGAGAAATTAGTGTAACAAAATCATTAACATCAGTAGAAATAACGGACTTGTCAAATTATACTTCCAGTGAATTATCCGTTCAATTGGCAGCTGCAAATTCAAATATTAATAGTGAATTGTCTGATTTATCATCATTGACGTTTAATACAATTAGTATTGAAATATCGGACCTAAGCAGCGATACATCTCGAGAAATTAGTGTAGCAAAGGCATTGACTTCATCTGAAATAACAGATGTATCAAATTACACTTCAAGTGAATTATCCCGTGAAATTAGTGATTTAAGCTATGCTACTGGGTTAGAAATATCTACTACAAAATCATTTTTATCCTCAACGATAGAAACTGAAATATCTACATTAAGTAGTGAAACAGTTAGAGATATTATTGATTTAAGTAATATTTTACATTCTAGAATTTATCATGATATTTCGGATGTAATTGGTGGAGCAGGTGAATCATTAGATACATTAAGAGAATTAGAGTTGTTTGTTACGGATTTAAGTGATGATACTGTAACCGGTTTAGTGTCAACAGTAGCCGATTTATCAGGTAGAGAAACAACACATTATACATCATTATCAACAACAATCGTTACCAATAATAATGCTACAAATACAAATATTTCTGATTTATCATCCTTAACTTTTCATACATTAAGCACTGAGATTAGTGATTTAAGTAGTGATACTTCACGTGAAATTAGTGTAGCAAAAGCATTAACATCAACAGAAATAACTGATTTGTCAAATTATACTTCCAGTGAATTATCCGTTCAATTAGCCGCAGCAAATTCAAATATTAATAGTGAATTATCCGATTTGTCTTCTTTAACATTCCATACACTTAGCACAGAGATAAGTGATCTAAGTAGTGATACTTCACGTGAAATTAGTGTAGCAAAAGCTTTGACATCATCAGAAATTACTGATTTGTCAAATTATACTTCTAGTGAATTATCAAGAGAAATAAGTGATTTAAGTAGTGAATCGTTGCGTGAAATCAGTGACCTTTCATCCTTAACTTTTCATACACTTAGCACAGAGATAAGTGATCTAAGTAGTGATAATTCACGTGAAATTAGTGTAGCAAAATCATTAACATCAGTAGAAATAACTGATTTGTCAAATTATACTTCTAGTGAATTATCAAGAGAAATTAGTGATTTAAGCAGTGAATCGTTGCGTGAAATCAGTGACCTTTCATCCTTAACTTTTCATACATTAAGCACAGAGATAAGTGATCTAAG
>Ga0228666_1000186_pt1 | contig 41304 bp, 29 predicted proteins | sample 80DmetaG_FD_182702 | JGI IMG/M metagenome (GOLD analysis project Ga0228666, IMG submission 182702) | Seawater microbial communities from Monterey Bay, California, United States - 80D | ecosystem: Environmental > Aquatic > Marine > Coastal | place: USA: California | collected 2016-10-11 | reverse complement strand
GGAAGACCATTACATCCTCAAACTCAGGGCAAAATTGAACGTTATCATAGATCAATGAAAAACATTGTAAAACTTGATAATTACTTTATTCCTGGGCAATTAGAAGAAAAAATGAAAGAATTTGTTTAGTATTACAATTATGAACGATATCATGAATCTTTAAAAAATGTAACTCCAGCAGAAGTATATTTTGGAACAGCCGAAAGAAAATTAAGAAAACGAAAAATGACAAAAAATAGCACTTTGAAAGCTAGAAAAAAACAGTATCAAAATTTTTAATTAAATTAGTAGAAACCTCTCTTAAACTTTGAGCGAAAAAGTTCAATTTTATTTGACTACATACAGTGTAACCAAAAAAAGTTAAATCACTTTATAATAGCTATGGGCAAAAAAAAAATAACAAGTAAAGATATTGCTCAGGAATTGGGAATATCAAGATCCGTTGTGTCCTTTGTGTTAAACGGCAAGAATAAGGAAATGAGAATTAGTGATGAACTTACTAAAAAAGTCCTTGATCTTGTTGAAACTAGAAACTATCAAACAAACCATATAGCCAAAAGCCTTAAAACTGGTAAAACTCATACAATTGGATTAATAGTAGCAGATATTGCAAATCCTTTTTTTGCAAATATTGCGAGTGAAATTGAAAAGGAAGTTAGACAAAAGGGGTATAGTGTTTTTTTTTGCAGTTCTAATGAGAATAAAATGAATTTTAAATTTCAACTAGAAAATTTTAAAAACCGTCAGGTCGATGGATTAATATTAATACCACCTATAAATAGTGATAAAATTTTGACTCTTTTAGGTTCTCAAAATATTCCTTTTGTTATAATGGATAGAGTTTTTGAGAATTTGGGTGCAAACTCTGTTAATATTAATAATCATAAGGCGGCTTATGATGCAACAACCCGGTTAATCAATAACGGTAGAAAAAAAGTAGCCTTAATTAATGTAAATAACGAACTGATTACTATGAGTGATCGGACTAATGGGTATATAGATGCTATAGCTGATAATGGAATGGAAGCTAACCCAAATTTATTACAGCAATTAAAATATAGTAATGTGGCAGAGCATGTAAATGAAGCCGTTAATAAGGTCATCATGAATAATGCGGATGCTATTATTTTTACTACAAATAAGCTTGGAGTGCAGGGGGTACAGGCAATTGGTAATAAAGGAAAAAGGATTCCTGAAGATATTGCAGTAATTAGTTTTGATGATACATCCGCTTATGCTGTAGCAAAGACATCTATCACGGCAATTAAACAACCTGTGGCACAAATGTGCAAAGAAGCTGTGAGGATTATAATGAAATCGATTGATAAAAGTGAGAGCAATATAGATACTGAGCAGGTAATTTTAGATGTAAGCTTTATTATTAGAGAATCATGTCCTTAACCAAGACAGCTATTCTTAATCGACTAAAAAAACGAAGTTGAATACAATCTCTAATTGACAAAATTTCTCAAAAAAGAACAACTGGTTTTTAATTTACATGTAGTTTAACGCTTTCTATAAATAGTAATTACACCATAAAGAATCATCAAAACAATACATTTTTTTAATTAGATTGTTAATAATGAGAATGTTAAACTTTTAAAAGTTTGCATAAGCAAATAATTTTATATAAGTTTGCTAAACCGAGTTAGCAATTTTTTATCTTTAGCTTATCATGTTAATCTCAATAGAAAAAAATAAAATGAAAAAGGCAAGAAAAATAAGTATAAAGGAAAAGATATCATACGGCTTCGGCGATTTTGCTTCTTCTACTTTTTGGACCTTGTTTTCCATGTTCCTTTTATATTTCTATACAGATGTTTATGGAATATCAGCAGCTGCTGCTGGTACAATGTTTCTTGTCGCTAGATTATGGGATACGACAAATGACCCAATAATGGGAATGATTTGTGATCGCACAAAATCACGTTGGGGGAAATTCAGACCTTTCCTATTATTTGGTGCTCTTCCTTTTACTATCATTGGGATTTTGACTTTTACAACACCAGATTTAGGACCATCAGGAAAATTGATTTATGCATATATTACCTATACACTAATGATGATGGTCTACACGGCGGTGAATGTACCATATGCTTCCTTGCTTGGTGTAATGACTAAAGATACAGATGAAAGAACTTCATTAGCTTCCTTTCGATTTATTGGAGGATTTAGTGCAGGTTTAATGGTAACTGCTACTGCTAATTATTTAGTGGAATATTTCAAAACGACAGGAGATTTAGCCTCAGCATATCAAAAGACTGTTGCAATATATGCAATAATAGCAGGTGTATTTTTCGTACTTACTTTTATAGGAACTAAAGAAAGACTAGATCCTGAAGAGGTGGAGTCTTCTACTTTGAAGGAAGATCTAAATGATTTATTAAAAAATAAACCATGGTTTATAATGCTTGGGGCTTGTATTGCTGTTCTTATATTCAACTCGTTAAGAGGTGGAGCCATACTTTATTACTTTAAGTATTTTATTGGTGATCAAACTATTTATTTTTTTGGTGAAGTGTCTCAAGGAGCCTTATCTGCAGCTTTCATGAGTAGCGGTTATGCAACTAGTTTGCTGGGTGTCATTATGGCAATTCCCATAGCTACTAGAATTGGCAAAAAGAATACATTTATGCTTTCAGGATTTGTATGCGCAATACTTTCCATTCTGTTTTTCTTTCTTCCTCCAGAGCAGATAGAATTGATATTCATTATCAATATTTTGATAGGTATTTTTTCAGCTATGGCTTTCCCATTAATTTGGGCCATGTATGGAGATGTTTCTGACTATTCTGAATTGAAAACGCGTCGTCGAGCTACGGGTCTTATTTTTTCGTCTTCATCAATGTCCCAAAAACTAGGCTGGACGATAGGTGGAGCTATAAGTGGTTGGATACTTGCTGCTTTTGGTTTTATAGCAAATGAAGTGCAAAGCGATGAATCGGTTCTGGGTATTCGATTAATGATTAGTGTTTTTGCAGCAGTAGGTGTTCTAATTTCAATAGCCATTATGTATTTCTATCCATTAACAGAAAAATTCATGAAAGAGAAAGTGGAAGGACCATTAGAAGATGCAAGGGCTAAATACAATGAAACAAATATATAAAAGACAAGACCTAATCAAAGCAGGGATTGGTTCCTTTGGTATTAGTGTTTGTTTTGAAACCCAAGCAAGAAAAGACAGTTCCTCACGCAGAAAGAACGCAAATGAAAATATGAGTGATGATTTATTTTTCAAAATATCACTAGCGATTAAAAACTTAAAAAATAAAGTTGAATACATTATTAATAATAAGAATGTTAAATTCGATTTTTTATTTGCATAAACAAATAATTTTATTTAAGTTAGCTAAACCGAGTAAGCACATATATTGTAGCTTTTGCTAAACCGAGTAAGCTCATAAATGATAACTTTTTGCTAACAAGTGTTATAAAAAAGTTAATCTATAAGAATGAATCATATGAAAAAAATTGATTTCATGTTAGTTGTACTATTTTTTATGACTGCGCATTTTAGTTTTGCACAACAAGGGTCAGGAATAATTAGTGGTAAACTTATTGACGCTTCAACAGGTGAAGAGCTGCCTTTTGTCAACGTAATTGTAAAAGGACAATCAATAGGGGTTATTACAGAGATTGATGGTACATATAAGCTTCAAATGCCGCCTGGAACTTATTTCTTACTATTTTCTTATGTAGGTTACAAAGTAATTGAAAAACAGGTAATTGTAAAACCAAATGAAACAACTACGGTTAATGTTGGATTGAATTATGGAAATCAATTAGACGAAATAGTTGTCTCAGTTCAAGTCAAAGGTCAAATAGCTGCCATGCGAGAACAAGTAGCTTCTAATAAAATTGCTAACATTATTTCCGCGGAAAAAATGCTAGAGTTACCAGATGCTAATGCCGCAGAAGCTATTGGGCGTTTGCCGGGAATAGCTTTGGAACGTAATTCTGGAGAAGCAAACAAGGTGGTTATTAGAGGATTGGATCCCGCTCAAAGCAATGTAACCATTGGGGGCGTAAAAATGGCATCTACAAGTGTTGAAGATAGAAGTGCAGATTTAAGTATGGTACAGAGTGAAATGCTGGCCGGAGTAGAGGTTTCTAAATCGTTGCGTGCCGATATGGATGCAGGTGCTACGGGTGGTACAGTAGACGTAAGATTAGCCACAGCAAGAAAAAAACCTAGTTTTAATTTCATGTCAGAAGGTGGGTATAGTAGTTTATTTAAAAATATTGGCGATTTTAAAACCTCCGTTGGTGGTTCTACACGTTTTTTAAAAAGCAAATTTGGGACAAAGATTCAAGGGACTTATGAGCAAAAACAATTATCCTCTCAACGTTTTAGAGCTGGATATTCAGACCGAATTATTGAGCAAGTTTTAGATGAAAATGGTAATTTAACTGGCGAGCGAAATTTTTTAGCAAGAAGTCAAACAGCAGGTTTACAGCAAGTAGAAACAATCCGCGAACGCAGTGGTGTGAGTTTGGTGTTGGATTTTAAAAGTAGCTTTTATCAGATGTCTTTTTTGAATCTTGTTAATAAAACAACAGATGATGTTATTGATAGAGATGAGAATTATAACTTTTTAGATAATACAAACCCTTTTAGGTTTACAGTTTCAGCAAAAGAGACTGAAAGTGTAAATAGCACACATTTATTAGAAAATAAATTCAAGTTTTTAGGTACAACATTAAACTTAAGTCTATCATATACCCAGGTAAAAAGAACGGGCTTCGATCAAATATTTCCTTTTCGGGAGCTTAGTACAACAGCACCTTTTATTGATCAAAATTATTTAATATTTAGGCAACCATTAGAAGTGCTAGATATATATGGAGGAACTAATATTGATGATAACAAACTCAGGTCGGACGACAGAAACACTTCAAAATTAACAGATAAAAACTACGATATAAATCTAGATTGGGACATCCCTTTTAAACTTGAGAAGTTGAATGTAAAAGGGGTTTTCTCTATTGGTGGGAAATACCATGCGTTAAAAAGGGAAAGTAACCAGGAGCAGATTTATGCAGGTTACCTTGCTGGAAGAGGTTTATCAACAAGACTTAGATATCTAGAAGTGTTTCCTAATGTAAATTGGCCTGCTGGAGATGCACAAGGTATTCTTGCCACAAATTTTGTAGATCCAAATTATAATCCACCTACAATTAATGGTCTGTACACTTTAAATTGGTCCCCAGATATTGGCTTAATGCAAAACATGCAGAACCAGCTTTATGCAACTCATCCAGATTTATTTTACGCAAGAGGCAATGAAAGTTATACAAATGACTATAGCAATAGAGAAGAGCAGGTAGCTGGGTATGTAATGGCAGAAATAAATATAGGAAAGCTTCAGTTAGTTCCTGGTATTCGTATGGAAAAAGTAAATACCGAATATAACGCTTTTGCAATATTACAAAATCCTGTAAATTCAAATGGGATTACGGGTGTTCCAGATTCTATTTCTGTAAAACGTGATAACAAGCTATTTTTTCCATCTATCAATGCAAAATATCAATTCGGAAAGTCGTTTGCTTTAAGAGGCGCTGTTTACAAGAGTGTTATCCGCCCTGGTTTTATTAAATTATCGCCTAAAACAATAATAAATCCAAACAAAAATAATTTTTCATCGGGCAACCCATTTTTAGAACCAGCTACTGCATGGAATTATGATATTTTATTAGAGGTTTACAACAGCAAATTTGGCTTGTTAACTATCAATCCTTTTTATAAAAAAATAGATAATTCTATAGTGAATCTAGGTCGTTATTTTCCGCTTCGAAATGATAGAATTGTTTCAGCACCTGAAGGATTTGTTGAATCACTTCCTGGGACTGATTTTTATGCTGTAAATGATTTACAAAATACTAGCTTAACATCAATCCCAATTAATAATCCTGAAAAGGAAGAATATTATGGCGTAGAGTTTTCTTATCAAACAAACTTTCGAAGGTTATCTAACAAAGTATTAAAAGGTATTGTTTTAGATGTAAACGTCACTTTAAGTCGTTCTAAAAGGGTACGTCCTTATTTTGCAAATGTGGTAATCGGTATTGATAGTTCGGGCTTTAGACCTAAAGATATTATTGGTTCTGAGTATAGAACACAAGAAGCAGGTAATTCTCAACCGGGTTTTGTAACAAATGTGATACTAGGATGGGATCACAAGGGGTTTAGTGCTAGGGCATCCTACCGTTTTCAAGATAAAATAGGCGGTGGCTTGGATGACGTACAATTTGTAGAGAGCTATACCGATATATTTCAGACCTTAGATTTAAGCATTAAGCAAAAAATTGCCAAAGGTTTAGATATATACCTGAATGCAACAAATTTAACGGGCCATATTGACAAGAGATACAAAATATACCAAACAGGTGCAACAGGTGAGCGCTTTCCAATAAATGAACAAAATTATGGAAGTAGAGGGCAGCTAGGGGTAAGATATCGATTCTAATTTAATAGTTATAAAAAAAGCAGTAAAAGAAGAACTGCTATAAATAAATTCTTCTATTTAATTAATCTAAATTTTTATATGATGAAAACTTTACTTAAAAATGTCGCTTTTATTGTGACGATGATTATTACAACGATGGTTTACGCGCAAGTACCAGCAACACAAGACACAATTGTAATTGCCTCAGGATTGGACAAAGCAGGTTTGTTAGAAGCCACCATTAACGGAGACAAGGATGGAAGTAATGTCCGTATCCACCCAAACAGGGTTTATAAGCTGGAGCCAGGTTTTCACTTTGTCCTGTCGGCTATTAACGTAAACAATGACACGGGAACCATTAGAATTGTAGGGGAAACAGGCGGTAAAAAACCTGTAATTATTCCTTTAACAACCAATAGCAAAGGCCCTGGACAAAATAAAGTTAATGGTAGTCTAGAATTGAAAAACCTTCATATACAAGGTAGAGATGATGAAGGTGGAAAATGGAAAGGTCATTTATTTGATGTTTACGGTGCCAACAGAAGTTTATTTGTAGAAGACTGTTTGATAGAATTTCCGGAAAGAGGTTTTAAGTTGCAAGGTGTGACCTCAGGTCTTACTATTGAGATGAGGAATAATTATTTTAGAGACCTGTTTGTAACGCAGGCGCAATATAATGGGAACGTGATTAATGCGAAGTATGTTCCTATTGAAAGCCTAATATTTGAAAACAATACGGTAAGCAATGCAGGAATGCCCATGCTTATGCAAAATCAGATGGTAACTTATGCACTTATTAACCACAACACATTTATTAATACAAGTACAACCGTTTTTTTAAACCCCTATTATTACGAGGCGTATATTACCAATAACTTATTCTACAATGCCAATACATTAGGTACAAATCCTGATAGTAGTTTAGCAGATCCAGATGGACAGGCTATTGCACTCGTTGGAATTGACGAGCTTGATATGAGTATAGGATCAGCTGGAATTCCATTATATGCAATGAATGCTGAAAAAACATCTGTAATAGCACCTTATAATGATGTAAGTAAGTTAAAAATTTACGTAGCTGATAATATTTATTTCAATGAGGCAACATTGGACAAGTACAATAATGGATTTTATAGTGCCGCATTTGCTGATGCTCCTGAATCTTATCTTAATTCTACGGGAACACCCGGTCCCCACAGGGTTGATGTTCCGGTATTGTTTATGGGAGCAAGAGAAGATGCATTATTTGATGGAAACGATAACATTAGTAGAGAGAATAATATTTTAGATCAAGATCCAGGCTTAGGTATGCAAGCTATTTCTGAAGCTGCAGCTGAGCAACTTGCCATTTGGCAACGTTTAAGGCTTGAGGTTCCTGCGGAAAATAGAACACCAGACATGACGAGCTATTTATTTGGCGATTTTGACCCAAATACAATACCAGGCATTGAATCAGAAGATAGTAATGGGATTGAAAAATTTTCGAATTTAATAGAAGATTTTTCAATAAACACTAGTTTTGTATCTAATATTGATGGCCATACAGTTGGTGCTTTGCACTGGACATCAGAGATAGATAGTTACAATCCGGTACAAGGTCTAGAAGATATAATTGCAGCATATAATAGTACTCTATCTGTAGATGAAGTAACAACCAATTTATTTGAGTTTAAAACTTTTCCAAACCCTTTTAATACGAATACTTCTATAGCGTTTAATATGCCATCTTCATCACATGTAAAAATATCTGTATATAATATTTTAGGTGCACATCTTGCTACCTTAGTTGATGGTGTTACGGATGCTGGTCAACAGAGTGTTAGCTGGAATGCTAAAGATGTTAAACCAGGTTTATATTTCTGTAAGTTAGAATCTGGAACTTTAAGCAAAACTATTAAAATGTTAAAAACTAATTAATTATTAGATATCAGAGGGTTTCTGCTTTTTTTGGAAACCTTCTGATATTTACTTTTTAATTAAAAAGACAACGGTCTGTATACCTAAAATAATGCCTCTTTTTAGGGCATTCATTGTTATTGATTCCGTTAATATTGTATTTGTAAGATAACGCACATTTTTTTTTTAGAATTTTAGCTAATACAAATAATTAGATCTCAATGCTATTTATATGAGAAAAACGAAGACACTTTCCATCAAAAATCACTAATAATAGCCTTTCTATTTTTATTAAGTTATTTCGCATTAAGGGGGTTCCTTAGAGTAATTCAAGTACTATAAATATAGTATTAATTAGTTTGGATGATAAGATGAGGTTCTATAAAATTGAATTAAGCATTGAATTTATATTAGAAGGAAGAATAAGTTTTCATAATTATTTTAGGCTTGCATTAGCTTTAAAAATGCCTATTTAATTAGGACGTTAAATTCATGAAATAGGCGTTTTTAAGTCTAGTAATGTTAAGATTAAATAATAGATACTTTTTTTTAAATTGTTAACACAAGTTAGTGTAGTGTTTAATGATATAGGTAAAATATCTGAAATAGTAAATTAATAAAATAATTTGAAATTTGAATCAAATATGATGGCATTAAAAGAGTATTACATAGGGATAGATATCGGGGGAACAAAATGTGCAGTTTCGGCAGGAACAGACCAAATGGAAATCCTGCATAGTGTATACTTTGCTACTCACACGGTAAATGGACCTAATTACGCCATTACAAAAATATTAGAAAGTATTACCGAACTTCAAAAAAAATTTAAAGAACGAAATCTAAAAGCAATAGGCATTAGTTGTGGAGGACCATTAAATAGTAAAACAGGTACTATACATTCGCCTCCTAACTTACTAGGATGGGATAATATTCCAATTGTCGATATCATAAAAGAAAAAACAAACACGCCAACCTTTATACAAAATGATGCCAATGCCTGTGCTTTGGCCGAATGGAAATTTGGAGCAGGTAAAGGTTCTAATAATATGGTGTTTTTAACCTTTGGCACAGGATTAGGAGCAGGACTTATATTAGACGGAAAACTTTATACAGGAACAAACGATAACGCCGGAGAAGTTGGGCATATTCGACTTGAGCATGATGGCCCAATTGGATTTAACAAAGCCGGATCTTTCGAAGGATTTTGTAGCGGTTCTGGCATTACTAAATTAGCACAATTAAAGGCTGAAGAAGAATTAAATAAAGGAGGTAAATTGTCCTATTGCGAATCGTATGACGAATTGCAAGCGATTACAACATTACAGTTGGCAAATCTTGCCAATGCAGGAGATAAAGATGCATTGGAGATATTCAATATTTCAGCAAAAAAATTAGGTATCGGGCTTTCTGTCATAATAGATATATTAAATCCTGAACGGATTGTAATTGGCAGTGTTTATGCACGAAACCCACAGTTATTTAATGGATTGACAAGTGAAATGATTGAAAAAGAAGCTTTGGAAGGTGCTTGGAATGTATGTAAAATAGTCCCAGCAGAATTGGGCGATAAAGTTGGTGACTTTGCAAGCCTAAGTGTTGCAATTGATGGTTACTCTCATCTTACTTTCATGCAGTGAAAAAAAATAAAAAACTAGAAACAAATTAAACCTTTTTTAAAATTAAATATCTAAGTAACAATGGATAAAAGAGATTAAAAATAGCGTTGATTAATTCTGTAAAAAAGATTAAAATTAAAAAATGAGTGTAGAAAAAATGATTGAAGATTTAGTGATTCGCAACCCAGAGTTGGGAGCTGCTAAAAATGATATTTCAAGAGCTTTTGAATTATTAAAGAATTCTTATGAAAATAAAGGAAAATTATTAATATGCGGAAACGGTGGTAGTGCTGCCGATGCAGACCACATTGTTGGTGAATTGATGAAACGATTTTCAATTCCGCGTGCTATTCCTAAAAACTTTAAAAATACACTTTTATCAGATTATGGTGAAAAAGGGAAATACATGAGTGAAAAATTAGAAGGTTCATTACCAGCAATTTCTCTAAATGGGCACAGTGCTTTGATTTCTGCTTTTGCCAATGATGTAGATGCTGAACTAATATATGCACAACAGGTTGTTGGTTATGGAAATAAAGAAGATGTTTTACTTGGTACATCAACATCTGGTAATGCAAAGAATGTTGTTGCAGCAATGATTGTTGCAAAAGCTAAAGGCATGAAAGTTTTAGGACTAGTAGGAAGAGATGGCGGCGAGTTTAACAAATATTGCGATGTATTAATTAATGTTGGAGGCGACTGTACACCACAAATACAAGAGTTGCATTTGCCTGTATATCACGTGCTTTGTCAAACACTGGAATATCACTTTTTTGGTAAATCAGAATAATACCTTTGAGCTACTATATTACCTAAATTTCATATCAGACCATCTAAAATGAAAAATAAAATCGAATATATTAACATTTTTTTTTTGCTTTGGATTTTTTTCTCAAATGCTCAAAAGTCTGGTGTTTCTTTAGCACCCTTATTTCAGGATAACATGGTGATTCAGCAGCAGAGCAATGTACCTATATGGGGATGGGCAGAGCCTAATTCAGAAATAAATATTTATTCGTCATGGAATGATAAAACCGTATCTGCAAAATCAAACGCGTCTGGTAAGTTTACTACTAATCTAGAAACTACAGTAGCTGGAGGACCATTTCAAATCGAAATTTCATCAGCAAATAAAATAGTGCTTAAAAATGTGATGTTAGGTGAGGTGTGGCTTCCTGCGGCTTCGTTCTCTTCAGAAATGATGGGAATAGAAGGGAATCAAGAATCTAAAAGGCAAATCCGCAACAATGAATAGTCTAAGAGATAACGCATGAAAATTTATTATTTAAGAATGAATATGAAAAGTACAAATATAATTAGTCTAAAATGCCTATCATTTTTAATGATTGTGACCTCTTTTTTTTCTTTTACATGTGTGAGCCAAAGTTCTTCTGATTTGCCTAATATTATTTTCATTATAACCGATGATCAGCAAATTGGATTAACTAGTATTGAAGGAAATCCAGTTTCAAAAACTCCAAATATTGACAGAATTGCAAAAGAGGGGGCGACATTTGAAAAATTCTTAGTAGCTACACCTCTATGTTCACCAAGTAGAGCCAGTTTTCTTACTGGGCAGTATGCGCAAAAACATGCCGTTATAAACAACGATCGTATAGGATTAGATGTTATCAGCCATACGCTAATGACATGGCCACGACAATTGCGCGAGAATGGCTATAAAACAGCATATATCGGGAAATGGCACATGGGACTTGATGATTCTCGTCGTCCAGGGTTTGACCGTTGGTTAAGTTTCAAAGGACAGGGGATTTTTGTTAATGGCGTAGTAAATGATGAAGGGACTATTAAACAAATAGATGGTAATATGACCGATTATTTGAATGAACAAGCTGTGAATTTTTTAAAAAAGAATGGCAAAAATAAACCCTTTGCAATGATTCTCTCACACAAAGCGGTTCACGCTCCCATAATACCAGCAGAGAGACATAGCGCATATTATGCAGATTATGAGTATGAGGCACCGCTTGTTAGTAAGGGCAATATTAAGAGCAAGCCTGTATTTCAAAGGAATGTGCAATGGAGACCGCCTTATGAATATCAAAACATTGTTCCTGAACCGGGAGAACCAAGACGAGGAAGGGGCAACGATAGAACGAGCATAGTAGCCGACCAAATGCGTTGCTTGTTGAGTGTTGATGAAGGTGTTGGGGAAATATTTAAAGTACTTGAAGAAAATGGCCAGTTAGATAATACAATTATTGTTTATACCAGCGATAATGGAATGCTTATGGGCGAGCATAATAGATTCCATACCAAGCGTTGGGCATACGATAATGTGTTGCGCGTACCATTTTTTATCCGATATCCAAAAATGATTGAAGCAGGAAGTAAAATAGATAAAATGGTATCAAATATTGATTGGGCACCAACGGTATATGAAGTTGTAGGTGTTGAGCCAATGATTCCAGTACATGGAAAATCATTTTTGCCGTTATTTAAGTCTGAAGAGGCAGAATGGAGAACATCTTTTTACGCTGAGTATTTTCACGAAAAAGTAGCACGAAATACACCTTCATGGCAAGCAGTGAGAACAAAGGATTGGAAATATGTCAATTATGTTGGATTGGAAACCGATGAAATGAATGAATTGTATGACCTAAAAAATGATCCGGGTGAAGAGTTTAATTTATATAAAAATCAAGCTTATAAGCAACAGCTTGAGACTATGAAAATAGAGTTTCAAAACAAACTTACAGAAATTAATAATAACTAAAACATTAAGGAAATGAATTTGATGAGAACTAGATTTTTTTTGTTTTTTATAGCTTTTACAGCGCTCTCCTGTGCACAAGAGAAGCCTAATGAGAAGCTCAATGTATTGCTCATAATCGCAGATGATATGCGTACAGATCTCAATTGTTATGGTGCTGATTATATTCATTCTCCCAATATTGATAAGTTGGCAAAGAATGGGGTGCTATTTAATAATGCTTATGTACAACAGGCTGTTTGTTCTGCTTCTAGGGCCAGTTTCCTGAGTGGAGTTCGCCCTAATACTACGGGTGTAGATTATCCGTATAGCAATTACTTTATGAATGAATTTAGGCCTAATCACCCGATGTTAGCAGAACATTTTGAACAAAATGGTTACTACGCCCACACCTTTGGGAAAATACATCATGGACCACCTGATAGTCTCAAAACAAAACATTATATGCCAAAGAAAGGCTTGAATGCCGGAAGTCATTATGCACTTCCCGAGAATATAAAAAAGGGGGGTAAAAAAGGACGAGGACGAGAAACTCCTCCGTATGAATGTGCTGATGTGCCAGATGAAGCTTATGTTGATGGATTGACTGCCAGAGAGGCAGTTAAGGTTATATCACAGCAGAAGGATAGCGACAAGCCTTTTTTCTTAGCGGTTGGTTTCAAAAAACCACATTTACCGTTTGTTGCTCCAAAGAAATATTGGGATTTGTACGAGCAAAGCGAAATGCCATTGGCTCCAAACCAATATCATCCCGAGAACTCTCCTTCTTATTCGACTGCGCATACCTCTCTTACGCATTATGCCGGTTTGAATTATTATAATTCCCCCAATAATGTATTACCGAACGATAACCAACGCAAATTAATTCATGCTTACGCCGCCTGTATTTCTTTTATAGATGCTCAGGTAGGTAAGTTGATTGAAAGCCTTAAAGAGACAGGCAAATATGATAATACCATTATCGTATTTATTTCCGATCACGGTTGGCATCTGGGACATCAGGGTAATTGGGGGAAAACGACTAATTTTGAGAATGCAACACGTGCTCCTCTTATTGTTTCATCTCCAAATCATAAGAAAGGGAAACGCTCATCCAAATTAGTAGAGTATGTCGATCTATATGCTTCGCTTTGCGACCTTACAGAAATAGACATACCTGAATACACAGAAGGCACCAGTATCAAACCTTTGTTAGAGAATCCGGATAGAAAATGGAAAACTGCTGCGTTTAGCCAATTTCCAAGACGAAGAAATCTGGAAGGCTATAGTATGCGAACTGCTGATTATCGTTATACAGAGTGGAGACTTTCACAAGGGAAGATCGATTCTGTCGAACTATACGATCACAAGAATGATGCCATTGAGAGTATAAATATTGCTTACAAAAAGGAGAATGAATCCCTTGTTAAGGCATTATCCCAAAAATTAAATGCTGGCTGGAAAGCAGCATTACCTGAAGGTGTAGAAAATAATTCAAATAATCCTATTGCACCACCACATGTCAATTGGTCAGATAAAAAAATCACAGTTAATAGAAAAAAAACAATAACATTCAAAAGTAGTGAGGTAACAGAGTTATGGAAACTTACTGAAGGTTATCAATTATATGTAAAAAACCAACTATTGTATATTGATGTGGAGCATGATGCCAATTACTTTAGAAAGATTCAGGTCAGTAATCTAAATGTAAAAGCAACCAAAAATTCAGTCTTAAAATTAAAATATAAGACCATAGATAATCAGCCATTAACATTACAATATCACATTAGTAGTAGGAATAATTGGGGTGAATTATCGAGCATCTCGCTTCCATCTACAAATGGAGAAATTCAAGAGATAACAATACCACTTGCGTCTGATGTATCGATGTGGGAAGATAAATTTGAAAAGATGAAAGTAATAACGGAAATCATTTTTTGTATTAATGCAAAAGAGAAATTTAAAGGCACTCTGGTTTTGGAATCATTAACCATTGAGTAAATAAGTTAAGTAACAATCAGAAATTATGAATAACACTTTTAACAACATTATAACCTTAATACTGCTAATGAATACTGTAAATAGCTATACACAAAATCAAAACAATTTACTAAAGGAAGTAAATAATAAACCTTCTACCAAAGCCATAATATCATTAAATTCTGCAAAGTCGTCCGATTGGTCACTTTATTATGGTCTGCAGGATAAAAATGCGCCCCAATCGCCTTCCGAATTAGAAAATTCAGATTTTAAAAATATTTTAGGAACGGTTCCAGGTAATGTTGAAATAGACCTAGAAAGAGAGGGAATTATCGAGGATCCTATGATCGGTGATAATGTTTATGATTTAAGAAAATATGAAGCTTATACTTGGTGGTATGTTCGTGAATTTGATACACCAAAAGTAAAATCGGGCGAACGCGTAGAATTAGCTTTTGATGGGATTGATTGTATCGCGGATATTTGGCTTAATGGTCAAAAAATTGCTTCCGTAAACAATATGTTTGTTGAGCACCATTATGACATTACAGATATATTACAAAAGCGTAACAAACTGTATGTTCATATAAAATCTACAGAACTAGAGGCTCGTAATCAATTGCGAAATAATTTCGGGGTTAGGTATGATCAGTTAGGTGAAGCCTCAGCCATCCGTAAAGCACCTCACATGTTTGGTTGGGATATCATGCCTCGTTTGATGAGTGCAGGAATCTGGAAAGATGTGAAGCTGGAAATAATTCCTAAAACTTATTTCAGTTCGGTTTACTGGGTAACAAAATCTGTTTATCCTGATGCTAAAAAAGCGAACCTCTATATAGATTGGCAGTTTAATACCGATAGACTTAATATTGACGATCTAACCATTTCGTTTGAGCTGGAACGAAACGGAAAAATAGCATATAGTGCGGAGGTTCCAGTAATTACTACAATTGGGCGTGAGCGTATTTGGGGAATGGAAAATGTAGATCTTTGGTGGCCCAGGGGCTTTGGCGAACAAGCACTGTACAATGCAAGCATAAAGGTTAGAGATCCCAATGGTAATATCCTATGTGAGAATAAACAAAAAATAGGAATACGAACAGCGGAGTTAATCTTAACTCCAATAAATACTGAAGAAGAACCTGGTGATTTCCATTTTGAAGTAAATGGCGAATACATCTTTATAAAAGGAACCAATTGGGTGCCACTCGATGCCTTGCACAGCCGCGATATTCAACATGTTGATGAAGCTGTTGGCATGCTCACCGATTTGAATTGTAACATGATTCGTATGTGGGGCGGTAACGTGTATGAGAGCGATCGTTTTTATGATCTTTGTGACGAAAATGGCATTATGGTTTGGCATGATTTTACTTTTGGTTGTACTACCTACCCTCAAGATGAGGAGTTCAAGCAGAAAGTAAAAAATGAAGCCGATAAAGTATTAAGAAGATTAAGAAACCATGCTTCTATTGTTTTGTGGGCAGGTAATAACGAAAATGATGTCTCGCTCCAATGGGGTGATGATCAGCCTCATATTGATCCAAATACCGATGTAATAAGCCGTCAGGTGTTGCCACTTTCTGTTCGTGAATGGGATCCTAAAACACCATACTTACCTAGTTCTCCATTTATTAGTGAAGAAGTATTCAAGGTTCATAACAAAATCAGTAAGGATTTATCTCCTGAAATGCACCTTTGGGGTCCACGGGGTTTTTATAAAGCATTATTCTATACTGAAAATAATGCACGATTTGTTAGTGAAATAGGATATCATGGTGCGCCAAATGTAGAAAGCCTCAAAAAAATGATGACTCCAGACAATGTATATCCATGGGTAAATGGAGCAAAGGCTGAAACAGACGATGTTGTTACGGTTGATGGTGAAGTAAAAAAGGCAGAAAAGCTAGTCTGGAATGACGAGTGGCAATGCAAAGCCACAAGATCTCATCCTAATTCACAAACGAATAAAGAACGTAACTTCTTAATGGTTAATCAAATACGCGAGGTATTCGGTGAATGCCCGATGGAATTGGAAGATTTTGTTACCGCTTCTCAAATTGTACAGGCCGAAGCTAAAAAATATTTTATAGAATTCTGGCGTATGAACAAAGGTCAGCGTAATGGTATTCTTTGGTGGAACCTGCGTGATGGATGGCCTATAGTGTCCGATGCTATTGTAGATTACTATGGAGGTAAAAAATTGGCGTATGATTATATTAAGAATGTACAGACCGATGTTTGTGTTATGGTTAGTGATATTCGCGAAGGAAACATTGGGCATCCTGTGGTAGTAGTTAATGATACAAGAAACAAACAGAAAGTAGAAATCACTATTATAGATAAAGACTCAGGTAGAAAACTCTTGTCAAAAGTTGTAGAGGTAGAGCCTAACGGAAAATTGAAAGTAGGCGAATTGCCTAAAGTAAATAGTAATGAACTTTGGCTAATCGAATATAAAGTTGATGGTCAAACTTATAATAACCACTATGTAGCTTTTACAGCTCCGATGGACTATGAGAAATATAAAACTTGGCTAGAAGATTTAAAATAAAAAAAATGAAAAGAATACTATTTATGACACTTCTATGCGTGTCAACTATCTCATTCGCTCAAAAATCTAAAAAAACAGAGCGCCCTAATGTATTATTGTTGATGACAGACGAACACTCACCTCAAGTATTAGGATCTTATGGCGATGAAATAATAAAAACACCTAACCTTGATGCAATTGCAGGAGAAGGTATAAAATTCACAAGTGCCTATTGTCAAAATCCTGTCTGTGTGCCTTCCAGGGTATCGTTGCTTACTGGTAGAATGTCATCACACTTAAAAGTGTTTGGCAATAGCAACATACTAGCTGCCAGCACTTACACTATGGCTGATGCCTTTTCTCAGGCAGGTTATAACACTGAATGGGTAGGTAAAGAGCACTGGCTTACGCCTGGATATGAGCTAGGTTTTGGAAGACTAAATGAAGAAAGGAATATTGAAGCAAAAACACGTACTAAAGAGGAGAAAGTTTTTCATAAAAAGTTAGGTCGTTCGCCACAAGATGCAACGATAAGCACTTTCGACAAAAAAAACAGCAAGGATTATGTTACTGCCGAATATGCTGTGAAATTCTTAAAACAACAGAAAAAGAGCGAAAATCCATTCTTCTTAGGGGTGTCATTTGTTCGACCTCATTTCCCATATGAGGTGCAACAAGAGTTTTATGATCTGTACAAAGGGAAACTCAAAAATCCAGAAGTTACAAAGGGTATGATAGCCAATTTGTCCACAACTTCTCAAAAAGAACGTGAACAATATAAATTGAGTGAGATGACAGAGGAGCAAATCCAGAAAGCACGTGAAATCTATTACGGCATGGTAACCTATGTAGATGAAATGATCGGGCTCGTATTGGATGAGTTAGACAAGCAAGGGTTAAGAGAAAATACCATTATCCTTTATACTTCTGACCATGGAGATCTTATTGGAGAACATGGCTTGTGGTATAAAAATAGTTTTTACGAAGGATCAGTCGGAGTTCCCTTTATTTGGTCATACCCAAAAGCTCTACCAACCAATAAAACCATTACTGCTCCTGTGATGAATATGGATATATTTCCAACACTGGCTGAGATGTGCAATATCTCTATTCCTCAAAATCTGGGTGGAAGTAGTATGGTGAGCCTAATGAAAGGAAAAAATAAAGGAAAAAATAGGGTAGCTATTTCAGAGAATTATCGAAGAGGAGCAGGTGCATTTATGGTGCGCAAAGGTAATTGGAAGTATTGCTGGTATGAGGATAGTAAAGCGCAATTGTTTAATTTGAACAAAGACCCCAAAGAGCTTAATGATTTAATAGCTAACCCTGAATATGCAAATGTAGTTAAGGAGTTGAATGCTATTGCTATGGAAAATTATATTGAGAAATCTGAAGCCCCTCAGAAGAAAAAAACAGATAAGAAAAAAACGAAGAAGAAAAAAAACAAGAAGGATTAGTTATTTCAAAATGAAACACGAAAGTATGTCAATGTATAATAATAATAATAGCCGATATAATAGTAAATTTCAGAGGGTACCTAAAAAAAAAACATGAAACTACAAGTATATATAGTAACATTCGTCTTGTCAATCACCATGGTATGTCAGGCACAAAACGAGAAAATAAAAGTGTTTTTATTAGCTGGACAATCTAATATGGATGGTAGAGGAGATGGCAGTAAATTAACAGATAAAGACCTCTCTTTATTAAAAAAAGCACAAGAAAATATTCTTTTCGCATATAACAGGGAAAATATAACACCTCTAAAAATCACAACTCCCAAACCATTCCATGCACAGAAGTTTAACTTAGAACTTATTTTTGGACCTGAACTCTTTTTTGGTATTGAGTTAGCAAAAAAATATCCTAAAGACAAAATGCTATTAATTAAACGTTCGGTAGGTGGAACGTCGCTTTATGGCTGTTGGAACCCGAATTGGACAGAAGAGAAAGCCAAAGTCATGTCAGAGGAGAAAAAACCAAAATTATATACCGATTTTATAAATTACACAAAAGAGGTGTTATCAGTATATAACAAAGAAGAATATGAAATTTGTGGCATGCTCTGGGTGCAAGGAGAAGCCGATAGTGGTGTGAAAAAATATGGTGAAACCCCTGCCAATGAATACGGCTCAAATCTTCATGATTTGATAAAAGCAGTACGTACAGATTTAGGTATTCCAAATTTACCATTTCAAATTTTTCAAGTAGGAAGAGGTAAAGTGGTAGAGGGAATGAAAAGTGTAGCCTCTTCAATGAATAATGTGTCATTTATCCCTCAAAACCTCGATCCAAAATCACCCGATTACTTAAAAACATACGGTCCTCCAATTGGACATTACAATTATGAGAGTATGAAAAAGATTGGACAATGGTTTGCAAAGGACTTTATCGAAAATTATGGACTGTAATTGTTTCCGAATAGAATAAACGCGATTAGAATTGTCTTTATTTTATTCCTGTTATTACCTTTTGAACTTTCTAAATGTGATAAAAAAATAAAAATATTATAATTATGAGAATTACTTTTTTAATTTTAGCAGTAGTTGTATTCATTACATCCTGCAAATCGATAACTACTATACCAAAAGAGCAGAAAAAACAACCTTACAACGTCCTCTTCATTTCTGTAGATGACTTAAACGACTGGACAGGATTTGCTGGAGGACATCCGCAAACACAAACGCCCAATATGGACAAGCTTGCACAGCAGGGAGTTGTTTTTGAAAATGCCAATTGTGCAGCTCCATTATGCAACCCTTCGCGAGCCGCATTAATGACGGGTTTTCGCCCATCAACATCAGGGGTTTACGGAAATGAAAGTGAATTACGTGATTCTCCGGTTTTAAAAGAAGCTCTAACTATTCCACAGTGGTTTTCAAAGCATGGATATTTCACAACGGCCCGTGGGAAAATATTTCATACAGCAAAAGGCCCACAGGCTGACACGATTTCATGGGACAAATGGGTAAAAGAAATCGGGAAGTATGGGAATGTAAAAAAAGAACCTGGTTTTATGGTCAATGGAATCCCGAATGGTGAGGCTGATGTTAATTTTGATTGGGGACCAACTGATGGGGTATTTGAAGAGACTCGTGATTACCTAAATGCCAAATGGGCTGCGGATCAACTTCAAAAAGACTACGACAAACCTTTCTTTTTGGCAATGGGTATTTATAAACCTCATTTAAGATGGTACGTTCCACAAGAGTTTTTCGACAAATTTAAGGAAGAGGAAATGATTATTCCCGAAATAAATGAAAACGACTTCGATGATATACCAAGCTCAGCTCCAAAACCACAAAAAAACTATTATGCAGCTAAAAAATATAAGAAGCAGCAGGCTGCTGTTCAAGCGTATTTGGCTTCTATTAATTATGCCGATGCTTGTGTAGGAGCTGTACTTGATGCACTGGCAAAAAGTAAATATGCCGATAATACCATTGTGGTTTTATGGGGAGATCATGGCTGGCATTTGGGAGAAAAGTTGCGTTATAAAAAGGCTACATTATGGGAAGAAGCCTCTAAAATGCCATTGATTATTAAAGTACCTGGACTTACACAAGCAGGCTCACGTTGCTCAAGTCCTGTTAATTTATTAGATCTATATCCTACCCTTTCTGAATTGTGCGGAATTCCAAGTAATCCTGAAAATGAAGGAAATAGTATTGTTCCTCTTTTGAAAGATGTAAATACAGATTGGGATATTCCATCATTGACTACGGTGGGTTTAAATCGCCATAGCTTACGCAGTAGAAAATGGCGTTACATACGATATGAGGATGGACAGGAGCAATTGTACGACCATGATGTTGATCCTATGGAATGGACCAATCTTGCAAATGACCCAAAATACCAGACTGTGAAAGATGAGTTGGCAAAATACCTACCAGAAGTAAATGCTGAGCCAGTAAAAAAATCATATATAAGGAAAAATCATTAAGGTGCTTACTTTCAGTATGTTTGAAATTAACAAAACAATAAATATGAATGCATGAAAACAAAATTTAAAATTCGTAAACTCCTTTTTATAATAAGTATATGTACTGTCTGTCTTGGCTGTAATAAAATCACAGGTCAGGAGAAACCTAACATCATTATTATGATGGCAGATGATTTAGGGTATGGAGATGTGGGGTGTTTCGGCAATAAAATAATCGAGACCCCAAACATTGACCAACTGGCTTCCAAAGGAGCTAAATTTACTCAATTTTATTCGGGTCACTATACTTGTTCGCCAAGTAGAGCAGGCATGATGGCTGGCCGTACCCCTTATAGAAATGGAATATATACATTTATTGCTGATAACTCTGTGGTACATCTTAAAGATAAAGAGGTGACACTTGCTGAAATTTGTAAGGAACAGGGATATGATACTGGTTTCTTTGGCAAGTGGGGCTTGAATGGAAATATGGATGATAAAACTCAGCCCACTCCTAGTCAGCAAGGTTTTGATTCTTGGTTGGCAACAAACAATAATGCAATACCTTCTCATAAAAATCCGACAAACTTCTATTTCAATGGAAAAGCTATGGGCGAGATGAAAGGGTATAGTTCACAAATAGTAGTTGATAAAGCAACGCAGTGGTTGGATTCTCGGAAAGATAAAACAAAACCATTTTTATTAGTATTGTGGTTTCACGAACCTCACACAAAATTAGCACAACCTGATAAGTTTACGCAAAAGTACGCCAAGTATGGGGAAGTTGCAGGAGAGTATTATGCCAATATTGATCACATGGATCATCAGATAGGAAGATTTATGAATTACATGAAAAAGGAAAATCTGGAGGATAATTCGTGGATTACCTTTACATCAGACAATGGCCCATTAAATAGAGAAGGACGCTCTACAAATGGATTGAGAGGCTATAAAGCAAGATTATATGAAGGTGGTCTCAGGGAACCAACAGTTATGTATTGGAAAGGTAAAATTGAAGGAGCAAAAGTGATTGATGATCAACTGACATTCTTCGATTTTGTGCCTACATTCTATGATTTATTTGGAATGGAACCAATGAATAATGAACCTTTGGATGGAGCAAGTATGTTACCAGCCCTTGAGGGGAAAAAGGTAGAACGTAAAACACTCCCTATTTGGGTGGGAAGATGGAAGACGACGCTCATAAATAATGAATGGAAAATTATTGGAAAATTTAAAGACTTTGTGCCGGGCACTTCATACAATTATTACCTGATAAATAGAAAAATAGTAAGTTATGAATTATTTAACCTCAAAAAAGATCCTTATGAGAAGCAAAATCTTTCTAAAGCAAATATCGATAAATTGAATGAAATGAAGCTTCTTATCGAAGAGAGGGTTAGAAGTGTACAAAAAGAGATTGTTCCTTGGAATGGGCAATGGGTCTTGCCATATGCCGTAGTTAAGTATTACAATCCGAATGTACCGCCATATAGTGAATTTTCTAAATTGAGTCCCGAAGAACAAGATTTAATGAAAAGCAAACAGTGATTCAGATCTATTGGCTTTTAAAATTTCTTAATAAAGTTAAAGTTTAATTCTTACAGAATAAAACATGAAAATATGAAAACAAAATTTAAAATCAGCAAACTCCTTTTTATCATAAGTATATGTACTGTCTGTCTTGGTTGTAATAAAACCACAGCACAGGAGAAACCTAACATCATTATTATGATGGCAGATGATTTAGGGTATGGAGATGTGGGGTGTTTCGGCAATAAAATAATCGAGACCCCAAACATTGATCAATTAGCTAGCGATGGAGTTAAATTTACTCAATTTTATGCTGGGCATCCCACATGTTCACCCAGTAGAGCAGGAATGATGGCAGGTCGCACACCCTTTCGTAATGGTGTTTATACTTATATTCCCGGTAAATCATGTGTTCATCTGAGGGATGAGCAGGTAACACTTGCCGAGATTTGCAAAAAACAGGGGTATGATACCGGTTTTTTTGGTAAATGGGGACTAATAGGTGATATGGAGGATAAGTCGCAGCCTTCTCCTAACGATCAAGGCTTTGATTATTGGTTAGCAACACACAATAATGCAAAACCATCCCATAAAAATCCGACAAATTTTTATAGAAATGGTAAAGCAGAAGGAGAGATAAAAGGGTATAGTTCTCAGATTGTTGTCGATAATGCCATGGAATGGTTAAATAGTAGAAAGGATAAATCAAAACCATTTTTATTAGTATTATGGTTTCATGAACCGCACCGTACTCTGGCTCAACCTGAATCTTTTACAAAGAAATATGAAAAATATGGAGAAGATGCGGGTGAGTACTATGCCAACATAAATCATATGGATTTTCAAATTGGTAGAATGATGAATTATTTGAATGAAAAAAAGTTGGATAATAATTCATGGATAACCTTTACCTCTGATAATGGTCCAAAAAATATGGATGGTCGTTCTACTAATGATCTAAGAGGAAGAAAAGGTTCATTATATGAAGGAGGCTACAAGGTTCCTACTGCTATGTATTGGAAAGGAAAACTTGAAGGAGGTAAAACCATAAATGAACCATTGGCCTCTTTTGATTTTGCACCTACTTTCTACGACCTTTTTGAGATGGAGCCTATGAGCCAAGATCAACTTGATGGTGTAAGTATGCTTCCTGTAATTGAGGGAGAAAAGCTGAATCGTGAAGAACCTCCTGTTTGGATGGCTGTAAAACATATGGCTATTCGCAATGGAGACTGGAAAGTGTATGCTTATTTTGAAGATTTTACACCTGGAACATCATTTCAAAGTTACCTAAAGACTCGTAAAATAGCGAGTTATGAACTTTATAATCTTATTGATGACCCTAATGAAACAAAAAGTTTGGTTGAGCAAAATACAGAAACCTTTGAAATGATGAAGCAACTTGTTAATAATCGGAAGGTAGATGTTCAGAATGATATTATACCCTGGAAAGGTAAAGCGGTATTGCCTTATACTGTAGCCACATGGTTTAATAAAAACATTCCACCTGCCAAGATCTTTAAAAAATTGTCAGCTGAAGAACAAGATTTAATGAAAAGCAAACAGTGATTAGATAAACCATAATATTGCTTATCAAGCTCGAATTGATTATTCAAAATATAAAAGCTGGTTAAAAGATTTGAGATAGTGACTCTGTCATGAAGCAATTATAGGGTGAAGAAAATGATAGAATGATTTCTGAAAAATTGAGTTAAATAAATTAAAATGAGAAAACTGATAAACAATATTATTGGTAAGAACATAAGCATAGTAGTATTATTTTCAATACTGACTATTGGACTAAATGCACAGGTAATTCAGCCAAATATAGTTTTCATATTAGTTGACGATTTGGGCTATGGAGATTTATCTGTTAATGGAGGTACAGATATAAAAACACCAAACATTGACCAGCTTTTTAAATCCGGAGTAACATTTAATAATTTCTATTCCAATAGCACAGTCTGTTCCCCTACTAGAGCATCACTAATCACAGGGAGGTATCCTGATTTGGTCGGTGTGCCGGGAGTTATTCGAGGAGTTAAGGATCAAAGTTGGGGGTATTTACGTGAAGATGCCATAACATTGCCCGATATCCTGAACAAAGCAGGCTATGAAACCGCTCTTATTGGCAAATGGCACCTTGGGCTTGAAGGTCCTAATACACCAAACGAAAGGGGTTTTAAATTCTTTCACGGTTTTTTGGGAGGTATGATGCATGATTATTATAATCACCTGCAACATGGGAACAACTATATGCGGAAGAACGACAGCGTAGTTACTGCCAAAGGACACGCAACTGATGTGTTTTCCGATTGGGCTATTGATTATATAAACGTTCAAAAAAACACGGACTCTCCTTTCTTTATGCTTCTGGCATATAATGCACCGCATTACCCCATTCAGCCTCCAAAAGAATGGTACGAAAAAGTAAAAAACAGAGAGAAAGATATAAGTGATAAGCGTGCTAAAAATGTAGCTTTAGTGGAGCATCTTGATGATGGAATTGGGAGAGTAATAAAAGCACTAAAAGCGTCGGGACAATATGAGAATACCATTATTGTTTTTTCATCTGATAATGGAGGGCATTTGCCAAGTGAGGCATCAAATGGGAATTTGCGTGGCGGTAAAATAGACATGTACGAAGGAGGAATAAAAGTCCCTACGTGTATGGTATGGAATAATAGAATAGAATCAAACTCTACATCTAATGTGATAGGGGTGACGATGGATTTTTATGCAACATTAACATATTTAGCAGGGATAGAAATCAATCACGAAGTTGATGCTATTAATCTAAGGCCAGACATAGGCGATAAGACAATTAAAAAAGATGATCGAACCATTTATTTTGTAAGAAGAGCCGGTTATAAATATAGCGGATTGTGTTATTATGCTGTAAGAAAAGGGGATTATAAATTGGTTCAGAATAGTCCTTTTGAAGAATTCCAACTCTTCAATATAGTAGAGGATCCACTTGAAACAATTCCGCTTGATGATAATCCTAAAGAGTTTCACAATCTCCGCTATCAATTATCACAACACATTAGGAAAGCAGGTGCAATTCCATGGCAGAAAAAAGAAAAATAGGCTGTTTATATTTTTATAGTATTAAAATAGGATTCAATATATTATAATACCAGTAACGAATTAAAATGAGAAAAACGAGAAACAATAATATTGGTAAGCACATAAGTGGTATGGCATTAGTTTTAATGCTGACTATTAGCCTAAATGCGCAGATAAATCAGCCAAATATAGTACTCATATTAGCTGATGATTTGGGATTCGAGTGTGTTACTGCAAATGGGGGTACATCATATCATACACCAAATATAAATTTGCTTGCTAATAAAGGTGCTAGGTTTGAGAATTGCCATTCGCAACCAGTATGTACGCCATCACGAGTACAGCTTATGACAGGCCAGTATAATTTTAGAAATTATACTGTTTTTGGTGAACTTGATAGAAGTCAGATAAGTTTTGGAAATCTTTTTAAAAATGCAGGTTACAAAACGGCTATAGCGGGTAAATGGCAGTTAGGGGAAGAAAAGGATTCGCCACAACATTTTGGTTTTGAGGAGTCATGTCTTTGGCAGCAATCATATCCAAGAAGGGATACTGCTGGTCATGACACCCGATTCTCAAACCCTATTTTAGAATTCAATGGTGAAGTAAAACACTTTAATAATGGTGAATATGGACCAGATATAGTAAGTGATTTTATTTGCGACTTTATTGAGCAAAACAAAGACCAACCATTTTTTGCATACTATCCAATGATTCTTTCGCATTGTCCATTTGTTCCAACTCCTGATTCTAAAGACTGGGACTCACAAAATCTAGGGTCGTTAACCTACAAAGGCGAACCCAAATATTTTCCTGATATGATATCGTATATGGATAAATTAGTTGGTAAAATCGTCTCAAAAATTGAAGCATTAGGTATCAGTGAAAATACACTAATCATTTTTGCTGGGGATAATGGAACTGACAAACCCATTATTTCAATGTTTAAAGGAACAGATTATCCAGGAGGAAAAGGGAAAACAACAGATAATGGAACGCATGTACCCTTAATTGCGCGTTGGGATGGGAAAATTGAAAAGAATAGAACATGTTCAGACTTGATTGATTTTAGTGATTTTTTACCAACAATGTGCGATGCTGCCAATATTGATATTTCCTCTCAAACTACGATTGACGGTGTTAGCTTCCTGCCTCAGCTTCTTGGTAAAAAAGGGAAACCTAGAAAATGGATATACAGTTGGTACGATCCACGTGGAAAAGAATTGAAAGAGTTTGCCAGAAACACTAAATACAAGTTATATAGTACAGGTGAGTTTTATAATATCAAAGAGGATTTCTTTGAGAAGACTCCGCTCGCTTTGGTAAACATGAATAGAGATGCTAAACAATCCTATAATAAATTAATTAAGGCGCTAGACAAGTATAAAAATATTAGAGAAGAAAAAGTTAATGTAAAAAGAGGTAAAAATTAAATACAGAAAAGAATCCATATTAATTCGTTTTAAAATATGAAAAATACATTATTAAATCTCTTGGTAGTGAGTGTAGTTTTATCAAGTTGCAACCAAACCCAAGTCATCGCACAAAATGAGTCTAAACCCAATATTATTTTCATAGTAACTGATGATTTAGGTTGGTCAGATTTAGGTTGCTATGGCGCAGATTTACACGAAACGCCTAATATTGACAAGCTTGCAGAGAAGAGTATGGTTTTTACTAATAGTTACGCCGCAGGTTCTGTATGCTCGCCAACACGAGCATCAATAATGACTGGTAAAACGCCAGCAAAGTTAAACTATACTGTATGGAGCGAAGCGGCAACAGGAAACGCAGAAGAAAAGAGATTGAGAGGTTCTAAATACCTAGAACCGCTAACTCTAGAAAACCTTCCCCTTGAAGAAATATCAATCGCAGAGAAACTAAAAAGTAAAGATTACCTGACAGCACATGTTGGTAAATGGCATATCGGAGATTATATGCATTTTCCTAATACACAGGGTTTTGATGTAAGTGTAGCCTCCAGCCAGAGAGGTGCTCCACCCTCTTTCTTCTATCCTTATACGGGTATTGTTTATGACGAATTTCGCTTTGTGGGCGATTTAGGGATGGATGCAGATGGAAAATATTTCACAAATAGAGAAGGTGAATACCTGACCGACAGGTTGACGGATGAAGCGATGAAAATGATTGAAGATGCTGGTTCTCGACCGTTTTTTCTGAATTTATCTTATTATAATGTACATGTTCCAATCGAGGCCAAAGCCGAAGACATTACTTACTTTAAAAATAAACTATCACCAGAGTACCATCATCAGAATGAAACCTATGCAGCTATGGTAAAAAATGTGGACGACAATGTTGGTCGCTTGCTCCATAGGTTGGATGAACTAGGTATTTCAGAAAATACAATAGTAGTGTTTACATCAGATAATGGAGGAGTCATTCAGAAGTATAAAGATAAGGTTGTTACCGATAACTTTCCGCTAAGGGAAGGAAAAGGCTCTTTATATGAGGGAGGAATTCGTATTCCAACTATGATTTTTTATCCCAAGAATCCAGGTAAGGGACAACAAATTGATGTCCCTATTAGTACAATCGATTATTTACCCACGGTGATGGAAATTGCTGGCATACCTAACGATTTAGATAATATTGAGGGGGAAAGCTTCTTGCCTTTACTAAAAGGTGAAGAGGCGAAATCTCTTGTAAACAGAGCTTTGTACTGGCATTTTCCACATTATTATTACGCAGTAAAGCCAGTTAGTTCGATTCGTGATGGTAACTGGAAATTATTAGAATATCTTGAGGATGGACACATCGAACTTTATAATCTAGCGGATGATTTAGAAGAGAAACATAATCTTGCTGATACCGAACCACTAAAAACTAATGCACTTTTAAGCAAACTCCGCAAATGGAAAACTAATGTAGGAGCAAAAGGGATAAGACAAAACCCTAATTATAAAAAGCAGTAAGAAAAAAATATTTTTTAAATACTAACAATCAAAAAAATGATCAAAAAAATAGTTTCGATAAAAAGAACACTAAGTAAGCAATTGAAAAATCTTATTTCATTGATTATTACAGGTTTACTATTGTCGGGATTATGCATTGCCCAGAATTCAGAAAAACCTAATGTCATTGTAATACTAACTGATGATCAGGGCAGCATTGACTTGAATTGTTATGGAGCCAATGATTTGCTTACACCTAATATGGATAAAATTGTCAATAGTGGAGTTAAATTCACTCAATTCTATGCCGCTCCGGTTTGTTCTCCAACACGTGCCTCGTTGCTCACAGGAAAAACACCGCAACACGTAAAAATAACGGAGGTTGTTCAGAGTGAAAAACCGAATGATGGCTTATCGAATGAAGAATATACCATGGCAGAGATGTTCAAGGATGCCGGATATGCTACAGGGCATATTGGCAAGTGGCATCTTGGGCATTCTGAAGATAAGCAACCTAACGCACAGGGCTTTGATTACTCATTTGGGAATCTTGGTGGGTGTATTGATAATTTCTCTCACTCTTCCTACTGGCAAGATGGAGCCAATTATCATGATCTCTATTTGAATGGTGAGGAAATATATCGTGATGGTGAATTTTTCCCCGATATGATATTGGAAGAAGCAAAAGACTTTATAGTGCAAAATAAAAACCATCCTTTTTTTATTTACTACGCACTTAATGTACCGCACTATCCATATCAAGGAAGTAAAGAGTGGTTAGATTATTACAACGAGAAAGGCGTGGAATATCCACGAAACCTATATGCCGCTTTTCTGTCCACAATGGATGATAAAATAGGCAATTTAATAGCTAAACTTGAATCTCTTGGATTAAAAGAAAATACTATAATCGTATTTCAAAGCGATAACGGGTATGCCAATACTCAAAGAGCACACGGTGGAGGTGGAAGTTCAGGCCCATACAGAGGACATAAAGGAAGCCTTTTTGAAGGTGGTATCAGAGTGCCGGCTGCCATATCATGGACTAAAAACATCCAGCCAAATCAAACACGCCATCAGATGGCAGTAACAGCCGACTGGATGCCAACACTTGCCGATTTATGTGGAATTGAATTGAATAAAGATGATTTAGACGGAAAGAGCTTGGTTCCTATTTTAAAAAATGAAAAAATTAAATCGATGCATGATGAGTACACTTGGCAATACCAAAAACAAAAAGCTGTTCGTAAAGGCGATTGGAAGTTATTGATTAACCCAGTTATAAAAGACCCTTTTTATAAAAATACTATTAAACAAAAATCGCCTTATTTTTTAGTCAACCTTAAAGATGATATTGGGGAAACGACAAACCTTGCCGAAAAATATCCTAAAAAGGTTAAGGAACTAGAGACCATATTTAACAAGCAGAACATTAGAAATCATAAAAGAAAATGAAAAACAGTTTGTTAATATATATTACACTTTTTATTTCAGCTATAACGTTTGGGGCTGATTATGATAGTATTGGCGATAGTACTATTGTAAGAAAAAGAAGTGATCTTACACAGAAACTTTACGATACATTGCTTTCAATTAAAGGAAATGGCATCTTCTTTGGAATGCAGCATGCCACTGGCTATGGTGTTGGATGGCAGAATAATAACGATAGTTGCGACATTGAGAAAGTGACAGGAGACTATCCGGCTTTTGCAGGATGGGGGGCCAGCGTTACAGATTGTAATATAGCGCAGGGAGAAGGATTTGAAGATGCTCGTTATAAAATTAAACTATTTCACGATATGGGAGGGTTTAATACAATGGAGTGGCACGCTGATAATCCATTTGGCGGCAATTGCTATTGGGAGAGACGTCATGATAAGACAAAAGATGTGGTTGCATCCATTTTGCCTAGTGGTGAAAAACATCAAGAATTTTTAACTCAATTAGACAATATAGCCTCTTTTTTCAATTCACTCATAGATGACGATGGTAAAAAAATACCAATCATTTTCAGGCCATGGCACGAACATACAGGTGCTTGGTTTTGGTGGGGCAAGGGAAACTGTTCTAAAGAGGATTATATCTCATTATGGCAATTTACAGTAAATTATTTGTCTGATGAAAAAGGGGTAGATAACCTCTTGTACGCCTATTCTCCTGCTAAAAATGATAGTAGGGAGGAATATCTTTATGGGTATCCAGGTGATGGGTATGTAGATGTTTTAGGACAGGACAATTATTACGATTTACGCCAAGGTGCCACAAATATGCCAAGATTCGTAAAAATGTTAGAAACCTTAGTATCTATAGCCAATGAGAAAAAAAAACCTGCTGCATTGACGGAAACAGGAGCGTTTACCATAGATGCTAAGGCCACAATGCCTGAGGATAATTGGTTTACCGAGAAGTTGTTAAAGCTTATCATGTACAATGATAAAACACGTCAAATTAGCTATGCAATGGTTTGGCGAAATGCGGATGAAAATCACTTTCATATTCCATATCCAGGCCATCCAGCAGTTCCAAATTTTATAGATTTTTATAACCATCCATACACAATATTTATGTCCGATATGAAAAAATACAGAACTAAGAATGAATAATATTTAGGTATTACAGAATAATATCACATTACATTTATAAAATTTAAATATATTAATATGAAAACAAACCTTTTACTTTTAACATTAATTGTGTTAATGATATCTTGCAAATCGAAAATATCTTCGAAACAAGAGACGAAAAAACAACCTTACAATGTCCTCTTCATTGCTATAGATGACTTAAACGATTGGACAGGATTTGCAGGAGGACATACTCAAACCCTAACCCCAAATATGGATAAACTAGCCCAACAGGGAGTCGTTTTTGATAAAACCTATGCTGCATCTTCATTATGTGGTCCTTCGAGGGCAGCATTATTGACTGGATATCGTCCGTCAACAACCGGTGTTTATGGAAATGGAATGGAATTACGTGATTCACCTATTTTAAAAAACGCACCGACTTTGCCACAATGGTTTTCAAATCACGGCTATTTTACAACAGCTCGTGGAAAAATATTTCATAAGCCAAACGGTCAACAGGCAGATACAATTTCATGGGACAAGTGGGTAAAAGAAGTAGGCAATTATGGGAAGGTAAAAAAAGAACCTGGTTTTATGGCTAATGGAATCCCAGAAGGTGAGGCTGATGATAATTTTGACTGGGGACCTACAGATGCTCTGTTTGAGGAAACTTCTGACTACTTAAATGCTAAGTGGGCGGCAGATCAACTTCAGAAAGATTACGATAAGCCTTTCTTTTTGGCAGCTGGCATTTACCAGCCTCATTTAAGATGGAACGTTCCGCAAGAGTTTTTCGATAAATTTAATGAGGATGAAATGATTATTCCTGAAATAAAAGAAAATGACCATGACGATATACCAAGCTATGCTGCCAAACCCTCAAAAAATTATTATGCTGCTAAAAAATATAATAAACAACAGGCTGCTGTACAGGCATATTTGGCCAGCATAAACTATGCAGATGCTTGTGTAGGAGTTATCCTTGATGCATTGGCAAAGAGTAAATATGCAGATAATACCATTGTGGTATTATTAGGAGATCATGGATGGCATTTAGGGGATAAAATGCGCTATAAAAAATACACATTGTGGGAGGAAGCCTGTAAAACACCATTAATTATTAAAGTACCTGGCCTTACACAACCTAACTCACGTTGCCTAAGTCCTGTTAATTTATTAGACTTATATCCAACACTTTCCGAATTAGCGGGTCTTCCAATTAATACTGAAAATGAAGGAAATAGTTTAGTTCCTCTTTTGAAAAATGTGAATACAGAATGGGACATTCCGTCATTAACTACTATGGGTTTTAATCGCCATACTGTGCGTAATAAAAAATGGCGTTATATAAATTATGGAGATAAACAGGAGGAACTTTACAACCACGATTTGGATCCAATGGAATTTACAAACTTAGCAAATAACCCAAAATATCAGAGTGTTAAAGATGAGTTGTCAAAATATATACCTGAAGTAAACGCTGACCCTCTTGAAAAGGTTTATAACACCAAACGTTATTATTAAATAAGAATCTTAAAGAAAAACCAAAATATTTAATCCAAATGGAGTTTTGGTACATAGGACTGTTACCAATACTAATATTACCTCAGAGGATACAAGTAATTTGGCAGTAGGCATGTAATTCATAAGATTAATTTCAAATAACGGGGAGTATCTTGTAGAGAAAATAATTAAACAGTAAGATGATGAAAAAATTAAACATAAAATATTTGAAGTTTAAATTAACCTTTTTGATATTTGTATGTATACAAAATGCCTGGAGTCAATGTGATGCTGTCACAGTTGAAAGTGTGTCTAATTTCACTCCATTTGCATTTGACTCCATAGTAGAATCAAATGGCCTTCGAAATGGACCTAATTATGATGGTGCCACCTTGTTTTTTCCTGTGAATGAAAATACTAACTATAAAAGTATCGTGTTCGTTCCGGGGTATTCAGCAGAGCAAGAATCTGTTAAGCGTTGGGCAAGGTATTTAGCTTCTCGAGGCTTCATAAGTATGACCATAGGGACGAATTCTTTGACTGATTTCCCATCAGTAAGAGCAAATGCACTTATTGATGGTATGGAAACGATACGTCAAGAAAACAGCAGACAGTCTTCACCTCTTTATCAAAAGATTGACACCAACAATATTGCAGTTGGTGGCTGGTCTATGGGTGGTGGTGGTGCCCAATTAGCGGCTAAGATGGATCCTAGAATTAAAGCTGTACTTGCCATCACGCCTTGGTTATATGAAAACACATTGTCTGCCACTGATCTTAATCACAATTCTCCTGTTTTAATTATTAGCGGTGAGGTTGATGCAACAGCACCAGTATCGAAACATGCAGATATACATTATAATTACACACCGAGTTCGACCAATAAGATGCTTTTTGAGGTTTTAGGAGGAGGTCATAACAAACCATTAAAACCTTTAAGACGCAAAGGAGTTCTTGGTAATGTTGCTTACGCATGGTTAAAGTTATTTTTAGAGGGTAATAATTGTTATTGTGGAATACTTAGCGTTGACTCTTTTGACCAAAATTCAACATCTTCAAAATATTTAACAAATCTTAATTGCTCATCACTTTAGGCAACAAACACTAAATATGCAGACTTAGATATTCAAATATCCCCAAACCTTGCAACTGATAAAATCATAATAGAATTTTTGAATAGCATCAACTTGAATATTAAAATAATTAAAAACAAAAATTATGAAATTTTTTATTGATACAGCAAACCTCAATGATATTGCCGAAGCACAAGCCTTAGGCGTTTTAGATGGGGTTACTACCAATCCATCATTAATGGCTAAAGAGGGTATTAGAGGGGAAGCGAATATTTTAGCGCACTACAAAAAAATATGTGATATCGTAGAAGGGGATGTAAGTGCTGAGGTTATTTCCACCAATTTTGAAGGCATGGTAAAGGAAGGTGAAGCTTTAGCAACTTTACATCCTCAAATTGTGGTTAAACTGCCAATTATTGCCGATGGTATTAAAGCCTGTAAGTACTTTTTTGATAAGGGAATTAGAACCAACGTAACTTTGGTTTTTTCTGCTGGACAAGCATTATTGGCAGCTAAAGCTGGCGCAACATACGTGTCTCCATTTTTAGGAAGATTGGATGATATTTCAACAGATGGATTAAACCTAATCACTGAAATCCGCCAAATTTATGATAACTACGGTTTTGAAACTCAAATTTTATCAGCTTCCATCCGTGGTACCATGCATGTTATTAATTGTGCTAAAATAGGTAGTGATGTGATGACTGGACCATTATCTTCAATAATAGGATTACTAAAACATCCTTTAACGGATAGTGGTTTAGCTAAATTTTTAGAAGATTATAAAAATACTAAGCAATTATTATAATAAAAATATTTCTTATAATAATTCAGCATTACTAGTAACGAATGTTTTGTTACTTCCCTTTTAGTCGCAATGCTAATTCAAAAAATGCTAAAATGAGAACCTTAGAGTGATGAAAATAATTTAAATATTTTAAAAATCATTTTGTTATTCGTTTTTTCATCATTTGAAATTTCAAAAGGTGCTAAAAGACGGTACTTTATCAAAATTAAAAAAATAATGACTGATACTAATTTATTTAAAAAAGGTAAATAAGATTGAGTTTTTGTATTCTAATCAAGTGAATAAACTAAAACAATGATAATACAGGATACCAATTATGTTTAAAAGAGAAACATTAGTAGAACAAATACAAGAAAACTCTGAATGGGATGTCATCGTTATTGGCGGTGGTGCTACAGGTTTAGGTATTGCATTAGACGCCACCACAAGAGGCTATAAAACACTCTTATTGGAGCAAGTTGATTTTGCAAAAGGAACCTCAAGCAAAAGTACAAAACTGCTTCATGGTGGTGTTCGATATTTAGCTCAAGGAAATATAGATCTAGTGAAAGAAGCTTTGTATGAAAGAGGGTTGTTATTAAAAAATGCTTCACATTTAGTGAGTAATCAATCATTTATTATTCCCAATTACCGCTGGTGGGACAACTTTTTTTATGCATTCGGACTTAAAGTGTATGATTTATTAGCCGGAAAATTAAGTTTTGGTAAATCGATTCGCATCAATAAAAAAGACACTATTTCAAGATTAAAAACCATTAAAAAACAACATCTTAAGGGCGGAGTAGTATATCATGATGGACAATTTGACGACGCAAGATTAGCTATAAATATTGCCCAAACCTCCATTGAATATGGCGCCGTTATTTTAAATCATTTTAAAGTAAAACAATTGTTAAAAAATAATGATGGTATTGTAAATGGAGTTGTTGCAAATGACAGTGAAACCAACATGTCCTATAATTTAAAGGCTAAAGTTATTATTAATGCTACGGGTATTTTTACTGACGAAATTATACAAATGGACAATGTTGAAGCAAAAAATACAGTTAGACCTAGCCAAGGGATTCATTTGGTTTTAGACAAATCCTTTTTACCTGGAAATGATGCTATTATGATTCCTAAAACTAATGATGGAAGAGTTTTGTTTTTAGTACCTTGGCATAATAGAGTAATTGTTGGTACTACCGATACATTGCTAAATAGTTATAGTTTAGAACCTACTGCATTAGATGAGGAAGTAAATTTTATCATTTCAACAGCAAACAAATATCTTAACAAAAAGGTATGTAAAGAAGATGTTTTAAGCATATATGCTGGGTTAAGACCTTTGGCAGCGTCAAAAGAAAATTCAAAAAAGACAAAGGAAATTTCTAGAAGCCATAAAATTATTGTTTCAAATTCTAAATTAATTACTATTACTGGAGGGAAATGGACTACATATAGACGTATGGCAGAGGATACTATAAATAAAGCTATCTTAATAGGGAAGTTACCTAATGTTTCTTGTAAAACTACATTACTTCAAATACATGGTTCTAAAGAAGCACCTCATAATCCGCATCATTTAAATATATATGGAAGTGATCAAGATAGTATTCAAAAATTAATAATAGAAACACCAAAATTAGGAGAAAAATTACATTTCCGATTGCCATATACAAAAGCTGAAATTATTTGGGGCATTAGAAAAGAAATGGCAAGAACAGTTGATGATATTCTAGCAAGGCGTGTTCGAGCTTTGTTTTTAGATGCTAAAGCAGCTATTGAAGTGGCACCACTTGTAGCATCAATGTTGGCAAAAGAATTAGGTAAAGATAAATTATGGCAACAACAACAAATTAAAGAGTTTACCGCAATCGCAAGCCATTATATTCTGTAAATTGAATTATTCAAAATCTATAATATAATATGAAAAAATATATTCTTGCTTTAGATCAAGGAACAACCAGCTCTCGGGCTATTATTTTTGACAACAAAGGGAACATTGTCTCTGTTGCTCAAAAAGAGTTTACACAATATTTTCCAAAACCAGGATGGGTTGAGCATGACCCAAATGAAATTTGGTCAACTCAAAACGGAGTAGCAGCTGAAGTCATTGCAATAAAAGGCTTAAACGCTGAAAATATTGCGGCTATTGGTATTACAAATCAGCGTGAAACAGTAGTTGTTTGGGACAGAAAAACAGGACAACCAGTTTATAATGCCATTGTTTGGCAAGATAAAAGAACTGCTGATTTCTGTGACACGCTTAAAAAACAAGGAAAAAGCAAATTAATAAGAAAAAAAACAGGATTGGTTATAGATTCTTATTTTTCGGGAACTAAAGTAAAATGGATTTTAGATAATGTTGAGGGTGCAAGAAAAAAAGCCGAAGCAGGTGAGCTTATTATGGGTACCATAGACACTTGGTTGATTTGGAATTTCACCAAAGGTGAGCAACATGTAACAGATGTTTCTAATGCTTCAAGAACATTGTTGTATAATCTAAACACAATGGATTGGGATAATGAATTGCTTGAGCTTTTTACAATACCAAAAAGTATGTTGCCACAAGTAAAAGAATCAAGTGAAGTATATGGATATACCAAATCAACATTTTATGATGCGAAGATTCCCATTGCTGGAATTGCTGGCGATCAACAGGCTGCATTATTCGGACAAATGTGCACCAAACCAGGTATGGTGAAAAACACCTATGGAACTGGTTGTTTTATGTTAATGAATATTGGCAAAAAACCTATTGTTTCAAAAAATAATTTACTAACAACGGTTGCATGGAAAATAGATGGAAAAACTAATTATGCTTTAGAAGGGAGTATTTTTATCGCTGGAGCTGTTGTACAATGGTTGCGAGACAGTCTTAAAATTATAAGAACTTCAGCGGAGGTTGAAAAAATAGCAAGTTCAGTAGAAAGTTCTGAGGGTGTTTATTTTGTACCTGCCTTTGCAGGATTAGGAGCGCCGTATTGGAATCAACATGCACAAGGTACTATATTTGGATTAACCAGAGGAAGTACAGATGCTCATATTGCTAGGGCGGCTTTAGAATCTATCGCTTATCAAACAATGGATGTTTTAAAGGCAATGGAAGCAGATTCCGGTATTTCTATCAAAGAATTACGTGTAGATGGTGGAGCTACTGTAAATAATATATTGATGCAATTTCAGGCAGATGTGTTAAATACAGTAACAGTTCGTCCAAAAGTTGTGGAAACTACAGCTATGGGAGCAGCATTTTTAGCAGGATTAGCTGTTGGCTATTGGAAAAATCCCGAAGAAATTCAGAACATCTGGCAAATCGATCAGTATTTTAATCCTACTTCTGAAAGAGAAAATATTAATAAAGATATTAAGGGATGGTACAAAGCAATTAACGCTTTAGAATATTGGACAAAAGATAAATAACTTTAAAAAAAATAATTAAAAAAAACCAACTAATAGAAGTAAAGGCCGATAGATACGCAAATGAGCCTTCAAGTAAATTAACTTATAACAAAATAACCATGGAAGCAAAAAAGAATTACACATCGAGCCTTATCATTTTAACCACTTTATTTTTTATGTGGGGTTTTTTAACCTGTATGAATGATATTTTGATACCCTATTTAAAAGAAATTTTTGTCTTGAAGTACTGGCAGGCTATGCTTATTCAGTTTTGTTTTTTTGGTGCATATTTCATTGGTTCTTCAATCTATTATTTGATGTCCTTAAAAATTGGAGATCCCATAAATAGAATTGGATATAAAAATGGAATTATTATTGGACTAGTTGTCTCTGGTATAGGGTGCTTATTGTTTTATCCCGCAGCTCAGTTTAAAATGTATGGTCTTTTCTTAGGAGCGCTTTTTATATTAGGACTTGGGTTTACCATGTTGCAAATTGCGGCTAATCCGTATGTGTCTATATTAGGAAGTCCAGAAACTGCATCTTCACGTTTAAATATGTCTCAAGCGTTTAACTCTTTAGGAACTACTATTGCCCCTATTTTGGGAGGTTATTTAATATATGAATATTTCTTTTCTCATGGTTCATCTGGAGGTGAAGCTGTGAAAATTCCTTATATTATTTTCGGACTGATTTTCTTTGTTGGTGCTGTTGTTTTTAAGTTTGTAAAACTTCCAAAGTTTGTAAATGAAGATGAAGTGGTAAAAGGGACAAGTGCTTTAAAATTTAAAAATCTTTCCTATGGAACCATTGCTATTTTTATGTATGTTGGTGGTGAAGTTGCTATTGGAAGTTTTCTAATAAATTTTATAGGACTTGACAATATTATGGGGTTAGAAGAAGCGATCGCAAAAAACTTTCTGGCCTACTATTGGGGTGGGACTATGATTGGTAGATTTTCAGGGGCACTATCATTAAGTGCTATGGAAAAAACAAAAAAGTATGCTTTAATGATAGTTTTATCGGTGCTTTCCTTTACTTTGATTTTCTTTATTACGGGTATGGAATTTCAAGCCGTGCTTCCTTATATTGCTATAATAGGACTTAATTTTGTGGCATTTGTTATCGGGAAAGGGATTGCAGGCAGAACATTAGGTTTATTTGCTAGTATAAGTATGTTTTTAATTGCAATAGCTATATCTTCATCTGGCAGTCTTGCTATGTGGGCTTTGATAGCTGTTGGGGTTTTTAACTCCATCATGTGGTCAAATATTTTCACCATTGCTATTGATGGGTTAGGAAAATATACAAGTCAGGGGTCGTCTTTATTAATCATGGCTATTTTGGGAGCAGCATTAGTACCGCTAATTCAGGGTATTTTAGCTGATATTATAGGGCTACAAGGATCATTTATAGTGCCGTTACTTTGCTATATATATATCATGTTTTATGGATTTTACAGTTCAAAATGGAAATCGAAAAATAAGGAAATTCAATCATTAAAATAGTGCTGCAACTTCTCATAATAAAGGAAGGAAAATCTCTTGAAGAAATTGAAGCGTTCTGGAAAGTATAGTTTTTAAGAGTTGTTTTAACAGTTGTATTAATAAATTTAAAGAACTATAAAAAATATTAAATAAATAATTAGAAAAACAAGTATACTTAGCTTTATAATTTTAATAGCAATTATTGCTTGTAAAAAAGAAGCGAATAAAAGTATTGAAATCAAGAACCAAAAAGAATTTAATAGTCCCGATGGTATGGTTTGGGTAAATGGCAAGACCTTTCTACAAGGAGCCAAAAAGTCAGATAATTTTGCAATGCCAAGGGAAAAACCTGCTCATGAAGTTAGGGTTGATGGTTTTTTTATAGACGCTACAGAAGTAACGAACAAACAATTTAAGCAGTTTATAGATGCTACTAAGTATTGCTCTTGCAACAAATCTGCCAAAGCACTTCACACTACATTTACTGAAGATTTAAAAACTTATCAATTAGATCCTAAATACAAGGATATTATAAAAGAAGTGATGACCTATACTTATGACAACATCACTAAAGAGGTAAGAACAAGGAAGAAGTCCATTAAAAAAACAATTACAGAGCTAAACAAAAAAATAGAATCCATTGAAGAGCGATACGCCCTTGGTGAGGTGGATAATACCATCTACAAAAAATTTAAAGAAAAGTATGAAACTCAAAAAGACAAACTACAGTCAAAAATTGAAAATCCAACACTTAGTAGTTCGAACCTTGAACTAGCCATTGATAAAGCCCTTACTTTATCCGAATCTCTCGAGAAGATTTGGGTTGATGGGGATTTAAAACAACGACAAAAACTGCAACATTTAGTCTTCCCATCCGGATTGGGTTACGACAAGTCAAACGACCAAGTTCGAACCCCAAAAGTGAACGCTATTTTTGGCTCAATCCCGATTTTATCGAAGGAAATCTCAAACATAAAAAAAGGAGAACCAATTCCTGTGAATCAATTCTCCGGTTTAGTGACCTCGGCAGGATTCAAACCTGCAACCTTCTGAGCCGTAATCAGATGCGCTATTCAGTTGCGCCACGAGGCCATATATGGTTAAAAATAACCCTCGTGTCTTGTATATAATTTTGCTTGTGTACAACTTGGTGTATAACGGCTTGTACGATTGCTGTATTTATATGAGTACAACGAGGCGGCAAACTTAATCATTTTTTTGAATATTTTCTCCAACATTATTTACATATTCAACCCTAAAACTCTTTACAATAATTTTGTATTTTAGTTTATCTAAAAAAATAAGATGAAGAAACTATTATTTCTGCTTTCAATGCTATTTGTAATCTCTTGTTCAGGGGATGGTTTCGTTAAAGTATCTAATATTCAACAATTAGATGGTAATTGGAAATATGGAGATGATTTGCTTAAAATAAATTCTTCACAAAAAACACTTCAATTTAACGATGGTGCTATTCAGAGAATGACATTTGAAGATGATGGTTACTTCTTTTTTGTTAATGCCTATATTGGTAATTCAGAGGCATTTGCAGCTTCTATTGAAATAAAAGAAAACCAAATTAAGGTAGATAGGATTGACGGAGGGCTTGACTTAACTTATACGAAACAATAACAAAACGTTGTTAATGAAAAAACTATTACTTCTATTTGCATCCTTATTATTAGTTTCTTGCTCAAAAGATGATAGCACTTCTACGCATTATATAAAGGTTGTTAACCCTTACAGTCGTGTAACTTTTAATCAAATTTCACTTGCAGGGTATTCGTTCAGTTTTGATAATCCAAATGAGGAAACTTTTACACTAGATAATGGTATGCCTAATGGTTTAAATGACATAA